>Ga0247843_1004624_pt1 | contig 20267 bp, 18 predicted proteins | sample LaCruzMarch2017__FD_192420 | JGI IMG/M metagenome (GOLD analysis project Ga0247843, IMG submission 192420) | Freshwater microbial communities from meromictic Lake La Cruz, Castile-La Mancha, Spain - LaCruzMarch2017_8m | ecosystem: Environmental > Aquatic > Freshwater > Lake | place: Spain...
AAAATAAAAATATACAAACGAACTTTTTAAAAACATGTTTTTTCATATCAAAAACAAAATATTAAACATAAAAACTATTTAAAAATCTATTATATTAAGATCCGAAATTTTGTGTTTAATATTATATGATAAAAATTGAAAAAATCAAAATTTTTGAAAAAGTAAATAGAATTGTCTGTTTAAGTTTCACTGATTGAGAAAATCAGTAAACGATTTTTTTTTTAAACTTGGAATGAAAAGAATTTAAAATACAAATCCAGTATAAAATTTATAAATTGCATTTTGAAAGAACCATTATGTATATTATATAGCTGTTTAAAATGAAACGCTTCATTTTAAACAATATTTTAGTTTTAATAAAAACAAAATTTTAAAAATTTTTGTGTTCGTTTGATAAATTTTATTTTGAACTGTTTTCATGTTTAAAATATTTTTAATTTATTTTTTTAAAAGAAAATTTTTATGACATTTTTTTGTAGATTATTTAAAAATATTTTAAATTATAAATGGAAACTGATATCGGAGAAATTGCATTACATATGATGTTTTTTAGAGATCAATTGAAAATATATCATTGGCAGACTAAATCTTATGCAAGACATATTGCATCTGACTCACTCGTTAATAATGTTTCGGATAAAATGGATACTTTTATAGAAGTTATTCAAGGTAGCAGAGGAAAAAGATTATCCTTACCGAATAATAGATATAATTTAAAAAATTTTACAGATGGAAATATTGTACGTTTATTAAAAGATTTTAGAGAGTGGTTGACTATAGAATTGGTAGGATATTTAAAAGATACAGACACTGATTTATTAAGTATAAGAGACGAAATTTTAGCAGATGTAAATAAATGTTTATATCTTTTTACTTTAGACTAAAACCTATATAAAATTTTTAATATAATAGAAAATAGTATTTAAGTTATCTTCTATTGAATTATTCCCATCTAATATAATTTCAGAATTATTATCTATTTCAAAAGGTGAATTTATACCTGTAAAGTTTTTGATTAAATTAGACCTAGCTTTAATATATAAACCTTTAATGTCTCTTTTTTCACAAATATCTATTGGAGTATCTACAAAAATTTCTATATATTTCCCATAATGACTAATTAAATTTCTATTATAGTCTCTATCTTCTTTAAAAGGTGCAATATTTGCGACAATAACAATCCCGTTATGTTTAACTATTTCTGATGCTACAAAACCTATACGTCTAACATTTGTTGATCTATCTTCTTTAGAAAATCCTAAACCTTTAGAAATATTTAATCTAATAATATCACCATCTAAAAGTGATATAGGCCTACTAGAAATTTCTTTTATTTTTGTAATTAGGTAATTTGCAATAGTTGATTTTCCAGAACTTGATAAACCCCATAAATAAACACATAAACCATTTTTCATGTTAGATTTTTTTAATTCATCAACTATTTCTTCAAAACTAAACCAATCAGGTATATCAGAATTAGTTTTTAACATTTCTCTTAATTTAGTTCCGGATATATTTATTATTTCCATTTCATTTTTATTAACTTTGTCAATTTCTAAAAATTTCCCATGTACTTCTTTATTAAATTTTGGTATAGTATATACTATTTCTTTTGAAAAAATAATTTTAATACCAATCTCATCAGAATATTTAGATAATAATTCTTGCGCTTCGTATGGCTCATAAAAATTAGTTCCATCTAATTTTTTACAACTAGGCCCGCTAAAATCTCTACCGACAATAAAATAATTACAACCATAATTTCTTCTTATTAAACTCATAAATAATGCATCTCTTGGTCCAGCCATTCTTTGACTTAGATTTAATAAATTTAATTTTACACTACCTTCATCATAATATTTTAAAATATGTTTATAACACTTTACTCTTGTTGTATAATCTATATCGTTTTCTTGTGTTACACCAACAACAGGATTCAAAAATAATTTAGAATTAGGAATTTGTTCCATTGCATTCTTGGTTAGATGATAATGAGATTTATGTAATGGATTTCTACATGTAAAACCTATTATAGGATCTTTATCCCAGCCATTATCTTTAAACCATTTTTTTGTTTCATCAGGTGTCATTCTTAAATCTTGGAAATCATAATGTGGTATTTTATTGTATTTTTTTATTGTTCCACCTATATAAAATCTATTTTCTTTTTTGTATTGATTTAATATTTTAATATAAGGATGATTTAGTTCATTTATATTTGCATTAAATACTTTTACACATTCATTACCAAAATCAGGTTTATATATTGATTCTATATTCATTTCCCCCAATATTATACCTGTCTCATTTTTAAGAAATATTAAATTTTCATTTATAAGTTCATTAGCTTTTTCGTAAGAAATAGATAGAGTAATAGGCATTGGAAAAAATTGTCCAGTTTTCAAATGCATATTATTAGTTACATTTATATAATCTTCTTTATTCATAAATCCTACCAATGGTTCAAACGAACCATCATTAATTAATTCAAAATCACAAATTTCTCTAGAGTTTAAAATAATTTCTTTCATAATATTAATTTAAAATAACGTATTTTTAAATTATATATGTTAAATTTTATTCATATTGCAAAGACCGGAGGAACATCTTTCGAACAGTTTTTAAAAGATAGTAACTTAAAATTCAAATCTTATCATTTAGTAAAACCAGATTATCCTATTAATGAAAAAGATAAATACTTAATATTACTTAGAAACCCTTTAAAAAGGTTTGTTTCAGCATTCAATTATTATTTTAGTTTAATAGATCAAGATTTAAATAAAATATATTCAAATAACTTATCATTAGATAATTGTTTGTCCCCCTATTTTACACATAAAAAATTAATTAACAATTATTATTTTAGCAAAGATATTGATGAAAATATTATTTTTTTTCAAAATGCTAATAAACTTGCGGAAAGTTTATCAAGCGATGATCTTTATTTAAGGAATAAAGCAATTGAAATATGTAATTATAGTCATTTTTTAGGCTTTGGTTTCTATTTGGATAATGGTGAATTTTTAAAAAAATATAAAGATAATATAATATGGGTTGGAAAATTGGAAACAATTAATTCGGATATTGATAAACTAAAAAATATCTTAAATATAAAAACCGATTTATCTTTAAAAAAATTAAGAGAGAATAAAAATAGTTTTTCAAATTTGTTATCTGAAAAAGCAATAAATAATTTAATTCATTTTTATAATGATGATTATAAAACACTAGATGTTCTGTATAATTTAAATTTTATTGATCATGAAACACTCGAATCTTATAAAAAATATTAATTTAAAGCATCTTATACGGTTATTTTTATATTTATTTAATATAAAAATGAATAAACAAAAATGTTATAATATTGTTTAAATATCATTATAGTTTATTGTTTGTGACCATGGACAATTAGTATACATTAAATTACCATATATCTGCGTTCTTTGAAACTTTAAATGATCATAATTTAATTTTACAGCATGTAAAGAAGATGGTTTGGAAGACGGCTTAAATATAAGTAACGTATTATTTTTATTTATTTTCTTCACAGTCGTACAATAATCCCAAGGAACCCAAAATCTATTATATTCTTTATTCTCTTCCCAGAATTTTTCTATTTTTTTATATTCTGATTTAAATTCAAGTAAATGTGTATGTATATTATAATTTTCTACTTCTTCATTTTTATTTATATTTAAAAGATAAGTTAAAGCTTTTTGTCTAATATCTGGATGAGGAGATATTTCATAACCATTTAAATTTTTTTGTATAGCAGATATTATTGTTGTAGAATCGTTGGATATATTAAATTTTTTTTCTAAAGTATTTTGAAACATTTTTGAATTTAAAAAAAATAAAAGATTTTGTATCCTTTCGTTTTCATATTCTTTTAATCTAAATGTTATTCCCTTTGTCTCCGTTGTCTCTGTTGACGATGAAATATTATTTTTATTATACTCTTCCCAAGTATTTACACATCCAGGAAAAGACTGTATTTTATATCCATTACTAATTAATTTTTTATATAATTCAATATCATTATATATTTCTTCAAAATGGATTTGTTTATTTGTTAAGAGTAAATTTAAATGATCTTCAGATAAAAAATCTTCAATTTCAAGATGATCAAATGGATAACTTTTAATTTCTGAATTAATAATTTTTTCTATAATATAATCGTATTCTGTAACAGACATTTGCTATTTATTTTTTATATTTAAATTACTTTTTTAATTTAAAAATATGTTTTAGAGAGCTAAAATATTTTTAAATTTAACCGGAAATATGGTTTTTAAAATTAATAAAATATAATATTTACATTGATTTTATTTCTTACTTTTGTTTTTGCGATAAAGAAAATAGAAATGATAAGTGATTTATTTAAAAATAACATAATAACGTTAGAAGACTTTAAAAATATGTTTAACGAACTAAAATAAAAATTTAACCAATAATATAGTTTTTAAAATTAAAAGTTTTAAAAATTACGAAAATATACTATTTTACAGTTTTAAAATTTATTTTTAAAAAAAATGACTAAAATATTTTTCCACACACACATGTTTTTGTGTGTGTGGAAAAAAAATTTCAAAAAAAAAATAAAAAAAAATTAAAATATTCTAAAACTATTTTTCAGTATCATAAAAATCATCTCCTCCAAATTTATTTTCGTACTTTTTTTTGAATATGTTTTTGTCGTAAAAATATAATGATAAATATTATTTAATATTAATGAATATTATTTTTTCATATTCATGGTTTAAAGAGTAGCTTTCCCAATATAAAATGGAATGTAATTTTTGTAATAAGATATTCTCGTGTAAATCGTCTTTAACACTTCATCAAAAAACAGCTAAATATTGTTTAAAGTTACAAGGCAAAATAAACGAAGAAAAATTTGAATGTGAATATTGTAATAAAAAATTTACAGTAAAACAAAATTTAACAAGTCACTATGGTATATGTAAAGAAAAAGAAGTTAATTATAAATTTGAACAACGAGAAAAACAACTTATAAAAGAGTTTGAAATAAAATTAAAAGAAAAAGATAATGATATTAACGAACTTAAACAAAAAAATGCGGAATTACAAGGTCGTTTATACACTTTAAAAGAAGATCATGAAGTTTTCAAAGAAATTGCAAAACAACCAAAAACTACTACTACAAATACTACTACAAATACTTTAAATATAACAACATGTTTAGATTTTGATAATATAGATAAAATAAAAGATGTAATAGAAAAAGATTTTAATATTGATTACGCTATAAATGGTCAAAAAGGTATTGCGAAATTTGTAAAAGATAAACTACTAAAAGATGATAATGGAAAACCTTTATATATTTGTACCGATCCAAGTAGACAAATTTTTAAATATAAAGATAATAAAGGAGATATTAAAAAAGATGTCGAAGCAAAAAAACTAACAGAGTATATAGTAGACGGTGGAATAAAAAAGAAGACTGTAGATGTCGCAAGTGAATGGTATACAGATGACAGAGGTATTGATATGGAAAGATTTGATATAATGATGGATCCACAACAAAGTATACTTAAATTAAAGAATGATAATAATATTTTTAAAAAAGAATTAGCATCTTTGACATCTTAATTAAAATATTTTAAAATATTTGTTTTTAAATAAATGATAATACCACAATTCTATGAATATAGATGGAATAAAACTATAAAATGTAAAAAAGATTATGAAGATGATAAGAAAAGATTAGATTATTTACGTTTAGAATACGAAATATGGGCTTTATGGATTGATAAATTTTATAATGGGGAATATGGTATATACAAAACACTCGATGGAGATGCACCAAGATATGTCCTCGAATATGATATGGATTTTTGTTTATGGCAAAATACTTATAAGAAGAATTATTTAAAAAGAGATCATTTTGCAAATCATAAAGCTAGATCAAAATATATTGTAAAGACTTTATCATCTTTATTTAAAAAAGTAGATAAATATGTTTTACATGATGACGTTGAAGATGACGGGTTTAATCTTGATTTTCAAGAAATGAAGAAAAAAATTCTGGAAGATCCTATATATAAACAAAAATGGTTTTTAGCAGCATATCAATCAAATAAATATATCGATGAATTATTAAATGAAATACAAGTTAAAAGAAAATCAAGGAGGAGATAAATTTTTAAACATATTTCATGTTTAAAAATTAATTTTAAAGTATGTTATTTAATACGAGATCTTTTTACTTTACTCCTACGAGATCTTTTTACTTTACTCCTACGAGATCTTGATATTCTCCTTTCAAAATTTTTACATTCTGGATGTTTCTTAAAAAAATCAATACGCGCGTTGGCAAATTGGTTGATTCTTATGAATCGTCTCGTTTTTAACGGCTTTTTAGTTTTTGGATTAGTCCTAATACTCCTGAAATTTCTATATAGATGATTTTTATAACGCTTTCCACAAGGTGTTTTATACTTGTTAACTGACTTCGATCTAGGCATTTATTAATTAAAAACATAATATTTATTAAAAAATATATCCAGTTAAAGAATTAAATCCTGAAATTATCGATCCACAACTGAATGATACAGAATATAGTGGAATGAAACAAAAATGTAGAACAAGTATTGAGAAAAATATTAAACTGTTATTTCAGTTTAATATTTATAAAGATTTATACAAATATTATGCTTTTAAAGCTAAAGCGATATTCATGTTTTCATAAAAGTCTTTTTGCAATTCGAGAAAAACTTTTCCTCCAGGTATGTAAGTATATTTTAAAGAATTTTGATAAGATATAATTATTTTCGTCATCATTTTAAGCAAAAAGATGTTATATTTTTTGTTTTTAGCCTTTGTTAAGTATTTTTTATCTGGATTTTGTGTAAAAGTAGCTTGTATGTATGATATAAATATAACGTTATTGTCATCAATTTCCGTGGTTAAGCAATGATTCATCCTATCTAATGCAACATTTTTAAATTTTGGATGTGCGTCTCGCACTTTTTTTCCAAATGGTGTATCTAATAAATGGAAAACATAAGAGATTGTTAAATATTTAATATCCGAGTAAATAAAATCAAAAACTTTTTTTAAATACTTACAAAACTTATTTCGGTATTGCACAAAATTATTTTTTTTATATGAATATTCATAGAATTTAATAAGCGTCTTCGATGAATACTTATCCATACATGATTGATTATAATTATTCTCATATTGAAGAAACTCATCAGGTAGATTCAAAATATCAGAAACAATACTATGAAATTTGCAGTTAATTCTTCCACACATTTCGTATCCATGTCCTATTTCTTTTTTTATACGAGCTCTACATGAGTGCCTTTCACCTATCAACTTTATACTATCTTTTTCTTTTTTAATTGTTTTTAAAACGTCTAATTTATGTTTACAATCTATATTATAATATTCAAGACAACGTTGACCTTGTCTTATTCCTTTTTTTATAATACATTGACAAAACTTAAATTCAGTTTTGTACTGTTCATATTCTGGTTCATATTCGAAATATTTGTTAATATTCATGATGGGGGGGGTAATTTTCTTTTAATAATGTTAAAAAATTTCAATTTTATTTAATATTTTACAACTATCTTTCATAATTTTTTATTAACCATTTCTCCAAAAAATATAATTTAAACAAAGCAAAATATTTATCAAAAATGGATCCAGTTATCGTAAAAATCAAAGAATTAAATCCTGAAATTATTGCACCCACCACTGAGAAAATGAATGATCCAGAATATGGTGGAAGTAAAATTGTTGTTATAGGGAAACCAGGCACCGGAAAAAGTACCCTGATTGCCAGTTTACTTTATGCAAAAAAACATATATTCCCTGTTGCAATTGCTTTTAGTGGTACAGAAGATAGTAACGGTTTCTTCCGTAAACTTATGCCTAGTACTTTTGTTTTTAACGAGTATTCTCCTGAAAAAATTGAACTGTTTATCAAGCGACAAAAAATAGCGAAAAGGCATATTGAAAATCCTTGGGCTGTCATTATTATTGACGACTGCACTGATGACCCAAGAGTACTGGCAACTCCTCTGCAACAGGGCATATTCAAGCGTGGCCGCCACTGGAAAAGTTTGTACATTCTAAGCTTGCAATACAGTATGGATATCAAACCAGTTGTGAGAACCAATGTAGATGGTGTATTTATACTTCGCGATCCATCCCTTAAAAATAGGAAATCACTATGGGAAAACTATGCAAGTATAATTCCAGACTTCAATATGTTTTGTCAAATTATGGACCAGCTTACAGATAACTTTACAGCTCTTTATATTCATAACCAGACTCGTACTAATAATTGGCAAGAGTGTGTATTTTATTATAAAGCACCTTTAACACCAGATGGTTTTAAATTTGGAGCTCCGGAATATTGGGAATTTCATAATGAACGTTTTGATAAAAATTATCAAGACCCATTTGATACTGTATAAAATTTATTTTTAAACTAAATTATAGTTTAAAAATCTAACTTTCATTATATTTTCGAAGTTTTTCATATGTAACTACTATTTTGTATAATTTACATTTTTTTTGAATACTTTCATCCTCGTCTATATCAAATAAATGTATTCTTTTTGTATGATTGGGATAATATAATGAATATATTAAAATTTGACCTACAGCATCTTTCCAATTTTTTCCATTTTTTATTTCTATTATCTCATTATCCGTTAAAATATCTATAAAACCACTATCAGTTTCAATTTCTATTTCGCCTCCTAATTCTTTATGTAATTTTAATTGAATATCTTTCTCTTTTTGTGAAATATAATCCGGAACTAAATTAATTATTTCATTATTATAAATATTTTCATTATTATTTATATGTTTCCATTGGTCAATCCATATAGAAACTTTTATAGAAAATTCCATAGAAATCCATTGTGCTAAATTAGTTGCTAATATAGGATGGACCCATGAACCTCCGTATCGTCCTTTTTTTATCGTTACTAATTTATTTTCTTCGATATTAGTATATTTAGAAAAATATGTAATTAATTTTTTTGTAGATTCTAAAACATGCCAATCTTTAAATAATTTGCCACCAAATTTACATAATTTTGAAGCATTTATATAGCCATCTTCTCTAATAAAATCTTTTATATCTTGGTTTTCTATATGTGGTAATAATTTCATTTTTTTAAATTTATAGCTCATTTTTAAACTTTAAATAATATTTATTACTTAATTCAAATTTTTTATTAGAGATTAAATTTTTTAATACAACTTTTGGAAAAAAGAATTTCTTATTGAAATTCAAGAGTAAATAATAAATAAAAATTTAATCATAATATAAAGCTCAAAGAAGATATAAATCAATATAAAAAACTTGAGATGTATTTAGACTTTAAATTTTTTCGTTCACTTAAAATAATAATTTTATTATCTTCAATCATTGTTACCTGAATATGAACTTTTTCTGTACTTATTCTTTTTAATTCGCTAATTCCAATCAAAGTATTAATAGCAATTGGATAAAGACCTTCAAAAACTATTTTAGAAAAAGAATTATTTGGTATACTATCAATAGTATGTTTTCAAAAACTACATATTAAAGAAGGATTTAATCTTTTATTTTCATCAATAGTAAAAGAATTTTCATCATGTATTTCATAATGATTTTTATAATTATTACCACAACCTATAATTAAAGTCATCAAGATTATGTTATATATTTTTTAAACTATAAATAAGTTTAAAAAATATTTAGAAATAAAAAATTAAATAATATTTAATTAAAACAAATGTTGAAGCATATTTGTTTATTTATATTATCATCATTATTTACATTTTCTTCAATAAACGCGCAAGATTGTTTATTACAAGTTCCGAAAGATCCATTAAATTCTGGTTTATTTAAACCATGGTATGTATCAACTGCTCCAAATTCTGAAAGTAATTGTTCACAATTAATAGAAGGGAGTGAAGTTTTTGCGGGTATATTAAATTGTGAAATATTGACAGGTAATATTTTATTATTAAAAGTAATAACTAATGATGATGGTGTTGTAATAGGTAATAATTTAGATATTTTTATTAATAATAAAACAAATACGAATAATACGTATACACATTCATATACTTTAGATATGTTTTATCCAACTTTTTTAACTATATCACTATTTACAATTTATAGTATAATATTAATATTTATTAAGAATACAAAGTATTTTTACATTTTAAAAAAAATAGTTTATTTTATAGACTATTATATCACTTTAAATAGTTTATTATTTATATTTTTATTTATAATATGGTGGATAAGTATGCTTACATATTCATTTTCAACTGATAAATTAAATTTAATACTTTTTAGATTAGGAATTTTTATAATGATAAATTTAGGATTTAATATATTGCCTGCTACTAGAAATAATATATTTGTTGAAATATTTGGAGCTACAAATAGAGATATTTTAATTGTGCATAAAATTATATCTATATTATCCATAATTTCTATTGTAATAAAATTTATAATAATATTAATCTATTATCCGCCTTCTTTTCTAATTGTTATAAAAAATGATATTACAGGTGGTAGTCCTTTGGCTGGAAGTATAGCGACTATTTCAGCTATTTTATTATCTATTTCAAGTATTCCATTATTAAAAAAAAAATCCTATGAAACTTTTTATTTTTCTCACAGAATATTAAGTTTAATTTTGGTTATATGTTCAGTATGGCATTATATTATTTCAATATATTTTTTAATACCTTCATTGGTAATATATTTTATAGATTTATATTTGAGATATTTAAAAATATATAAGGGGTCATATTTAAAATTAAATAAAATAGGTAATGATATAAATAATTATATTATATTAAAAATTAAGATAGAGAAATATATTAATATAGATCCAGGTTGTTATTTTTTAATCTGTATAAGAAATATATCTTCATTGGAATGGCATCCATTTAGTATGATTGAACAGTCTGATAAAAAATTAACATTTTGTGCTAAAAATATGGGACCAAATAGTTGGACTGACAAATTAAAAGTATTAGTTGAAAATGAGACAAAATATGATAAAGAAGTATATATACAGGGACCTTATAATTATTTTGATTTTTATTATATCATAAATAGGTATAATAATATTATAAATATAACTGGAGGTATAGGAATTACACCAATATTTTCTATACTAGATAAGATAATTGAATTAACATATTTAGAAAAAATCGACAAAAAAATAATACTTATATGGATAGTGCGAGATACTACTTTACTTAAAAATTTTATTGAAAAAATAACGAATTATAAAAGGCTATGTATACATATTGAAATATATGTTACACAAGAAACACCTATAAGTACAGAATACGAATTACCTATTTATTTCTCAAAACCTGATATAAAAAAAAATATAAAGAAATATTTAAATATGCATAATCTTAAAACAAAAGAGACTTGTATTTTAGGTAGTGGACCTTTTAGTTTACTAAAAAGTGTAAATTCAGCAGGTTATAAGTATAATATTGATAATTTTTGTGAAAATTTTTAATTCTATTTAGAATTAAAAATTTAATTATGATCACATAAATATATTACGTTTAAGTCATTTAAATCTTCATGTATATGAAGATTAAGAACATCTACGCCTTCCTTAAGTTCAAGTAAATTATGAATATTGAAAAAATCCTTCATTTGAATTTTTGTATAATTTATAATTTCTTCACATGTCATTTTTTTTAATAATTTTCTTTTAATTTTAATATTGAACCCCCAATATATTTTAGAAGATATTTGTATAGTAACTAAATCAGACATATTGTTAGTTAAATAAAATAAAAAAAATAATTTCAATTTTAAAATAAAGAACGAATATGAATTTTAATTATTTAAATGATGATGTAATTTTAAATTGTATTTTACATTGTTTAGATTGTAAATCAAGATATGATTTAAGCTTAACAAATAAGTATTTTACGAATATTATAAGAATATATAAAAAAATAAATAGGAAAAAGAATGAAGAAATATACTTGTTTATAGTTTCAGAAGTTAAAAATAATATTTTAAATAATTTGCAAAGGTTCTTAGATTTATTATTTGATATAACTATAAGTTTAGATGAACGAATATGTAAATATAATGATGAACTTTTGGACGGAGTTTATTATTATAGTAAAACATTTTTTTATAAAGAATCCTATCCCTTTTATTTTTATCCAATATTAAGTTTTCGAAGTCATAATTTATATATTATAATTTATGTTAAAAATAAACAACATAAAAGTAAGATTTTTAAATATTATTATTCCGAACATCTAGAAGAGGAAGAAATTAATTATATAAATCTAAAAACCAATGAGAAAGTTATAAAGTTATTATAATTTTTATAACTAATTTTAGTTATAAAAATTAATAAACAGCTCTTAAATATTTATTTGAATTAAAATGTCCTCCATTGACACCCATAGACTCAATACCACATTCGTCAGTACCACGTCTAATTTTAAAAGTTCCATTATCTCCCCATTGATCATTCCAGGAATTCATAATTAACCAATAAGGCACATCATCTTCAATTCCCCATCCAATAATTTTTACAGCATGTCCTCCAAGTTGTGAACCGGTAGTATGAATATAAACACCGCTTTTATAAGAAGGAAAATCGTCATAGACAGTAAAAGCTGCAGAAACAGGACCGTAAGTAATAATATCAGCTTGTATATTTTCAATTCCTGAAAGACTATAAACATTATCTATTTTATGAATATCATTTGAGTATGAAGTCTTATAAGAAGATTCCGAACATTGTGTTGGACAACTTTGAGCGGAACCAGACGGTGTCGAATCACAAGATGGATGAGAAGGGTCATTAACATGATGAGCACATGATTGAATTTGATAAGGTAAACAATCTCGTCCTTTACCAATATCATTATAATTTCCACCAGTAACAATTCCAGTAGATTTAAAATAATTCCAAGCCATACCAGGTTGTCCACCATTGCAACCAAAAGAAAAACAATGTAATAAATTACAACAATCTACGGTTGCTTGAGTTGATAAAAATTGTTTAAACTCTCCATTTGTATGAATACATAATCTATCATTAAAAGATTCTGTAGATGCAAAAGCCCAACAAGAACCACAATTTGCTTGATCACGTGCAAATCCAATAGTTGGACAATTAGACCAATGGGATCTAGAGTCAAATTCATCTGGAATATTTAATAAAGAAATATCATATGTTTTAACAGGTAATTTAAGATCATCATGTATAAAAGTACCACATAAAGAACTTATTTGTTCTCTAGTATGTCCGATAAAACGAGGACTTTCATGTGCAGTCCAAAAATTTTGTTTTGTATTAATATAGTCTACCATTCTTTTTGAAATCAAAGGTTCAGAAAATACTAAAGTTAGAAAATTGAAGAATATAAATAGTTTGTTCATTTTATAAATAAAAATTAAATCTTTAAATAATAAAAATTGAATTTATATAGTATCCTCACAATTAAAAAGTGAGAAAAAATATGAACAAAAATATATTTCATGACATGAATATTGGCACACTTATGTATTTAGAATATTTATCAAAGCATAACCAAGAAAAACTAGTCAAAGATTATGTTTGTATATTACCTAATGAGATATTTGAACATCATATTGTGAAAATCGATCACTTTGATCGTGATGAGCACAAAGATTATTCTTTTGGATTTAAAAGAATCGTAACAGAACGTTACTATACTTATAGTGAAGATAAAGAATACTTTGTAATAAATAGTGATAATTTTAGGCGATGGTTGGAAATTAATCATAAAATATTTAGAGATAAGTTGAATATCACGTATAATAAATATTTAAAAAGTATTGGTAAATATGTTAAAGAAATAAAAAGAGAAAAAATAGATAACTATGATGAAATAGAATATGAAAAAAAAACTATATATAAATTTATTTATCCAATTTGATGTAAATTTTTCGTAACCTAAAATAAGGTTATGAAAAATTAATATTTAATAATCATGAGAATAAAGGTTTTATAACTTTTTAAAGTTATAAAATTTGATTTGTTTTTATATTTAATAAAATAAATGTTTGATATAAATCTTTTTAAAATAACTCCTCGTGGTATAGTAATTTTTTTTACAATATTATTTTTTGTAATGTTTATATATTCTGGTATAGACAAAATACAAAATTTTAGTGAAAAAGTAAACATTCTAAATAGTAAGTTAAAATTTAATCTTTCTATAGAATTTTTAAATTTTGTAATGGGTTGTATAATAGTCTTGGAAATTTTAGGTCCATTTATAATATTAACAAAAATAATATTAAGTAAAAATTCTCCAAAAATATTAAATATATTCTCTAATTTTACATTTGCAATATTTATTTTATTTTTAATAGTTGTAACTTGGATATACCATCCATTTTCATTAGAAAAGCCTATACCATTTTTAAGTAATTGTACTACATTATCAGGTTTAATTTTTCTTTCAATAATATCAAATAGTAACATAATTTAAAACTTATTTTAAAATATAAAATTATTTTAAAATGATAACAAATTTAGATAATTTAGTAGATGGTTTCGGAGAACAATTTAAATTTTTAATTTTTTGTGTACTTTATTCTGAATTTTTGGGCAAAGATTTTTATTATACACCTTTTAAAACTATGGAACATAATTATGATAACGATAAAGATTTTCTTAAAAAAAAAGAAGATATGATAAATTTTAAGAATAACTTTTCTTTGGTTACAAAAGATACAGATTTTGAAGTACCATGTAAGTTTAAATTAATAAGTTTTATTGAAAAAAATATAAAATTTTGTGAAACAAGTAAATCGCTTCAAAAAATAAAAGATATATTTAGAATTGCAAATAAAGATACATATGATAAAAATTTTATTAACATTGCAATTCATATTAGAAGAATGAATAAGCATGATAAGGAAAATATTAAACATTATATACAACATCCAGGTACAGATGTTCCGAATGAATTATATCAACTTTTAATTAAACAGTTAAAAAATATTTATAAAAATAGTAAAATACATATATATTCTCAAGGTGAAGAAACAGATTTTCCTTTTGATGATGTAATTTTTCATTTAAATGAAAGCATCGAAAGCACATTTATAAATATGGTATATGCAGATGTTTTATTAATTGCTCCAAGTTCTTTAAGTTATACAGCAGGTTTATTATCAAATGGTATTATTTATTATATTAAACATTATCATACTCCTTTATCACATTGGAATAAAGTTACAGGATATATAAGTTCTCGAGATAAGTATAAATTTTTTATGTCTATAGATGATGGAAAAGTTTATATTCCAATACAATATAATATTTTTGATGAAAAATTTTATATCGAATAATATCAAATTTAAAAATATTGTATTATATAAAAAAATGTTTAGAATAGAAAATATTACAGTAGAAGAAGCCGTAAATGAAGTACATTATGAAATTAATACTGGTCAAATACAAACTGGTGGAGGTTCAGGAAGTGGAACTGGTCCTACTGGACCTTCTGGAGGAGGAACAGGCCCAACTGGAGCATTTGGAGGAGATGTATTTACAAATATAGTTCCCGCAACAGGATATACAATAGGAGGAGATACAAATATTGCATATAGTACTCCTTATTATAATTTTAGTGCTTTAACAAAAACTGGAGGAATAAATATTGGATCAGCAGATAAACCTATTTCTAATATATACGTTGGAGATGTATTTATATCATCTAGTACATTATATGTAGGTGGAGCAGCTGTATCTTATAATACCACAACAGGAGGTATTAATATTCCTTTTGGATCAACTGAGGGTAATATACCAATTGGTTCTATACAAATTATAGGAGTACTTCCATCTCCCCCAACAGGTCCCGGAAGTATTGGAGAAGCTTATATAGTAACAGATACAACTCCATCATCTTTATATGTATATGGGTCCGCAACAGAAGGAGGTCCAAATTCATGGTTAGATGCTGGTTTTATCCAAGGCCCTCAGGGAAATACAGGTTATACAGGTTACACAGGTCATACAGGTCCTGCGGGTTTAGCAACAAATACAGGAGCAACAGGATCAACTGGATATACAGGTCCTCAAGGAACAACAGGTCATACAGGATATACAGGTCGAACAGGATATACAGGATACACAGGATACACAGGTCCTGCGGGTTTAGCAACAAATACAGGAGCTACAGGATTTACAGGATATACAGGTTATACAGGGTACACAGGCCCTGCAGGTTCAGCAACAAATACAGGAGCTACAGGATTTACAGGTAGAACAGGGTACACTGGATACACAGGATTTACAGGATTTACAGGTAGAACAGGATACACTGGATACACAGGATACACAGGTCCTGCAGGTTTAGCAACAAACACAGGAGCTACAGGATTTACAGGTAGAACAGGATACACAGGCTATACCGGTTACACAGGTTATACAGGTCGAACAGGATATACAGGTTATACAGGATACACAGGTCCTGCTGGTTTAGCAACAAATACAGGGGCTACAGGATTTACAGGTAGAACAGGATATACAGGATATACAGGATACACAGGTTATACAGGTAGAACAGGATATACAGGTTATACAGGTCCTCAAGGAGTTACAGGTCCTGCTGGATCAGCTACAAATACAGGTGCAACAGGTAGAACAGGATATACAGGTCCTCAAGGAGTTACAGGTGCAACAGGTATTCAAGGTGCAACAGGTACAACAGGTAGAACAGGACCTCAAGGTATTCAAGGTGTTACAGGTTATACAGGACCTCAAGGAACAACTGGTCCTGCTGGAGGAGTGACAGGATATACAGGTCCTCAAGGAGTTACAGGTGCAATAGGTATTCAAGGAGCGACAGGTACAACAGGTAGAACAGGACCTCAAGGACAAGGATCGACAGGATATACAGGTGTTACAGGTTATACAGGACCTCAAGGACAAGGGTCGACAGGATATACAGGTGTTACAGGATATACAGGTTATACAGGACCTCAAGGACAAGGGTCGACAGGATATACAGGTGTTACAGGATATACAGGATATACAGGACCTCAAGGACAAGGATCGACAGGATATACAGGCGTTACAGGATATACAGGACCTCAAGGTACAACTGGACCTCAAGGACAAGGAGCGACAGGATATACAGGTGTTACAGGTTATACGGGACCTCAAGGGCAAGGAGCGACAGGATATACAGGAGTTACAGGTTATACTGGACCTCAAGGTACAACTGGTCCTCAAGGACAAGGATCGACAGGCTATACAGGTTTCACAGGACCTCAAGGTACAACTGGTCCTCAAGGACAAGGATCGACAGGCTATACAGGTTTCACAGGACCTCAAGGACAAGGATCGACAGGCTATACTGGTTTTACAGGACCTCAAGGACAAGGATCGACAGGCTATACTGGTTTTACAGGTTATACAGGTTTTACAGGACCTCAAGGACAAGGAGCTACAGGCTATACAGGTTTTACAGGTTATACAGGACCTCAAGGACAAGGATCGACAGGCTATACTGGTTTTACAGGTTATACAGGACCTCAAGGAGCAACTGGACCAGCTGGAGGAGCGACAGGCTATACTGGTTTTACAGGTTATACAGGACCTCAAGGAGCAACTGGCCCTGCTGGAGGAGCTACAGGCTATACAGGTTTTACAGGTTATACAGGTTTCACAGGACCTCAAGGACAAGGATCGACAGGCTATACAGGTTTCACAGGTTATACAGGACCTCAAGGAGCAACTGGCCCTGCTGGAGGAGCTACAGGTTATACAGGACCTCAAGGAGCAACTGGCCCTGCTGGAGGAGCTACAGGCTATACAGGTTTTACAGGTTATACAGGTTTCACAGGACCTCAAGGACAAGGATCGACAGGCTATACAGGTTTCACAGGTTATACAGGACCTCAAGGAGCAACTGGACCAGCTGGAGGAGCGACAGGCTATACTGGTTTCACAGGACCTCAAGGAGTGACAGGCTATACAGGTTTTACAGGTTTCACAGGTTATACAGGTTTCACAGGACCTCAAGGAGCGACAGGATATACAGGTTTTACAGGACCTCAAGGACAAGGAACTACAGGATATACAGGTTTTACAGGACCTCAAGGACAAGGAACTACAGGATATACAGGTTTTACAGGATACACAGGTTTTACAGGACCTCAAGGATCAACTGGATATACAGGTTTTACAGGATATACAGGTTTTACAGGCCCTCAAGGTATTCCAGGTGAAGCTACAAATACTGGTGCTACAGGATATACAGGTTTTACAGGCCCTCAAGGTATTTCAGGTGATGCTACAAATACTGGTGCTACAGGATATACAGGATACACTGGATTTACAGGCCCTCAAGGTATTCCAGGTGAAGCTACAAATACTGGTGCTACAGGATATACAGGATACACTGGATTTACAGGTTATACAGGTTTTACAGGTCCTCAAGGTATTCCAGGTGAAGCTACAAATACTGGAGCAACAGGATATACAGGTTTTACAGGTCCTCAAGGTATTCCAGGTGAAGCTACAAATACTGGCGCTACAGGTGCAACAGGATATACAGGTTTTACAGGTCCTCAAGGTATTCCGGGTGAAGCAACTAATACAGGCGCTACAGGTACAACAGGTGCAACAGGTTTTACAGGACCTCAAGGTATTCCGGGTGAAGCCACTAATACAGGTGCTACAGGTTATACAGGTTTTACAGGACCTCAAGGTATTCCGGGTGAAGCCACTAATACAGGTGCTACAGGTCCTGCGAATTTACCTGCTGCTACAGAATATGGAGAATATTTGTTTTATAACAGTTTTTCTTCTTCTTGGCAAGTTGGAAATGTTAGAGTAAGCATAGGTAATAATGCTGGGAAAACAGGTCAGAATGTAAATTCTGTAGCTATCGGTACTCAGGCAGGTCAGAACACACAGGGGGAGAATACAGTAGCTATAGGAAATCAAGCAGGTAATAATTCCCAAGGTCAAAATTCAATAGCTATAGGTACTCAGGCAGGTTATACAGAGCAAGGTCAAAATTCCGTATCTATAGGACAATACGCAGGACAAAATACACAAGGTTTTAGCTCAGTATCTATAGGTTCTCAGGCCGGACAAAATTTACAAGGTCTTCGTTCAGTTTCAATAGGATATCAAGCAGGACAAAATACACAAGGAGCTAATTCAGTATCTATAGGATATCAAGCAGGTAATAATTCCCAAGGTCAAAATTCAATAGCTATAGGAAATTCATCAGGTTATACACAGCAAGGTCAAAATTCAATAGCTATAGGACCTGAAGCAGGACAAATACAGGGAAATAGCTCAGTATCTATAGGACCTAATGCAGGACAAAACACACAGGGTAACTATTCAATAGCTATAGGACCTCAAGCAGGGCAAAATGTACAAGGTGTAAGTTCGATATCTATTGGAAATCAGGCAGGTCAATCTACACAAGGTGAAGATGCAGTAGCAATAGGAATATTTGCAGGTTATCAAAATCAATCAATTGAATCAATAGCTATAGGACGTAATTCAGGATATAATTCTCAAGGTCAAAGTTCCATCGCTATAGGAAATCAAGCAGGTTTTATTAATCAAGGAACTAATTCTGTAGCTATAGGAACCCAAGCAGGATTCACAAATCAGGGAACATTCTCAATTGCTATAGGATATCGAGCAGGAACAACAAACCAGGCTGCAAATTCTATAATATTAAATGCAAGCGGAATTGTGTTAGATAATACACAACAAGGTTTTTATGTTAATCCTGTTAGAGTAGATAATAGTTATAATAATAATATAATCTTTTATAATACTACAAATAATGAACTGACTTATAATGAAGACTTTTCACCTTCCGGAGGAGGAACAACAGGTCCAACAGGTCCAACAGGACCATCCGGGGATGGTGCAGGAACGACAGGCTATACAGGTTTTACAGGTTATACAGGACCTCAAGGAGCAACTGGACCGGCTGGAGGAGCGACAGGCTATACTGGTTTCACAGGTTATACAGGACCTCAAGGAGCAACTGGACCAGCTGGAGGATCGACAGGCTATACAGGTTTTACAGGTTATACAGGACCTCAAGGAGCAACTGGACCGGCTGGAGGAGCGACAGGCTATACTGGTTTCACAGGTTATACAGGACCTCAAGGAGCAACTGGACCAGCTGGAGGAGCGACAGGCTATACAGGTTTTACAGGTTATACAGGACCTCAAGGAGCAACTGGACCAGCT
>Ga0247843_1004625_pt1 | contig 20264 bp, 20 predicted proteins | sample LaCruzMarch2017__FD_192420 | JGI IMG/M metagenome (GOLD analysis project Ga0247843, IMG submission 192420) | Freshwater microbial communities from meromictic Lake La Cruz, Castile-La Mancha, Spain - LaCruzMarch2017_8m | ecosystem: Environmental > Aquatic > Freshwater > Lake | place: Spain...
GCAAGTCAGTGAATGACGGGTCAGACGGGCCCCAGCAGATCAGCGTCAAAGCAGGTGTGGGCGCCGGTGTGGCAGGCCCCGCCGGTCTGGTCGACGTCGAGCAGCACCGCGTCGCCGTCGCAGTCCAGGCGCACCGAGTGCACGTACTGGGTGTGACCGGATGTGGCGCCCTTGACCCAGAGCTCGCCGCGTGAGCGAGAGTAATAGGTGGCCTGCCGGGTGGCCAGCGTGCGAGCCAGTGCCTCGTCGTCCATCCAGGCCAGCATGAGCACCTTGCCGGTGCCGCGCTCCTGGGCGATCGCAGCGAACAGTCCGTTGGCGTCGCGCTTGAGTCTGGCTGCGATTTCGGGGTCGAGCATCATCGGACGGGTATCTGATTTGTCCTCTTCGCTGCCGCTCATCGGACGGGTATCTGATTTGTCCTCTTCGCTGCCGCTCATCGGACGGGTATCGGATTTGTCCTCTTCGCTACCGCTCATCGGACTGGTATCTGATTTGTCCTCTTCGCTGCCGCTCATCGGACGGTCACCCCTGCCGCCTTCATCGCCGCCTTCACCTCACCGATCGTCAACTCCCCGAAGTGGAAAACGCTGGCCGCCAGCACCGCGTCGGCACCGGCCCGCACCGCAGGCGCAAAATCCCCGGCGGCCCCGGCGCCGCCGCTGGCGATCACCGGAACCGTCACCACCGCCCGGACCGCACGCAGCATCGGCAGGTCGAAGCCGGCCTTGGTGCCATCGGCGTCCATTGAGTTCAGCAGGATCTCGCCGACGCCGAGTTCGGCTCCGCGCCTTGCCCATTGGACCGCGTCGATCCCGGTTCCCTGCCGGCCGCCGTGCGTGGTGACCTCCCAGCCCGAGCGCGTCGGCGCGCCGCCCGCTGGCACGGTGCGAGCATCCACCGACAGCACGATGCACTGGGAGCCGAACTGGCGGGCGAGTTCGGCCAGCAGTTCGGGCCGGGCGATCGCGGCAGTGTTGACTGACACCTTGTCGGCTCCCGCACGCAGCAGCGCGTCAACGTCGGCGACTGCCCGGACCCCGCCGCCGACGGTCAGTGGGATGAACACCTGTTCGGCGGTGCGGCGCACCACGTCGAGCATGGTGGCCCGGCCCGACGATGACGCCGTCACGTCGAGGAAGGTCAGTTCGTCGGCACCTTCGGCGTCGTAGACGGCGGCAAGTTCCACCGGATCCCCGGCATCACGCAGGTTGGCGAAGTTGACACCCTTGACCACCCGGCCGGCGTCGACGTCAAGGCATGGGATGACCCGCACCGCCAGGTCGGTACGCGAACCGGACACGTTAACGGCTCACCGCGGCCAGGGCCTCCGGCAAGGTGAAACGCCCGGCGTAGAGAGCCTTGCCGACGATCGCGCCTTCGATGCCGGAACCCGTGAGTGTGGCAATGGCGCGCAGGTCGTCGAGGCTGGACACTCCACCCGAAGCGATCACCGGGGAATCGGTGCATTCGGCGACGCCCTCGAGCAGATCGAGGTTCGGCCCAGTCAGGGTGCCGTCCTTGGTGACGTCGGTGACGACGAACCGCGAACAGCCCTCGCTGTCAAGGCGTTCCAGCACCGACCACAGATCGCCGCCGTCGGTTTCCCAGCCGCGGCCACGCAACCGGTGCTCCCCATCGACGACTTGCACATCCAGTCCGACCGCGACCCGATCCCCGTACGCGGCGATGGCGCGGGCACACCACAGCGGATCCTCCAGTGCGGCGGTCCCGATGTTGACCCGGGCGCACCCGGTTGCCAACGCCACCTTCAGCGACTCGTCGTCCCGGATACCACCGGAGAGTTCAACCTTCACGTCAAGTGCACGCACCACATCGGCGAGCAGGTCGCGGTTGCTGCCGCGGCCGAACGCCGCGTCGAGGTCGACCAGGTGGATCCACTCCGCGCCGTCGCGCTGCCAGGTCATGGCCGCCTCCAGAGCGGTGCCGTACTCGGTCTCGCTGCCGGCCTTGCCTTGAACCAGCCGAACCGCCCGACCCTCGATGACGTCGACGGCCGGCAGCAGAATCAATGACACGTCTTCTTTCACAGTCCCTCAACCCAATTGGCCAGCAGTGCCGCACCGGCGTCACCGCTCTTCTCCGGATGAAATTGTGTCGCCGACAGCGGGCCGTCCTCGACGGCCGCCAGAAATCGCCCGGTGTGGGTGGCCCAGGTGAGCAGTGCGCCCGGATCGCCCTCCCATATCTGGGCCGCGTAGGAGTGCACGAAATAGAACCGGGTGTCGGCATCGATGCCCTTGAACAGCCGACTGCCCGGTGCGGCATCGACAACGTTCCAGCCCATGTGCGGAATCACCGGCGCGTCCAGTCGGGTGACCTCACCCGGCCACTGACCGCACCCGGTGCTCTGAACCCCGAACTCGACGCCCCGGGCGAACAGAATCTGCATGCCGACACACACACCGAGCACCGGCCGGCCGGCCGCTATCCGTTCGGCGATGATGCTGTCCCCGTCGATCGCGCGCAGTCCGCTCATACAGGCCTCAAAGGCTCCCACGCCAGGCACCACCAGGCCATCGGCTGCCACGGCCGCGGCGCGATCAGCCGTCACCGCGACATCGGCGCCAACCCGCTCCAGCGCACGCTGGGCTGACCGAAGATTGCCTGATCCGTAATCGAGAACGACAACCGATCGTCGAGTCACAGAACACCTTTGGTGGACGGCACCCCGGCAACCCGCGGATCAGCTTCCACGGCTCGTCGCAGCGCGCGCGCCACCGCCTTGTACTGCGCCTCAGTGATGTGGTGCGGATCGCGGCCATAAATGACGCGGACGTGCAGTGCGATGCGCGCGTTGACCGCGATCGATTCGAAGACATGCCGGTTGATCACGGTGTGGTACGGCACGCCGGATCCGGCGATGGTGAACTCCGCGAGGTAGTCGGGTTCGCCGGTGTGCACAAAGTAGGGCCGACCGGAGACGTCGACGACCGCATGCGCCAGCGTCTCGTCCATCGGAATGTAGGAATCGCCGAACCGGCGGATGCCTTTCTTATCCCCCAGCGCCTGCCCGAGGGCGGTGCCCAGCACGATCGCGGTGTCCTCGATGGTGTGGTGGCCCTCGATCTCGACGTCACCGCGGGCGGTCACGGTCAGATCGAAACTCGCGTGGGTGCCCAGTGCGGTGAGCATGTGATCGAAGAACGGCACGCCGGTGTCGACAGTGACGATGCCGGTGCCGTCGAGGTCGAGCTCGACGACGATGTCGGACTCTTTGGTCTTCCGTTCGACCCGCGCGCGTCGGGAGGTCTTCGTGGTCATGATGCTCCTAGTGGCTGTACCGATTCGGCGGTGGCCAGTCGTTGGCTGGCGGTCAGGAAGGCGTCGTTCTCCTGCGTCAAGCCGATGGTGACCCGCAGGTAGCCGGGTATGCCGACATCGCGGAGGAGCACACCATCGTCGAGATAGTGCTGCCAGGCCGCCGAGGCGTCGACTGCTGACCACCTCGGGGCACCGAACAGCACGAAATTCGCGTCACTCGGGATCACCCGGAAACCCATGCCGTGCAGGGCAGCACAGACTCGCGCGCGTTCAGCGACCAGTGCCGCCACACTCCCCAAGGTTTCGTCGGAATGCCGCAGAGCGGCGCGAGCGGCGGCCTGGGCGATGGCCGACAGGTGGTACGGCAGACGCACCAGCAGGATCGCATCGATGACCGCGGGTGCGGCCACCAGATATCCCAGGCGGCCACCGGCGAAGGCGAACGCCTTGCTCATGGTCCGGCTGACGATCAACCGCGCCGGATACTCATCAAGCAGAGCGATCGCACTCGGCTGGGAGGAAAACTCTCCGTAGGCCTCGTCGACGATCAGCACGCCGGAGGTCATCGCCTCCAGCAGCCGTCGCAGATCGGACGGCGGAACGCTCTGCCCGGTGGGATTATTCGGGCTTGTCACGAAAACCACATCGGGCTTGACGGACTGGATCGCGGCAACCGCGGCGTCCACGTCGAGACTGAAGTCGGCGGCGCGGTAAACCTCGATCCATTCGGTCTGGGTGCCGTCGGCGATGATCGGATGCATCGAGTAGGACGGCACGAAGCCGAGCGCGGTTCTGCCCGGACCCCCGAACGCCTGCAACAGCTGCTGCAGGATCTCGTTGGATCCGTTAGCCGCCCACAGGTTCTCGACGCTGACCCCCACGCCGGTACCCGCGGTCACGTACGCCGCCAAGTCGCGCCGGAGATCCACCGCATCGCGGTCCGGATAGCGGTGCATGGTGGCCGCCGCGATCCGCACCGACTCAGCGACGTCGTCGATCAGGGCGCGACTGGGCGGGTGCGGGTTCTCGTTGGTGTTCAACCGCACCGCGACATCGAGTTGCGGCGCACCGTAGGCCGACTTTCCACGCAGGTTCTCCCGCAGTGGCAGATCGGCCAGCGTGATCCGGCCACCGATTTCGGTCACCGTTCAAACCTCCGCCGGACCGCCTCGCCATGACCGGGCAGGTCCTCGGCGTTGGCCAGGGTGATGACATGGCCGGACACGTCCTTGAGGGCGGCCTCGGTGTAGTCGACGACGTGGATGCCGCGCAGGAAGGTCTGCACCGACAATCCACTGGAATGCCGCGCGCATCCCGCGGTGGGTAGTACGTGGTTGGACCCGGCGCAGTAATCGCCGAGGCTCACCGGCGCCCAAGGACCAACGAATATCGCTCCGGCGGAACGGATCCGGGAAGCAACCTCGGCCGCGTCAGCGGTCTGGATCTCCAGATGTTCGGCGGCGTAGGAGTTGACCACCCGCACCCCGGTGGCAACATCATCGACGAGCACGATTGCCGACTGCTGTCCGCTCAGCGCCTCGGTGACCCGGTCGCGGTGCACGGTGGTGGCCAGTTGAATACCCAACTCGGAATCGGTGGCATCGGCCAGCGCAGGGCTGTCGGTGACCAGGACGCTGGCCGCCATCACATCGTGTTCGGCCTGGCTGATCAGATCCGCTGCCACGTGCACCGGGTCGGCGGTGTGGTCGGCCAGGATCGCGATCTCGGTGGGGCCGGCCTCGGAGTCGATGCCGACCTGCGAGCGGCAGATCCGCTTGGCTGCCGTCACGTAGATGTTGCCCGGGCCGGTGATCATGTCGACCGGTGCGAGTTCGGCGCCGTCGGTATCGGTGCCACCAAAAGCCAACAGCGCAACGGCCTGCGCGCCGCCGACCGCCCACACCTCGTCCACGCCGAGCAACTCCGCGGCCGCGAGAATGGTGGGGTGCGGCAGGCCGGCGAAGTCCGCCTGCGGTGGGCTGGCGACCACCAGCGACTCCACTCCGGCGGCCTGGGCCGGCACCACGTTCATCACCACACTCGACGGATAGACCGCGGTGCCGCCGGGCACATAGAGGCCGACCCGCTCAACCGGGATCCACCGCTCCGTCACGGTGGCGCCCGGTCCGAGAGTTGTCGTGGTGTCGGTGCGGCGCTGGTCGGCATGGACGGCCCGGGTGCGCTCGATGGCCACCTCAAGTGCGGCGCGCACACCCGGATCCAGGTGGGCCAACGCCGAGCGCAGTTCGGAGACCGGCACTCGGACGCAGGCGGGGCGCACGCCATCGAATTTCTCGCCGTATTCCAGTGCCGCCGTCGCCCCACGGGCGGCGACGTCATCGACGATCGGGCGCACCGTGGGCACCACCGCATCGACGTCGACACCACCCCGAGGCAGCGCGGACCGTAACTGCGCCGCGGTCAGCGCACGGCCGCGCAGGTCGATCCGGGACATGGCGAAGGCACTCATCGGTTCGATTGTCCCTGATCGGCGCATGGATACGAAAATCAATTACGCATCGAATTGACGGTCACTAGGGTCCGGCCAGGCATGATGGGGTTCATGCGCGCCAAAGACCACCCCAACAACTCCCCTGGCGTCCCGATGAGATTTCCGGTCTGGTTCGAGAACTTACAGATCAAGTACATCAACCCCATCGCTGTCCCGTTAGCCCGCGTCGTGCCGGGTATCACGGTCATCAGGCACCGGGGCCGCAAGTCCGGTAAGGCCTACGAGACGGCGATCTCGGCGTATCGCAAGGGCCGTACGGTGGCGATCATGCTGGCGCACGGCAAGACGAACTGGGTGAAGAACATCCTGGCCGCGGGCGAAGCGGACCTGACACTGGGCGGCCGAGACGTACACCTGGTCAACCCGCGGATCGTCGCGGCAGGTACCAACGATGCATCGCTGCCGCTGATGGCGCGGATCGCGGCCAAGCGCGGTGTCGGGGTGTTCGTCGCCGATATCGCCTGATTCGCTGCGCGACTCGGCCCTAGAGATCCAGGCCGATGTCGAGCACTCGCACCGAATGGGTGAGCGCGCCGACGGCGAGGTAGTCCACGCCGGTGCCGGCGTAGTGCGCGGCGGACTCCAGCGATAGACCTCCTGAGGACTCCAAGAGCACATGCGGAGCGCGGGCGGCGCGGCGCTGAACCGCCATCTGGGTCTGCCACACCGGGAAGTTGTCCAGCAGGATCAACGCCACATCCTCGCCAAGGACCTCATCGAGTTGTTCCAGGGTGTCGACCTCGACCTCGCACGGCAGATCGGGCGCAGCGGCCCGTACCGCGCGTAATGCGGCGACCACCGAACCCGCCGCCGCCACATGGTTGTCCTTGATCAGTGCGGCATCGCCCAGGCCCATCCGATGGTTGACCCCGCCGCCGACCCGTACGGCGTACTTCTGCAACGCCCGCAGACCGGGCAAGGTTTTGCGGGTGTCGCGAATCTTGGTCGTGGTGCCCTCGACGGCCTCCACCCAGGCGGCGGTGGCGGTGGCGATACCGGAGAGATGGCAGAGGAGGTTGAGCAGGGTGCGCTCGGCGGTCAGTAGGCCGCGGGTATCGGCCTCCACCCGCAGCAGCACCTGACCGGGTTCGAGTCGGGCGCCGTCCTGCACGCGGTCCAGCACCCGGTGGCCCTCGGTTCCGAGGACCTCGTCGAGCACCATCAGGGCCACGTCCACTCCGGCGGCCACACCGGATTCCCGGGCGACCAGTGCCGCCTCGGTGCGGGCATCGGCGGGCACGGTCGCGATGGAGGTGACGTCGGGGCCGTAACGCAGGTCCTCATCGAGGCCGCGACGGATCGTCAGCAGCGCTTCAGCGCGCTCATCGGGGGTCAGGGTCATCGTGCGACAGGAACGGCCGGTTCGACGAGTGCGACGCCGCCATCGACGGTGCTGTGCACGCTCACCGGAACAGCCTGTGCCGGATCGGTATCGGGGAAATCGCCGCGGTGATGACAGCCCCGGGTCTCGGTGCGGGCCAGCGCAGCCGCCGCAACGACCCGCGCCGACAAAGTGAGCGCAACATCTTCCATGTCCGCGCGGGTCACCATCGTGCGCGGCGCGGCATCATCGAGTGTGTCGATGAGCAGATTGAGTCCGTCCGCGTCACGAACCACCGAAGCCCACCGCGTCATCGCCTGCTGCACACGCCCGCGATCCAGCGCAACCCGTTGAGCTGATTGAACTTTCGCCATCGGCGCGCCAGAACTATGGGCATGCCCGGCAGCCTCACGGCCTGCACGACCACCGACCACGAGGCCCTCCAACAGGCTGTTGGATGCCAATCGATTGGCACCGTGCATACCGGTGCGAGCCACCTCGCCGGCAGCGAACAGGCCCGGCAGAGTAGTGCGGCCGTCGACGTCAGTGCTCACCCCGCCGCAGCTGTAGTGCGCACCCGGAACCACCGGGATGGGCTGGCTCGTCGGGTCGATACCGGCATCGCGGCACGCGGCGGTGACGGTCGGGAACCGCTCGGCGAACCGCTCGATGGATCGGGCGTCGAGAAAGACACACTCGTCTCCGGTCTCACGCAGGCGAGCCTCGATCGCCGCGGCCACCACGTCGCGAGGGGCCAGGTCACCCATCGGGTGCACACCCGCCGTCACCGACTCGCCGCGGGCATCGCGCAGGACCGCGCCCTCACCGCGCAGTGCCTCGGTGATCAGCGGCCGCCGGCCGGAGCCGTTGCGGTCGAACAGCATGGTCGGGTGAAACTGGATGAACTCGATATCGGTGACGTCCACGCCTGCCCGTAGCGCCAATGCGATGCCGTCGCCGGTCGAACCGGCCGGATTGGTGGTGGCGCTGTAGAGGTGGCCGAGTCCGCCAGTAGCCAGGATCACCGACGAGGTGTGCAGCACACCGATGCCGTCGGCGTTGCCGACGAGCACCCCGGTGACGGCGGATCCCGAGTGCAGGATCTCCAGCGCGACGTGGTTGTGCCGGATGTCGAGGGTGGCCGCCGCGTGGTCGAGGGCGCGCTGCACCTCAGCGCCCGTGGCGTCACCGCCGGCATGCATGATGCGGCGGCGCGAATGCCCACCCTCGCGGGTCAAAGCCCATTGACCGGGGGCGCTCTCGTCGAAGCGGGCGCCGTCGGCGATCAGATCAGCCACCGCCTGATAGCCGTCGGCGACGATCGAACGGACAGCGTCCTCGTCACACAGTCCTGCCCCGGCAATCACAGTGTCATGTACGTGCGCTTCGACGGTGTCGTCGGTGAAGGGCAGCACGACGGCGATGCCGCCCTGGGCATAGAAGGTTGCGGTCTCGGTGGCCTTACTCAGCACAACAGTGCGACTGCCGCGGCGATGCGCGGCCAGTGCGGCCGCCAGGCCAGCCACCCCGGTGCCGATCACAACGACGTCGGCGCGCTGCTCCCAGTCCGCGCCCGCGTTGCCGCCGCACGCGCGGGTCATTCGCCACCACCCGGGGTGCCGATCTCAATCATGCGTTGCACGCTGGCGCGGGCCAGACGCGCGATTTCGGGATCAACGTCGACCTCATCGGCGCCCTCGATCAGACAGCGCAACAGGGCAGCCGGGGTGATCATCTTCATGTACTTGCACGAGGCACGATCGTTGACGGCCTGGAAGTCAATATCCGGTGCGGCGTTTCGCAATTGGTACAACATGCCGACCTCGGTGGCCACCAGTACTTGCTTCGCGTGTGAGGTCCGGGCGGCATCCAGCATGCCGCCGGTAGACAGGATCTTCACCCGATCTTCGGGAAACGCGCCCTCCCCTGCCAGGTACAACGCCGAGGTGGCACAACCACATTCGGGATGCACATACAGTTCGGCGTCCGGGTGGCTGCGCGCCTGGGCGGCGAGTTCATCACCATTGATCCCGGCGTGGACGTGGCACTCCCCGGCCCAGATGTGCAGGTTCGTTCGGCCGGTCATGCGACGGACGTGGGCGCCGAGGAACTGGTCCGGACAGAACAGCACATCGCGGTCGGCCGGAATGGAATTGACGACCTCGACGGCATTCGATGAGGTGCAGCAGATGTCGGTCAGCGCCTTCACCGCGGCGGTGGTGTTGACATAGGACACCACGACTGCTCCCGGGTACTCGTCCTTCCAGGCCCGTAGGTCCTCGGCGGTGATGGAATCGGCCAGCGAGCACCCGGCCCGCTGATCGGGGATCAGAACGGTCTTGGTGGGGCTGAGGATCTTCGCGGTCTCGGCCATGAAATGCACGCCGCAGAACACGATGGTGTCCTCGGGTGCCTCGGCGGCGATCCGCGACAAGGCCAAGGAGTCACCGACGTGATCGGCGACGTCCTGGATGGCCGGCAACTGATAGTTGTGCGCCAGGATGGTCGCGCCCCGCAGGGCGGCCAGCCGTCGGATTTCGGCGGTCCACCGGTCGTCGCCGACCACGCCGGTGTAGCCACCGGGGCCGTCGACGATGCCGGCGGCCAGCACTGCGCCGGTTCGATCAGCGACGGTCATCGCCGCCTCCTGTCTGGCGTCCGAGGTTTTCGACTTATAATCGAAAACATGAGTCATATTAGCACTGAACACGAAGTGCTGGCAGTCGTATTCCAGGTGCGCGAATTCACCTCCCGCAAACCCGGGCTTCACGTGCTGTTATGGCAGCGTGCCCTGTCCCCGCAGCGCGGCCGATGGTCATTGCCCGGGGGCCGGCTCGGCGAGGGCGAAGATCTCACCGCGTCGGTGCGCCGCCAACTCGCCGAGAAGGTGGACCTGCGTGAGGTCGCGCATCTGGAACAACTGGCGGTGTTCTCCGATCCGGGTCGGGTGCCGGGCGCCCGTGTCATCGCGTCCACCTACCTGGGCCTGGTGCCCTCCCCCGCGACACCGGAACTGCCGTCGGACACCCACTGGCACCCGGTAGGCGATCTACCGCCGATGGCGTTCGACCACGGACCGATGGTGTCCTACGCGCGTTCCCGGCTGGCCGCCAAGCTGTCCTACACAAATATCGGATTCGCGCTGGCGCCAAAGGAATTCGCCCTCTCAGGACTGCGCGACATTTACGGCGCCGCCCTGGGATATCAGGTCGATGCGACGAACCTGCAACGGGTTTTGGCGCGACGCGGCGTGATCACCCCCACCGGCACCACCGCCCACCCCGGCCGCAGTGGCGGTCGGCCCGCGGCGCTCTACCGGTTCACCGAGTCCCAGTTACGAGTCACCGACGAGTTCGCCGCGCTGCGTCCACCCAGCTGAGGGGTCCACTGAGCTGAGGGGTCCACCGAGCTGCGAAACAGCCTCTTAGAGCTCTCTTAAGGTAGACTGACATCTTCACCGGCAAAGGAAATCATGTCAATCGCGAATGGGGCGCTGCGTCCCGAGTGGATCGGTTGTGCGCCGCATGAGGAGCTTCAGCGCGGCGGACGGCCCGTGCTTCCGTCACAGGATCCGTTCTATGAGCCGCCGGCGGGGTTTCACCATGCCGCCCCCGGCACGGTGCTGCGGTCCCGCGACGTCTCGCTGGGTTTTCTCGGTCTGATCCCCCAGCGGGTCACCGCGACGCAGTTGCTCTATCGGACCAGTGACCGCAATGGATCCCCGGAGGCGACCGTCACCACGGTGCTGGTGCCGGCCGGTCATTCCCGGACCCAGCCCCGCCACGTGGTGTCCTATCAGTGCGCCATTGACGCCATCTCGTCGCGGTGCTTCCCCTCGTACGCCCTGCGCCGACGGTCCAGGGCCCTCGGTTCGCTGGCCCAACTCGAATACCTGTTGGTGGCGGCGGCACTCGCCGAAGGTTGGGTGGTCTCGGTGCCCGACCACGAGGGTCCGGAGGGCAGGTGGGGCGCACCGCTGGAGCCGGGCTACCGGGTGCTGGACGGATTGCGCGCCACGTTGAGCTTCGATCACTTCGGGCTCGCACCGGACAGCAAGGTCGGGCTGTGGGGATACTCCGGGGGCGGGCTTGCCAGCGCCTGGGCGGCAGAGGTGCACGCCGACTACGCACCGGAACTCAACATTGTTGGCGCCGTTCTGGGTTCACCGGTAGGCGATCTCGGCAACACGTTCCACCGACTCAACGGCTCGTACATGGCGGCACTGCCCGCGATGGTCGTTTCAGCTCTGGCGAAGACCTTCCCGGAACTGGGCCGCGTCATCGAGGAGCACGCCACTGACCATGGCCGCGCGAAGCTGAAGGGCCTTGAGCGGATGACCACCATGGAGGCGATCGTCCGGCTGTTCCGGACCGACATGGATGACTGGGTACACCCGCCACTGGCCGATGTCCTGGACCTGCCGGAGGTGCGGGAAGTGTTCGAGGCCATCCGACTCGGCGGGACGGCGCCGACGCTTCCCGTGCTCATCGTGCAGGCCGTCCACGACTCGATGATCGCCGTCGAGGACATCGACGCCCTGGCGGACCTCTATTCCCAGGGCGGCACTCGGGTCACCTATCACCGAGACATGTTCAGCGAGCACATGCTGCTGCACCCGATGTCGGCGCCGATGACACTGCGTTGGCTGACCGACCGGTTCGCCGAGCGGCCATTGGACGCCCACCTCATCCGGACGAAGTGGCCGACGCTGCTCAACCCGATCACCTATGGGGGTATGTGGCGCCTAGGCGGGATAGTCGCCCGAGTCGCCGCCGGCGGACGAGTGGGGTTCCGTCCGCTCTAGAAAGTCGGGCCGATCGGTTGTGGCGCCTGCGGCCACCGGTCATCGTCGGTCGGCCAGGCACCGAGATCATCGCGCGGGGCCGCCGCCGCCAACAAGGCGTACACCAGTGCCGCCAGTGCGGCCGGCAGTAACAGCGTGACGGCAATCTGCAACGGCCCGTGACCGAAGAACACCGGTGGCGCCTCGGTGAAGTACTGCACCCGGTTCTGCGGACTCAACTGAAGTCCCTGTCGATCCGGGCTGCCGTAGCGCCAATGCACGAGCGTGGCACCTTTACCGGCCGCGGCTGCCCCGGCCGCGAGTTGGCCGATCCACAGCGCCGCGGCGAGAGTCGGGCCCCGATGCGCCCGCCATTGCCACACCAGCACCGACGAGCAGACCGCCAGCATGCAGAGCAGTCCGGTGAGCATGGCGGCCGCGACGAAAAGGTTGTCGGCCTCAGCACCCAGGAAGGCTTCCACCTGCTCGCCGGATCGACTCAGGGCGGTGATGGTGTGGATCGGCGGGGCGATCCATGCCCACAGCGCGCCGACGACAGCGCCGGATATCGTCAGCGCCACCACAACAATCACTGCGGCAGCGGTCGTGGACCGCCGGGGCTGAGCGATCGTGGAACCTCTGGTCATTTCTTGATGTCCAGGTCTTCGGAGTCCACTCTCCCGTGCCGGGAGCACTGTGCCCACCAGCCGTCAGGTCGCACCTGCACCACCATCCGCCGGCCGCACTCGGCGCAGTATCGCGGCGGCTCCAGACCCAACCGTGCCGCACGCGGGACGACGTCGCCGACCGGTGCTCCGGTGTAGACGTCGTAGACGCCCGCGCCGATCGGCGTCGGAAGATCCGCGACCATCACCGGTTACAGGGTGGCATTGAGCGCTTTGATCGGCATCTGCAGATCGCTCAGCAACTCCAGGTCCGCCTCGGCCGGCCGGCCCAGCGTGGTCAGGTAGTTGCCGACGATCACCGCGTTGATACCACCCAGGATGCCACGCTTGGCGCCGAGATCTCCCAGGGTGATCTCCCGGCCGCCGGCGAACCGGAGGATGGTGCGCGGCAACGCAAGTCGGAATGCCGCGACGGCTTTGAGCGCCTCGGCGGCCGGCATCACCTCGAGGTCACCGAACGGCGTGCCGGGGCGCGGGTTGAGAAAGTTCAGAGGTACCTCATCGGGATCGAGCGCGGCCAGATCGGCGGCGAATTCGGCGCGCTGCTCCAGGGTCTCGCCCATCCCGAGGATGCCGCCGCAGCACACCTCCATTCCGGCCTCGCGCACCATCGCGAGGGTGTCCCGGCGCTCCTCCCAGGTGTGGGTGGTGACGACGTTGGTGAAGAAGGACCGTGCCGTCTCGAGGTTGTGGTTGTAGCGGTGCACGCCCATTTCGGCGAGGCGATCCACCTGTTCCTGGGTCAGCATGCCCAGCGAGCAGGCGATGTGGATCTCGACCTCGTTGCGGATGGCCTCGATCCCGGCGGCCACTTGGGCCAGCAGGCGTTCGTCGGGCCCGCGGACCGCCGCGACGATGCAGAACTCGGTGGCACCGGACTTGGCGGTCTGCTTGGCGGCCTCGACCAGGCTGGGGATGTCCAACCAGGCACTGCGGACCGGGGAGGCGAACAGACCCGATTGTGCACAGAAGTGACAGTCCTCCGGGCAGCCGCCGGTCTTGAGGCTGATGATGCCCTCGACCTCGACGTCCGGGCCGCACCAGCGCATCCGCACCTCGTGGGCCAGACCCAGCAGGTCCTCGAGCTGGTCGTCGGGTAGCTGCAGGACGGCGAGTACCTGTTCGCGGGAGAGCCCCTCACCGCGTTCGAGCACCTGCTCGCGGGCTTGATTCAGGATGTCGACGGCTGCCTGTGTCACGCAGGCCAGGCTAGTGCACGCGCCGGGTCGGCCGAAAACCCACTCGATCAGGCGTGCCGAGTCAGGTGAGTCCGGTAAACCAACCCGGGTCGAATGCGGTCCAGGCCATCGCGGCGAAGTCCCTCGGGGACAGCGCGGCCGCGCCGGCGGGCAGCACCGCCCGCACCGGCGCGAGCCGCGCAAGGGCGTGACGGTTGAACTCTTCGGCCGCACCCGGGGCGTCCGGCCACGAACCGATCACCAGGCCGGCCACGGAAATCCCCTTCATGCCCAGGGCTTCCAGCGTCAGGGCGGTGTGATTGAGAGTGCCGAGGCCGGCTTCGCAGACCACCAGGACCGGCGCGCCGAGCGCAACGGCGAGATCGCGGAGGGTCACGCCCGCATCGGCGATCTCGACTAGCAATCCCCCGGCACCTTCCACCAGGGTCAGCCGCCCCGGACGATCAACTCGGCGCACCGCGGCGAGGAGTTGTTCAGCCGTAGGCAGCGGTAGCCCGGCCGCTGCCGCCGCAGCGACCGGGGCCAACGGCTCGGGATAGCGTGCGACCCAGTCCAATTCGGTGACTCCGGCCAGGCGGGCGACCTCGGCAAGGTCATCATCGCCGTCTCCGACACCGGATCCGCAGCCGGTTTGAACGGGCTTGCACACCGCGACATCAACTCCGGCGCGACGCGCATGTGCCGCCACCGCCGCCGTCGCGATGGTCTTGCCCACCCCGGTACCGGTACCGGTGACGAACAGGATTGTCATCGGCCGCGGAGCACCTCGGTCAACACGGCGCGCGCGAGGTCGATCTCGTCGACGGTCAGCGACGCCCGAGCGGTCAGCCGCAACCGGGAAGTTCCGGCGGCAACGGTCGGGGGCCGGAAGCAGCCCACCCGCACCCCGGCCCGAAGGCAGGCGGTCGCGGCGGCCACAGCGGCGTCGGGATCGCCGAGGATCACCGACACCACCGCCGATTCAGGGGTCTCGGGCACATCGCAGATCTCGGCCAGGGTGCGCGCATTCGCCAGGACCGTCTGCGGCCGCCACGGATCCTTGCCGAGCACCCGCAGCGCGGCCCGGGCCGCACCGACCGCAGCAGGCGCCAAGCCGGTGTCGAAGATGAACGGCCGCGCGCTGTCGATGAGATGATCACGCACCACCGCCGAGCCGAGTACCGCCCCGCCCTGACTACCCAACGCCTTGGACAACGTCGTCGTCATCACCACATCGGGTGCACCCGCGAGCCCGAGTTCGTGCAGCAGGCCGCGACCACCGGTCCCCCGTACACCCAGTCCGTGTGCCTCATCGACGAGCAGCACCGCGCCATGCGCGCGACACACCTCGTGCAAGTCCCGCAGCGCCGCCAGTGCGCCGTCGGTGCTGAACACCGAATCGGTGACGACCAGTGCACGTTCCTCGTCGCGATCAGCCAGGGCGGCTTCCACCGCGTCGACGTTCCGGTGTGGTGTCACCACGATCCGGGCTCGCGACAGCCGACAGGCGTCGACCAGGGACGCATGCGACGCCGAATCCGATACCACCAGCGAACCGGGGCCCGAAAGACACACCACCGCACCGAGGTTGGCGGTATAGCCCGACGAGAACAGCAGCGCGGCCTCGGCCCCGACGAAATCGGCCAGCTCCGACTCGAACTCCTCATGCAACTCGGTGTTACCGGTGACCAACCGGGAGCCGGTCGATCCGCCGCCCCAGGTACGCAACGCCGTGACGCCGCCCTCGATCACCTCGGGATGCTGCGACAGGCCCAGGTAGTCATTGGAGGCCAGATCCACCTCGCAGGCCACCGCCGGCCGGGCCTGCAGCGAACGACGCAATCCGGCCAGTCGGCGCTGCCGCTCGACGGTGTCGAGCCAGGCCAGCGGGGAGGTGTCGGTACCCGACGTACCGGCATTGGGAGGAAGTCCGGGAGCCATCGGTTCCTAGCCTAGAGCCCGCGCCACCGCCACCATGGCGGAGGTAATCCGGTCGACTTCCTCAGGCGTGCAGATGAACGGCGGCATCGCGTAGATGAGGTTGCGGAACGGCCGGAGCCAGACGCCGTGGTCGATTGCCACCGAGGTGGCCACTGTCATGTCGACGGGGTCACGCATTTCGATCACCCCGATGGCTCCGCACGTTCGGACGTCGGCGACCCCGGGCAGCGCCCGCGCCGGTTCGAGCCCGGTGGCCAAACCCGCGCCGATCTCGGCCACCCGGGACCGCCAGTCCTGCCGCAGCAGCAGTTCCACCGATGCCACCGCCACCGCGCACGCCAGCGCGTTCGCCATGAACGTCGGCCCGTGCATCAGCGCGCCGGCCTCGCCGGTGCTGATCGCGCGTGCGATGGACGACGTGCACAGGGTGGCCGCCAAGGTGAGGTAGCCACCGGTGAGCGCTTTGCCGACGCACATGATGTCGGGGGTCACGCGCGCGTGGTCGGCGGCGAACATTTCCCCGGTGCGGCCGAAACCGGTCGCGATCTCGTCGAAGATCAGCAGCACGTCGTGGCGGTCGCAGATCGCCCGCAGGTCTACCAGATAGCGGGGATCGTGGAACCGCATACCGCCGGCGCCCTGGACCACCGGTTCGACGATGACCGCGGCCAGTTCGTCGGCACGCGCGGCCAACTGTGCTTCAAAGGCGGCGACGTACTCGGTGTCGTACGCCGTCGGAACTTGTCCGGCGAAGACCTGGGGGGTCAGTACGTCGTGCCACAGCGAGTGCATTCCGCCGTCGGGGTCGCAGACGCTCATCGGGGTGAAGGTGTCACCGTGATAGCCGCCGCGCCAGGTCATCAGGCGGTGCTTGGAGTGCCGACCGATGCTGCGCCAGTACTGCAACGCCATTTTCGCCGCCACCTCGACGGCAACCGAGCCGGAGTCAGAGAAGAAAACGGTGTCCAGTCCGACCGGCGTGATGTCCACCAGGAGCCCGGCGAGCCGGGCGGCCGGCTCGTGGGTCAGCCCCCCGAACATCACGTGGTTGAGCACCGGCAACTGTCGGCTGATTGCCGCATCGAGATCCGGGTGGCCGTGTCCGTGGATCGCCGTCCACCACGACGCCATCGCGTCGAGCACGCGAACGTGCGCGCCATCGGCGATCACGGTCAGCCAAGCACCCTGAGCGCATACCGCGACCACCGGGGGGACCGCGTCGGCGCCGAAGGCACTGTAGGGATGCCAGACGTGTGCGGCATCGATAGCGCTGATCTGTTCCGGGGTCAGCGCCGACACGCGGATCAGCCTAATCCGCCGCCATGGTCAGCCTCATCCGACGCCCAGCCCCGACGCCCTGCCCCGGCGCCGCGCCGCAGCGGTCTGCTATCGCCGAATTGGGTAGATTGACGGGCGATCATGTCGACATCAACCCTGTTCCGGCCGCCGCCGGCGCCCATTGCGGAGCCGCCGGCGCCCGCCGTGGCTGCACCGGTGGCGTATCGACATGACCTCGACGGCCTGCGCGGTGTCGCGATCGCCTTGGTGGCCGTCTTCCACGTCTGGTTCGGGCGGGTCTCCGGCGGCGTCGACGTCTTTTTGGTGCTGTCGGGATATTTTTTCGGCAGTTCGCTGCTACGCACCGCGCTGACGCCCGGCACCTCGCTGGCGCCGTGGCCGCAGGTGAAACGTCTTGCCCGTCGGCTTCTGCCTGCGTTGATCGTGGTGCTCGCCGCCTCCGCGATACTGACCGTCGCGGTGCAGCCCCAGACCCGCTGGGAGTCGTTCGCCGATCAGAGCCTGGCGAGCCTTGGTTACTTCCAGAATTGGGAACTGGCCGCGACGGCGTCGAACTACCTGAGCGCGGGCGAGGCGGTATCGCCGCTGCAGCACATCTGGTCGATGTCGGTGCAGGGCCAGTTCTACATCGCCCTGCTCGCCCTGGTGCTGATGCTTGCCGCAGTGGCGCGCAGGCCGCTGGGCGCGCGACTTCGACCGGTGTTCATCATCCTGCTGAGCATTTTGGCCGTCGCCTCGTTCGGCTACGCGATCGCAGCCCACCACGCCGACCAGGCAACGGCCTACTACGACAGCTTCGCCCGCGCCTGGGAACTGCTTGTCGGCGTCCTGGCGGGCGCGCTGGTGTCCGCTGTCCGGTTGCCGATGTGGCTTCGGACCGTATTGGCAACCGTCGGACTGGCGGCGGTGCTGTCCTGCGGTGCGCTGATCGACGGCGTCACGCAGTTCCCCGGTCCCTGGGCGCTGGTGCCGGTAGGAGCTACGGTGCTGCTGATTGTGGCCGCGGCTAATCGCACGGGCGACCCGGCGACGCGTGGCCGACTGCCCTTTCCCAGCCGGCTGCTGGCGACCGCGCCGCTGGTCGCGCTGGGCTCGATGGCGTACTCGCTCTATCTGTGGCACTGGCCGCTGCTGATCTTCTGGCTCGCCTACACCGGGGGTTCGCACGCCACCGCGCAGGACGGCGGGATCATTTTGCTGATCTCCGGCTTGCTGGCCTATCTGACCATGCGTTTCGTCGAGGAGCCACTGCGCGCGCGACGTACCGATGCCACGGCACCGGGCAGGGCATGGCGGCAGCGGTTGCCCCGGCCGACCATCGTCGCGGGGACCGCCGTCGTGCTGCTCGGAGTGGCGCTGACCGCCACATCCTTCAGTTGGCGGGAACACGTTCTGGACCAACGAGCCGACGCCGCAGCCCAACTTGCCGCGCTGGAGGCAACCGGCTACCCGGGCGCGCACGCACTGCTCGACAACGCCCCGGTGCCCCCGCTGCCATTCCGGCCGGGTGTTTTGGAAGCGGCCGACGACCTGCCGAAGTCCACCAATGACGGCTGCATCAGCGATTTCGACAACGTCGGCATCATCAACTGCAGCTACGGCGACCTGTCGGCCACCCGGACCATCGCCCTGGCGGGCGGGTCACACGCCGAACACTGGATCACCGCCCTGGACATCCTGGGCACCGAGCACCACTTCAAAGTGGTCACCTATCTCAAGATGGGCTGCCCGCTGACGACCGAGCAGAAGCCGTTGGTGATGGGAGACAACCGGCCCTATCCCGAGTGCCGGGTGTGGAACGAGCGGGTGATGGCCCGGCTGATCTCCGACCGCCCCGACTACGTGTTCACCACCTCAACGCGGCCATGGAACATCAAACCCGGTGATGTGATGCCGGGAACCTACGCCGGTATCTGGAAGACATTGACGGACAACAAGATTCCGATTCTGGCGATGCGGGACACGCCATGGCTGGTTCGCAACGGCAAGCCGTTCAGGCCGGCCGACTGCCTCGCCATGGGCGGAAACGCGGTGTCCTGTGGCGTCCAGCGCTCCCTGGTGCTCTCCGAACGCAATCAGACCCTGGACTTCGTCAGTCGATTCCCCTTGCTGAAGGTCCTCGACATGAGCGACGCGGTGTGCCGGGCCGACTACTGCCGGGCCGTCGAGGGCAACGTCCTCGTCTACCACGACGCCCATCACCTGTCGGCGACCTATATGCGCACCCTCACGCCCGAACTCGGTCGCCAGATCGGCGCCGCCACCGGCTGGTGGTGACAACGCCCGCGGGACGTGCCGTCGGCCGATAGGGTCGTGCCATGGCCTCCGAACCCGCGCGGACCACCGTCTGGCCCGGAACCGCCTACCCACTCGGTGCCACCTACGACGGTGCGGGGACGAACTTCTCGGTGTTCTCCGAGGTCGCCGAAAGGGTGGAACTCTGCCTCATCGACGGCGACGGCGCCGAGACCCGGATCAACCTCGACGAGGTCGACGGGTTCGTCTGGCACTCCTATCTGCCGACCGTCACGCCCGGACAGCGCTACGGGTTCCGGGTGTACGGGCCGTGGGATCCCGCCAACGGCGACCGGTGCGATCCCAGCAAGCTACTGCTCGACCCGTACGGCAAGTCCTTCCACGGAGACTTCGACTTCAGCCAGGCCCTGTATTCCTACGACCTCAACGCCGAAGATCCCGCCTCCGGTGGTACCCCGCCCATGGTCGACTCACTGGGCCACACCATGACCAGCGTGGTGATCAACCCTTTCTTCGACTGGGGTTCGGACCACCCACCGCGAATCCCCTACCACCAGACGATCATCTACGAGGCACATGTCAAGGGGATGACCCAAAACCATCCGAGAATTCCCGAGGAACTGCGCGGCACCTATTCCGGCCTTGCCCATCCGGCGGTGATAGAACACCTCAAATCGCTCAACGTCACCGCGATTGAATTGATGCCGATCCACCAGTTCATGCACGACAAGCGACTGCTGCAACTGGGCTTGCAAAACTACTGGGGCTACAACACGTTCGGCTTCTTCGCCCCGCACTACCAGTACGCGGCGACCCATAAAGCCGGATCCGCGGTGGCGGAGTTCAAGTCGATGGTGCGGTCATTCCACAACGCCGGGATCGAGGTGGTCCTCGATGTTGTCTACAACCACACCGCCGAGAGCGACCACCTCGGCCCGACGATCAATTTCCGCGGCATCGACAACGCCGCCTACTATCGACTCCTCGACGGCGATCTGCGCCT
>Ga0247843_1004628_pt1 | contig 20255 bp, 18 predicted proteins | sample LaCruzMarch2017__FD_192420 | JGI IMG/M metagenome (GOLD analysis project Ga0247843, IMG submission 192420) | Freshwater microbial communities from meromictic Lake La Cruz, Castile-La Mancha, Spain - LaCruzMarch2017_8m | ecosystem: Environmental > Aquatic > Freshwater > Lake | place: Spain...
CAGATGTTCGGACAAGTTATGGCAGGTGTAATTGATCGGGGTGCTGATCAGGTATTCTATGTATTTTTTCTTCGTTATCATGCCAGATAACATACACTACTTTTTTCAGGGGAGCGAAAGTCCTAGGCTTAAACGGTATGCGTGAACGGCTGGAATCCGCAGGCGGCCTCTTCACCATCCAACATTCACTCAAAGGCGGCTTTACCTTGCTGGCGCAGCTGCCCAAATACAGGCCAAGTTTATGATCCGCGTTGTCCTTGTTGATGACCACACCTTAATGCGTAGCGGCATTCGTGGTTTGCTGCATCTTACTGGCGATATTACCGTGGTTGCGGAAGCCGCAGATGGCGAACAGGCGATACAAGCCATCACCGACAGCCAACCGGATTTGGTGTTATTAGATGTGCGCTTGCCAAAGTTTTCTGGGCTAAAAGTTTTAGAAATATTGGCTAAGCAAGGCCTGTTACCGCCAACGCTGTTATTGACCACGTTTGATGATGACGAAGCTTTGCTACAAGGTATGCGTCTGGGGGCAAAAGGTTTTTTGCTGAAAGATGTTTCTCTGGAACGCCTCGTTTGGGCGATCCGGCGGGTACTAAATGGCGAGAATTGTTTTCGCCCAACGCTGACCGAGCGGTCTTTACAAGGCATTAAAAATCTTGCCCCCGAATTCGACAGCTTAACCATGCCATCGCCATTAACCCGCCGGGAAGTGGAAGTATTAGCATTAATTGCAGGCGGCTATAACAATCTTGAAATAGCTGGGGCATTGGGTACTAGCGAAGGTACGATAAAAAACCACGTCTCCAATATTTTGTCGAAATTTGGCGTACGGGATCGGGTGCGGGCGGTGTTTAAGGGAATTGAAATGGGGTTGTTGTAAATGCACATCCCATAAAAGCGGTAGATATTTTATAGTTCCCACGCTCCAGCGTGGGAATTCATCCTACAACGCTCCAGCGTTGTTTACTGGTGAAACGCAACGCTGGAGCGTCAGAGGCGGCATTCCCACGCTGGAGCATCACTGCCATTAAGTTAAGTAATAAGCTAATAAAATCATGCTGTTGTAGCTTTTTAAAAATCCCCCTCAATCCCCCTTTTTCAAAGGGGGAGGCCGTTTCCTTATATTTTTAGCGAAACATTCAGTGATTTCCCCCCTTTGAAAAAGGGGGGATTTATTAACATAAAAAGTTGTTTTATAGACGCTTTTTCTTAACTTAATGGCAGTGACGCTGGAGCATGGGAACGATGTTTGGCAACACCCGCTACTGCCACCCCCCACCCAATGATTTATACAAATCCACCATGGCAATAATTTGCTTTTGTTTGGTTTCAATCAGTTCTTTTTTCGCGTCCAAGGCGTCGCGTTGGGTTAACAGAATATCCAAATAATCGGCGCGGGCGGATTTGAACAATTGGTTCGAAATGTCGATGGATTGCACCAGGTAATCCACTTGTTTTTTCTTCAATTGGTAGTTGTTGCCCAAGTTGTCGATGTTCGCCAGTTGGTTGGCGACTTCGGCATACGCTTTGACGATGCTTTGCTCATATTCAAACGCCGCTTGGATTTGTTGGGCGTTGGCGTTTTTGTATTTTGCGATAATGGCGTTTTTGTTGACCACGGGCGCAACCAATTCGCCAGCGACCATTGCTGCCAAGGATTCCGGTGTGTTAATCAGATATTTAAGATCGAAAGCGTCAAACCCCACGCCAGCCTTGATGGCAAACGACGGGTAGAAATTCGCCCGTGCCACTTGGATGTTTAAATCGGCGGCGGACATTTCCAACTCGGCTTGGCGGATGTCGGGGCGGTTTTGCAGCAATTGCGAGGGGATGCCAGCATCGACCATTTTCAGTTTGATGTCCATAAAGCCCGCCGAGGTGCGTTTGATCGGCTGCGGTGTACGACCCAACAGGAAGTTGATGCGGTTTTCTGCCTCGGTAATTTGCTGCTTGATTTCATAGCGTTTGCTTTGGTTTTTGGTGACTTCCGCATCGTAACGTTTGACCGCCAAGGTAGTGGAGCGGGCGTACATTTGCAGCTCTTTCACCACTTCCAAACCGTTTTTCTGGATCGCAATGTTTTGTTCCAGATTTTCCAACTGGTTGTCCAAGGCCACCAATTCATAATACGAATGCGCCACTTCGGCGACCAAGTTGGTCACTAAAAAGTTTTTGCCTTCAATGGAAGCCATGTACTCCAGCATCGCCACTTTGGTGGCGTTGCGGAGTTTTTTCCAAATATCCACTTCCCACGTTGAAATCAAACCAAATTGGTAATCGCCCAAAAACGTCGGGAAAGCTTGGCCCGGTTTGATGTTCAGGTTGTCTTCAACCGCGCCGTTGCGAGTAAAGTCGGCGGTTTTGTCGCCGCCTGCACCTGCGCCAAAGTTTACAAACGGCAAGTATTCCCCGCGCCGCGCTTGGATTTCATTTTGGGCAACGCTGATGCGCTGCAACATAATGTTGACTTCTTTGTTATTGGCGACCGCCGTGTCGATCAGGCTTAACAAGTTGGGGTCGTCAAAAAAAGTCTTCCATTGGATTTTGGCGGTATTGGTTTTTTGGGTGAGTGCTGGTTTAAAGCTGTCGGGCAATTGCGAATCGGGCTTTTTCACCGCCAAATCGGGAATACCGCAGCCATGCAGCATCAACCCTGCCACGCCCAACAACACCAGCTGATAAGTTTTATTCTTGAACATCGTCAGTACCGTAGTGATATTTTTCGGTTAAAGGGTCAAGGTCTTCGTCTTTAATCATGCTTTTGCCTTCGATCATTTTGGCGAAGATGTAGTACAAGCCAGGGATCAACACCACGCCAAACACCGTGCCGAACAACATGCCGCCTAAGGCCGAAGTGCCGATGGTGCGGTTGCCGACTGCGCCAGCGCCAGTAGCGATGGCTAACGGCACCAAACCCGCGATGAAAGCAAATGATGTCATCAAAATAGGCCGGAAACGCGCTTTAGCGCCAGCAATTGCCGCTTCCAAAACCGTTAAGCCTTGCGCTTGTTTCTGCACCGCAAATTCCACGATCAACACCGCGTTTTTGCCGAGCAAACCAATCAACATCACCATGCCCAATTGGGAATAAACGTCGTTGGCAAGCCCCAATTCTTTCAACAAGAAGAACGCCCCGAAAATACCTGGCGGCAATGAACACAACACCACCAACGGCAAGACAAAGCTTTCGTATTGCGCCGCTAACACCAAGTAAACGAAGATTAACACCACACCGAAAATCGCCTGCGCTTCACTGCCGCGCGCCGCTTCGTCAAAAGACAAACCTTCCCAAGCAATATCAAAACCTTGTGGCAACACTTCGGCGGCGACTTCTTGCACGGCTTTAATCGCCGCGCCTGTGGTATAGCCGGGCGCTGGCATGGCGCGGATAGCGGCGGAGTTGTACAGGTTATAACGGGTGATTTCGTTAGGGCCTTGTTTTTTCTCCATGGTCATAAAGGCGGAGTACGGCACCATTTTGCCTTCGTCATTTTTCACATAGTAGTTCAAGACATCAGTAGGAAAACGGCGGAATTCTGGCAGCGCTTGGGCATACACTTTAAAAAAGTTATTGAAGCGAATGAAACCTTGTTCGTAGGTACTGCCGATCATGATGTCCAAGTTGTTCATGGCTTTGTCGATGGACACGCCTTTTTGCATTGCCAATTTGTTGTCAATAACCAACTCGTATTGCGGGTAATTAGCGGCATAAAAAGTGAACAAGCCAGTCAATTCCTTACGTTTGCGTAAGGCCGCCATGAAGGTTTGGTTGAGTTTGTCGAACTCGTGGTAATCGGTATCTAAGGTTTTATCCAACAAACGCAAGGCCAAACCCGATGCCGCGCCATAACCTGGAACGGCGGGCGGTTCGAAAAACTCGACAATCGCGCCGAAGTCATGGGTTTTTTCTTCCAATTCGTGGATCACGTCTTGAACAGAATGTTTACGCTCCGACCAGTCTTTCAAGTTGATGATACAAGTACCCGCGTTTGAACCACGGCCTTCGGTCAGCACTTCGTAACCCGCCAAGGAAGACACCGATTGCACGCCGTCAATCTTTTCGGCAATTTCTTCCAAGTGCCGCGCCACTTTGTTGGTGACTTCAATCGTCGATCCGGGTGGCGTTTGGATAATGGCGTAAATCATGCCTTGGTCTTCGCCAGGGATAAAACCGGAAGGCAAGGTCAGGTTGACGGTGTAAATACCAAAGCAAAAACCTGCCAAAACCCCAAAAGTTATGAATCGGCGCATGACCACCACATTCAACAGCTTGACGTAACGTCCGGTGGCTTTTTCAAACAGGGCATTGAAAGCGTCAATAAAAATGCTGATCGGCGTTTTCCGTTTGGGTTGCCCGTGGGTATTTTTCAAGATCATCGCGCATAAAACCGGTGCTAACGATAAGGCAACAATGGCAGAAATGATGATCGACGAAGCCATGGCAATCGAGAACTGCCGATAAAACACCCCAACTGGCCCATCCATGAAGGCAATCGGGATGAACACCGATACCATCACCAAGGTGATCGCGACAATAGCGCCGCCGATTTCGCCCAACACTTTTTTCGCTGCCACGAACGGCGTGCAATGTTCGGTCTCCATTTTCGCGTGTACCGCTTCGACCACCACAATGGCATCATCAACCACGATACCAATCGCCAATACCAGCGCGAACAAGGTAATCAGGTTGATGGACAGCCCGAACCCCTGCATCACCGCGAATGCGCCGACCAGAGACACAGGTACGGCAAGGACCGGAATCAAGGTGGAACGCCAATCGCCCAAGAACACAAACACCACCAAGGACACCAACACGAAGGCTTCGGCTAAGGTGTGCAACACTTTTTCGATAGAAGCATCCACAAAGCGCGACACGTCGTAGTTGATTTCGTAATCCATGCCTTCAGGGAAGGATTTTTTCAGCTCTTCCAATTTGACTTTCACATCCTCAATCACCTTGCTGGCGTTGCTGCCGTAGTTTTGTTTGAGGACGATGGAAGCCGAAGGAAAGCCGTCTTTATCTGAGTAAATGTTGTAAAACTCGCTGTTCAGATCGACTTTGGCAATGTCTTTCAAGTGCAAAATCTCGCCTTTGGAATTGGCGCGGATAATGATGTCTTCGTATTCTTCCGGCTTGTTGTAACGGCCTTTGTAGACTAAGACATACTCTTTAGATTGCGCCGCCATCCCGGTACTTTGACCCAAACGACCTGGTCTGCCGATAATGCTTTGGTTGCCGATGGCATCCATCACCTCATCTACCGAGACGTTATAAGCGCGCATCCGGTCTGGATTCAACCAAACCCGCATCGCGTATTGGCGTGCACCCAAAATTTGTGCTTGGGCAATACCATAAATGCGCTGGATTTCTGGAATCACCGAAACGTTGGCGTAGTTAAACAAAAATTTCTCATCGGCGTTTTTGTCTTTGCTGTACAGGTTGACGTACATCAACATACTGGGCTGTACCCGATTGACGACAACGCCTTCCAATTGCACCAACTTAGGCAAACGGCTCATCACCTGATCGAGGCGCGTTTTTACGTTGACCATCGCGATATTAGGATCGACACCCAAATCGAACAACACTTGGATGGTCGATTCACCCGCGCTAGTGGCGTCGGAAATCAGGTATTTCATGCCCGGTACGCCGTTGATGGCACGCTCGATGGTAATCAGCGACGATTGCACCAACACATCGGCACTGGCGCCGGGAAACGATAAGGAAATCGTCACCCGTGGTGGGGCAATGTCGGGAAACTGGGAAATCGGCAAAGAACGGATTGCCAGCAAGCCCATGAACACAAACACCAACGACAACACAATTGCCATCACCGGTCTTTTGATAAAAATAGTAAACATAGCTGATCCTTCCGGTTGGATTATTCGGTATACAACTCAAGTTCTGAGCGGACTTTTTCCGGCGACTTCAACTCAATATCGACGTCTTCGCCAGCATGAACTTTACGTAAGCCTTCCAACAACACCTTGTCGTCATCTTTTAAGCCGTCTTTGATGATGAACAAATGTGGCAGCTGGTTTTCGATATGGATAAGTCGTTGTTCCAGCTTGCCTTCCGGTGTAATCACATACACATAGGTTTTATCCATGATTTCGAAAGTCGCTTTTTGCGGGATCAACATGGCGTTGGGATACGGCTTCGCCATCAAAATCGTGCCAGTTTCGCCATGCCGCAGCAGCTTGTCAGGGTTGGGGAAGGTGGCGCGGAATTCGATGTTGCCAGCGGAGTTGTCAAAATCGGCTTCGATGGTTTCAATCACGCCGTTTTGGTTAAACACCTGCCCGTTCGCCATCCGCAATTGCACTTGCACAGGCGTATTGCCTTGTTTGTGGGTTTTGAAATCCAGGTATTCTGATTCTGGCACATTGAAATACACCCACAATTTGCTGATGTCGGATAAGGTGGTCAACAAATCGCCTTCATCCAAAAGACTGCCGTTTCTGGCCTGCAAGTGATCCATAACGCCGTCAAACGGTGCGTTAATATCAGTGAAACCCAAATGAGTTTCCATTAACTTCACATCCGCCTCGGCTTTTTCCAGCTTGGCTTTTGCCAACGCCAATTCATTGGTGGAGACAATATTTTTGTCCGCCAACGCTTTGGTGTTGAGGTATTCAATATTCATGGTGCTGGCTTCGGCTTTGGCTTTTGCAAGCTCGGCCTGATAAATATTGGGCATGATTTTGAACATCGGCTGCCCTTGCTTCACCATCTGGCCTTCATCGACAAAAATGTTTTGCAAATAACCACGCTCCAAAGCACGGACTTCAATGTGCCGGATGGCGTGGATTTGGCAGACATATTCCTTAGTGACGGCAGTGTCTTCACGGAATGGCGTGGTCGCTTCCAGTTTTGGATGCTCTTCGGGTTTTTCGTGTTCTGCTTGATTGCAGCCGCCCAACAACAAAAGGCAGGCTAAACCTAGAACGGTAGGTGTTTTAGTCATCATGATTCTGGCACTCAGGATAGTAACGGGAAAAAAGCATTGACCAGCTTGTGGTAAATGTCAGTTGAATCGACACAAAAGCTGTAGAGCAATAACTTTGCCAACCTAATTTTTGGCTGGATTTTCCGTATTTATTTCTGTCCTGAAACGTAGAAACCTCTGATTTATTTGGAAATATTTTCTTAACGCTAAGTTGCTTTGTTTAGCGTTTAAAAAACTTACTATCTATGTTGCTTTGGTTTTTTTCACCACAGCCATCTGTGAAATGGTTGTAATAAACACGTGTAGTTATTATGGTTTTTATTAAAGGCAGAATTGGTATCTGATGTTACGCAGGCATTTCCTACGCTATAAAAACAATGATGAGTCGCTATCGCGACAGTTTTTCTAATCGGGTTCTCGCACCCGAAGGCGAGCTACTTTCTTTTGCGCCGCCAAAAGCAAGTAGCCAAAGAAAAGGCGGCCCGGTTGCCGCTCATGTCTTGCGCTCCTCGCATTTGTCGGGGGACGGCAAAAGGGGCTTCCTGCCCCTTTGCCGCCGCGCGGCTTCCTTGCCGCGCCCCTTCGGGCTATTCCCGACAAATGCTGCGGTGCTCGACGCGGCAAACGGGAGAAAGCGCGTTACTGCGTAACGTCAGATAGTATCTGGAACTTTTGGATGCGAAGTAGCGTATTTATAACTGTCGCGTACTCTAAGTTGAAGCGACTAAATGGCATGTTGTTTTTCTGGCTTATAATGAAGACAGCTATAAAGCCCAACCCCAAATTGCCATTAAAATCCTTTTAATATCTTGGGCATACAACCATGAAAAAACCTTTACTGTTAATTGCTTTTATCGTTGTCGGCGTTGCTTATCTGATAATTGCCAATACCTTCTATCAAAATAGCAACGATGAAAAGCTTGACGAACAAGTCGGCAAAACCGTAACCACGACGGCATTGCAAGTTTCCGGTTTGGATGTCAGCGCACTTGAAAATATCTCCGAAAACTTGCAAAGCACCTGCGCCAAAAACAAGTACGAATTGACTGAAGCCGAATGCGTACAGGCCATTAAAGATCATAAAGACAATTGTATGCGGCTGATAACTGAAAAATTTCCGGAGCAACTCGTAGATAGCGATCATAAGCAAATGATTATCGCCAATTATGTCGATTGCCTGTTTCAGCAATAATTTTTAGCGGATTTCATCTTTAAAATAGGCGATAACATTAACAAAGCGCATTTATACATCAGTATTCAGGGCTTTGTCCAAGGCGTGGGCTTTCGGCCTTTTATTGCCCGCCTTGCGAGTCAACATCAACAACATGGTTGGGTTGCCAACAGCCAAGAAGGTGTGGTTTTGGCGATTGAAGGTCTTGAGGCCAAGCAGCAACATTTCTTAAATGATTTAAAAACTAAGTTACCGCCATTTGCCGAAATTAAATCCCTTACGATAACTCGCCAACCTTTGGCGGGGTTTACCGATTTTCAGATAAAAACCAGTGTGGAAGATGGACGGCAATCGGTGTTTGTGTTGCCAGATATTGCCACTTGTCCAGCTTGTCGCGAGGAGATTTTCAATCCCGACAGCCGCTATTACCGTTATGCCTTCACCAGTTGCTGCCAATGCGGGCCGCGTTACAGTGTGATGCGTAAACAGCCTTACGACCGTATCCATACCAGCATGGCGGATTTTGCTTTATGTGCGGACTGCCAACAGGAATATAACGACAGCACCAACCGCCGTTGCCACGCGCAAACTTTGGCTTGCACAGCTTGTGGCCCGCAGTTGCGCTTGCTGGATGCTTCAGGAAATATCGTAGCCACACAAGACAGCGCCTTGCTTGATGCGATTGCTTTGTTGAGGGCAGGGCATATCGTCGCGATGAAAAATATTGGCGGGTATCAATTACTGGTGGATGCCACTAACCAACAGGCGGTAGCGCGGCTTCGGTTACGCAAAGGCCGCGCCCACAAACCATTTGCCTTGATGGTTGCCGATGTCGCCAGCGCGGAAAAACTGGCGGTGCTGAATGCCTTAGAACACGCCGCGCTGTTATCGCCAGCTGCTCCCATTGTGTTGTTGCCGCGTCGGGATAATGCCGAGATCGCCGAGGCTGTCGCTTTCGATACGGGATTATTGGGCATTATGTTGCCGTGTTCGCCGTTGCAGCATTTATTGCTTTCAAATTTCACCTCGCCGCTGGTTGCTACCAGTGGCAATCGCCATAACGAACCGATTTGTATCGACGAGCCGCAAGCCTTATCGCGTTTGCAAGGCATTGCCGATGTTTTTCTCAGCCATGACCGTAACATTTTGCGCCCGCTAGATGATTCAGTCGTCCGGCTTATCAACGGTAAAATCACTGTGTTGCGGCGGGCGCGGGGTTATGCGCCGTTGCCGATTACGTTTAAAAACCAATTACCGCCTATGTTGGCAGTCGGCGGACAAGTCAACAGCGCCGTTGCCATCAGCGATCAACAACATATTATCCTCAGCCAACATTTGGGCGATATGGCAACCGAAGCAGCACAGCAGCAATTTCAACAGACACTAGAAGATTTAACGGCGTTTTATCAATTCGCCCCCGCGCGTAGCCAGCATGATTTGCACAGTGGCTATTTCAGCAGCCAGTTTACCAGCCAATTGCCAGGTATTCGCCAAGCCGTGCAACACCATTACGCCCATGCGCTAGCCTGCATGGCGGAACACGGCTTGGAGCCGCCCGTATTAGCCATCGTTTGGGATGGCTCTGGTTTGGGTGACGATAACAGTTTGTGGGGCGGGGAGTTTTTGCTGATCCAAGCAGATGGCTATCAACGCTACGCGCATTTACGGACATTCGCCTTGCCCGGCGGCGCTAAAGCCATAACAGAACCGCGTCGGGCGGCTTTAGGGTTGCTCTATGAAATCTACGGTGATGCGGTTTTTAAGCGCGACGATTTGCCGTTTTCGGCACAAGAATTGGCCTTGTTGACATCAGCGTTGCACAAGCAAATCAACTGCCCACGCACCAGCAGTGCAGGGCGCTTGTTTGATGCCGTCGCCAGTCTGTTGGGTTTATGCCATATTATCCATTACCAAGGCCAAGCAGCAATGGCGTTGGAAGCCTTGGCAAGCAAAAGCGTGATCGCAGGTGAACGTTATGAATTTAATCTCATTGACGGCGCATCAGTGGTTATCGACTGGCAAATCATGGTTGAACAAATGTTGTCAGAAATCGGTCACCATCCGCCCGCAGACATCGCCGCAAAATTCCACCACACCTTAGCGGCGATGATGTTGGCAATCGCTAAACGAGCCGGGCAACAAACTGTCGTCCTCAGCGGTGGTTGTATGCAAAATGCCTATCTGGTGGAAAAAGCCGTCAAGCCATTAGCAAAAGCCGGATTTACCGTATACTGCCACGAGCAAATCCCACCGAACGATGGTGGTTTGGCGGTTGGGCAGCTTTATGCTGGCAAGTATCTGCAAAATTTTTTGTAAGTTTTTTGTCCACGAACAGCACGAAAAGACACGAAAAATAACATCGTTCCCACGCTCTGCGTCACAGCCATTAAGTTAAGGGATTATTGTTTTATTTCAATAGGATAATATAGGATGTGCCGACGAAAGGAGGCGCATCAATCGCGTAAAAACTCGACAGATGCGCTTCGTTCCTCAGCACATCCTATTTTGCTCACGGATTTTTCCGTTCGTCCTGAGCTTGTCGAAGGATGAACGGAAAAATCCGTGAGCAAAGACTTAAACCATTCATGCTTCGACAAGCTCAGCACGAACGGTTTAAGTCTCTGGTTCATATGATTTTTTCCTTAACTTAATGGCAGTTACGCTCTGCGTGGGAATGCCGTCCCTGACGCTCCCGCGTCGCAAGATGCGTTCTCACGCAGAGCGTGAGAACGATAAAATTTTTAGGAATCCAAAACATGTTTTGGACTCCTAAAGCTAAGCCATTATTTTTAGCATTTTCGTGTCTTTTCGTGCCTTTCGTGGACAAAATATATTTTTAAAAATACGCAATTACCCAAAACGGCTATCGGAGATTAAACCTTATGTGCCTAGCCATTCCCGGACAACTCATCAGCATCAACGATCACGCTGACAGCTTAGCACGCACAGGCCGGGTGAATTTTTCCGGCATCAGCAAAGACATCAGCTTGGCTTATGTACCAGAAGCCATACCAGGAGATTATCTTATCGTCCATGCTGGATTTGCTTTGTCGGTGCTTGACCAAGAAGAAGCTTTAGCCAGTTTGCAAGCCTTTGACGATTTGGCGGCATTCCAGCAAGCTTTATGAAATATCTCAGCGAATACCGCGACCCCGCCACCGTCAAAAAACTCACGCAAGCCATCGCCAGCATCACCACCCAACCGTGGCGGATTATGGAAGTGTGCGGTGGGCAGACGCACAGCATCATCAAACACGGCATCGACCAACTGTTGCCCGAAGCCATCACCCTCATCCACGGCCCCGGTTGTCCGGTGTGCGTCACGCCGTTGGCCTATATCGACAAAGCCCTCGCTATCGCCGCGCAACCGGGAGTGTTTTTCTGCTCGTTTGGCGATATGTTGCGGGTGCCGGGATCGCAATTAGATTTGCTGGCCTTGAAAGCACAGGGTGCGGATATTCGCGTGGTCTATTCGCCGCTGGATGCGTTGGAATTAGCGCGGCAGCATCCTGATAAACAAGTGGTGTTCTTCGGCGTGGGTTTTGAAACTACCGCGCCGACTACGGCCTTAGCGGCGTATCAGGCGCGGCAATCGAGGGTGATGAATTTTTCTTTGCTGGTCTGCCATGTGCGCGTGCCGCCTGTAATGCAAGCGTTGTTGGATTCGCCCAACCAACAAGTGCAAGGCTTTTTAGGTGCAGGGCATGTGTGTTCGATTATGGGCTATCACGAATACTTGCCGCTAAGCGAACAACATAAAATCCCGATTATTATCACGGGCTTTGAGCCTGTCGATATTCTGCACGGGCTGTATTTGTGCATCCAGCAATTGGAGGCGGGGTGTTTTGAGGTGGAAAACCAATACCGCCGCGTGGTGCGCTTAGCGGGAAATGAATCGGCGCAAGCTTTGTTACAACAAGTGTTTGCTGTGGTTTATAGAAGTTGGCGCGGCTTGGGTGAAATTCCGCTAAGTGGCTTGGCGTTAAAACCGGAGTTTGCCGAATGGGATGCCGAGAAACGCTTCGCCGTGGACAGCATCGCCACTCAAGAACCCGCCGCTTGCCGCAGCGGCGAAGTGTTGCAAGGTTTGTTGAAGCCGTCGCAATGTGCGGAATTTGGCAAGACTTGTACGCCGGAGCAGCCTCTGGGCGCAACGATGGTGTCTTCTGAAGGGGCTTGTGCGGCTTATTTTCGCTATCGGCGCTGAGTTTTATGAGGAAGGGGGGTATAAATTTGTAATTCTGGTTCTTGGACGGGTCAATCTAAGCCTGTAGGGGCGGACGGCTGTCCGCCTTTGTTAGAACCCTTAGCAATCCTGCCGCGATAAGGCGAGCCGCCGCTCGCCGCTACACAGGCATCAAGGGGATTGCCGACACCAGCGCCATCGCCCTGATGGGCGAACTATTGCTGTTGCCGCCCGGCTTGTCGCACCGCGAATGGGTGAAGTTTGCCGGGCTCGACCCCAAAGTGTTCGACTCCGGCAAAAGCGTCCACAAGAAGGCGCGCGTCTCCAAAGCGGGCAACCGGCACATCCGTTCGGCGCTGTATATGCCCGCATTGAGCGCCAAGCAGCACGACCCGCACGTCAAGGCCTATTTCGAACACATGTTGGCCAACGGCAAGCTGCCGTTGCAGGCCGTCTGCGCGGTGATGCGCAAGCTGCTCCATGCCATCCACGGGATGCTGAAACACGACAAGCCTTTTGATAACAGCCGTTTTTATACCATTCCGGCTGTGGCTGTTGAGTAACCAAAAAATGAATGCAATTTGGTTTATTTTTAACAGAGTATCTACAAAACTTACTACTCCAGCGTTTCCTCAAACGGCTTGAAACTCACTCTTACTTCCAAACCGCCACCCTTACACGGCAAGAAATCTATCTTAGCCTGATGTGCTTCAACAATATTATCGACAATCGCCAAACCTAAACCATAACCCACCGAACCTCGTGCGGTATCGGCGCGGGCGAAGGGGCGGCGCAGCTTTTCAATGTCACTTTCTGACATGCCTTCGCCTCGGTCTAACACGCTTAAATGCAATTGCCCGTTGTTGTGGCGGGTGGCGATGGTGATGTCTTTATTGGCGTATTTGATGGCATTGTCCAATAAGTTTTTCAGCAAGCGTTCTATACCAAACGGTCGTATCTCCGCCTCCGCCTCTTCGCATAAATCCAAACTGATGTGATAACCGTTGGTTTTATAACTGGCGGCGCACAGCCTTGCCAAATCATTCAGGTCGGCGATTTGGCAGAGTTCGTCGGCACTGTCTCTGGCAAAATCCAAGCATTGCCGCAAACCGCCTTCAATTTCGGCAAGATTGGCGACAATGCGGTTTTTTAAGTCTTTATCAAAATCCCCACCAATCATTTCCAACGCCAGTTGGATGCGGGTGATGGGAGTGCGTAAATCGTGGGAAATACCCGCCAGCATTAACGTGCGGTCGGCTTCCATTTGTTTTAAATCAGCGTTCATATGATTTAGGGCATGGATAAAAGTGACAATTTCTTTCGGGCCTTCTTCCTTAATCGCTTCGGTGCGCTCGCCTTTGCCGATGCGGCTGACGGCAGCCGCCAAGCGTTGCAAAGGCCGATTTAAGCTGCGGTGGATGATGACCCCGCCCAAAAATGCCAGCAATAACATCAGCAGCAATAAGCCTAGCCAATGGTCGCCAATGTCGGTGCTGAACGGCGTGGCGGAAAACTTTACCCAGTAGGGTTGTTGGTCGATAACGATTTGTACCCAGATGGCCTGATCGGGCGCAGCTTGGTAATGGATTTGTTCATGCGGATGCAGTTTGTTGGCAAATGCTTCCATAAATTTGCGGATAACAAACGGCGGCTCCGGCGCAGACGGGTCTAAGATGGGCGGCTGTTCTTGCAAATGTACACCGAAATCGTGTCCGGCTTGGCTGAGATATTGCCCGCGCTTTTCAAGCGGTAACAAAGCCATCGCCACCCGTACAGTATGAAGATGACCGTCTGCCAATTCCACCATCACTTGCAAACGCGGACGTTGCACCAGAAATACAAACAACACGGCGGTTATCAGTTGTCCCGTAATGATTAATCCCGCAATCAGTAAGGTGCTGCGGGAGAGCAATGATTGCGGCATAAGCCTCATCGTTTCTCCCCGCTCGGCACAAACACATAGCCAAAGCCCCAGACAGTTTGGATAAATTTAGGATCGGCGGGATTGTCCTCGAGAATTTTCCGCAAGCGCCGCACTTGCACATCAATGCTTCGGTCGGACACTTCGCTGTCGCGGCTACGTGATAGCTCCAACAAACGTTCCCGCGAGAGGGCTTTTAAAGGATGGCTGACCAACGCATTGAGCAGCGCAAATTCACCCGTGGTCAATACCACGGTGGTGTCGGCATTTTTTAAACTGCGCTGTTGGCAATCGAGCTGGAAATTGCCAATAGTGATTAATTCGGCTTGCTCCGGGCTACCTGGGATTTTTGCATACGCTTGCCGACGCATCAGGCTTTTAATGCGGGCATACAATTCACGGGGGTTAAACGGTTTGGATAAATAATCATCTGCACCGACTTCAATACCGATAATCCGATCAATATCTTGGCCTTTGGCGGTCAGCATCAGAATCGGCAAATAAAAACTATCAGCCCGTAGTTTGGCGCATAAGCTCAAGCCATCTTCGCCCGGCAGCATAATGTCCAAAATCAATACATCAAAACTTTCCCGCTCCAACAAGCGGCGCATCGCCACGCCATTTTCTACCGCCCGCACCGTTAAGCCTTGCTCGGTCAAATAGCGCGTCAGTAGGGTGCGAATTTCTAAGTCATCATCAACAATCAATATCCGGTCAGCCATCGTTTTTCTTGTGTGTGTAGTGGAATTTGGAATCAGCTTACCAGCAAGAAACCGCCGTTTGTAGCACGTTTGTTACAAATTATGACAAAACTCCCTGGTTGTCACATTTGCTCATAAAAGCCTGATTTTGGCTCATTCTTTTGCCACACCTTAGCGGCAAACTAGCACCGTGAAAACAATACGGTGTTTTCACCATTACTTGGCAAGCAGAGGCTATTCGGCCTGTTCATGGACACCTTTACCAACGAGTTGATATTCGTAACATTAACTGGAGAAACATGATGACCCACCACATAAACATTGACGTCGGCACCACCGTACTGGCTTGGTTTGAATCTCCAGACACGAATAATTTGGTAGAAACGCTCGGCGAAATCATTGACATCAAGCAGGACAATCAAAATACAAGCAATTTTGTGGCAACGGTGTTGTGGGATAACGGTTTTGTGTTCGCCATGAATGCCCTGTTTTTTAATAGAACCGTAAAGATAATCAACCAAAAGCTTGAATGCCTTTGTTTTCATTAGGACTCACTCACTTAACCGTCAAACCCTTAATACTTTTCGGAGCTTCACTATGATTCAGCATTTTTTTAAAACAAGCCTCTTCCTGCTGGTACTTTTTTTCACCTGCGCTTTTACCAATGCTTATGCCGATTCCATAAACGGCGGCTGGCTAGCCAGTAACGGTGATTTGATTGTTATGGTCAAATCCAGCAAAGGCAATGTTATGGCCTTAGATGTGACCGCTGAGAAAAAACTGCGCTATGTTTTCACGGGTACGATGACAGGTGATCAATTAAATTTAGCAACCCGCGATGGCTTAACCACTTTGGATGCCACCGTCGCTGGCAATACCTTCACAGCTGTCATCACACCCGCAAGCCAAGCACCGCAAGACTTAACTGCAAAGCTGTATTTTGCCTTCAACGGCAGCGGTTACGATGGCATGTGGAAAACCGATGGCAAAGAAGAGTATCTGCTTTATGCAAGTTTTAAAGTGAAAGGTGTGGTGACAGTCATCGTGCCGTATTTTTCTTTTAATCAAGACAAAACGGTTGCGTACAACTTGTTTATGGGATCTCCAGCAGTCATTGATGACAATGGCAATATCAGTTTTTCAGGCATTTCTATGCTGGATTATTCGGTATTAAAGCTAGGCTTCACCAGCACATCCCTAGCGAATACCAGTATGTTTAAAGGCAATAAAGTCACTAAGTTTATTACCAACAAAAACTATGCGGTGACGAAGAAATCCGGTGAGTTTTAGGTTTTGCATGATGGTAAAAGCGCAGCATTAACCAATATTGAGTCGCTTTAATTTAGGAGTCCAAAACATGTTTTGGACTCCAATTCAAACAGAGAAAATCCATGGAAACCAATCATAAAATCCTACTGCTCGCCTTTCCGCTCTTAGTGTTGTTTGCGTTAGCGGAAGCGTGTGTACTCATTTTCATCAAGAAACAAAGCTACGATTGGCTCGAAAGTTTGGCATCTTTAGGTGTGGCGATAGGTGGGCATTTGCTGCGTTTTGCCACCGTCGGATTGGTCGGCAGTTTTGCCTATAGTGCTTGGCAATATCGATGCTTCACACTGCCATCGGGACATGTCGCCTACTGGCCTTTGCTGTTTATCTTAGAAGAGTTGCTGTATTACGGGTTTCATCGGTTGAGCCATACTTGCCGCTGGTTTTGGGCCACCCATGCCGTGCATCATTCGCCAACAAAATTTTATTTATCGGGCGCTTACCGTTTAGGTTGGACAGGAGCCATCACGGGCAGTTTTATCTTTTTTACACCCTTATTTTTAATCGGTTTTCATCCTAAAGATGTGTTTTTGGTGATTGGCATTAATTTACTATACCAATATTGGCTGCATACCGAATTAATTGGGCGCTTACCGGGATTTGACTGGTTGTTTAATTCGCCCGCCAATCACCGCGTCCACCATGCGACTGACGCCCAATATCTGGATAAAAACTTTGGTGGCATCTTAATGTTGTTCGACCATTGCTTTGGTACTTATCAAGCCGAAGATGAAAAAAATCCCATCCAAAATTACGGTGTTCTACCCGCCATCCATTCTTACAATCCGATTAAAATTGCCTTGCATGAATGGCTACGCATTGCCGAAGAATTAAAAAACAGCCACGGCATTAAAGCCCGTTTCTTCATTCTTTTTGGGGTAATGGTTAACTGACGTTACGCAGTAACGCGCTTTTCTCCCGTTTGCCGCGTCGAGCACCGGAGTATTTGTCGGGAATAGCCCGAAGGGGCGCGGCAGGGAAGCCGCGCGGCGGCAAAGGGGCAGGAAGCCCCTTTTGCCGTCCCCCGACAAATACCCCACTGGGCACAAGTGCGAGGAGCGCAAGACATGAGCGGCAACCGGGCCGCCTTTTCTTTGGTTACTTGCTTTTGGCGGCGCAAAAGAAAGTAACTCGCCTTCGGGTGCGAGAACCCGATTTAAAAAAATCATCGCGATAGCGATTCATTATTATTTTTTCGTTTCACAAAAGTTGAGTGCGTAACATCAGATGGTTAAATTGAAACAGCCTTAGTGATTAGCGTGCTATACCAGTAAAACGTTGTCTATATCTACCAGAAACTCATTCACCCAACCATCAACACGCGGCAAACAGCGGTTTAAGGCCGCGAGTTTTTCTGGAATGGCAAAATAATCCGGCTCGTGCAGGTATGGGTTGTCCATTTTGCCGACATCTAAGGCATCGTGGCTTAAATCGACTATACGCCCGCCGATGTGGTTGTATTGGTGTTGATAATGTCCGCGTATTGAGCCGCCAAACACCTGCGCCATAAACAAACTGCCGTATTTACACGCGCCGGACAAGTCCGCAGGCCGGGCAACACCGCGTTCGGCAGCTTGCTCGCACCATTTATCGAACACAAACACTTTGCTGGCGGCGAAACGTGGGTAGGAATAAGCCAAACGGGCTTCGCGCTCACGTGTCCAATCAATCATCAGGATTCGCCTTGTAAATGATGTTACGTACTCACTTTTTGTGAGACGAAAATAAAATAATGAATCGCTATCGCGATGTTTTTTAAAACGGGTTCTCGCACCCGAAGGCGAGCTACTTTCTTTTGCGTCGCAAGCCACAAGGATGTGGCGAATGCCGAAAATGCAGGAGCAATTTTCGGCCAAAAGAAAGTAGCCAAAGAAAAGGCGACCCGATTACCGCTAATGTCTTGCGCTCCTCGCATTTGTCGGGGGACGGCAAAAGGGGCTTCCTGCCCCTTTGCCGCCGCGCGGCTTCCCTGCCGCGCCCTTTATGCCCTTGGGTGCTTCGGGCTATTCCCGACAAATGCTCCGGTGCTCGACGCGGCAAACGGGAGAAAAGCGCGTTACTGCGTAACGTAAGCTTCTAAATGGCTGTAAGGCGGCAAGGTTTGTAATCGGCTGTCTTCCAACGGTTTGCCGATGGTGAAATGGTATAGGCTTTGCCAAGCATTATCGGTAATACCCAAAATTTCATGGACGCTGTCATCAAAATAACAACCGATTCCCGTACCGCGCACGCCCGCTGCTTCCGCTTCCAGATACAGCACTTGCCCGATAAAACCGCATTCCCAAAATAGCCGCCGATATTGCCAGGGCGCGGCTTGCACGGTAGAGCTGAAGTCGGCGACCATGCCCAAACTGAAGGCGCTGTCGCTGGCGATGGATTGATGGCAGGATAAGGTTTTGGCGATTTGTTTGAGATCACCAGAATGCAAATGATAAAACGGCAGCGCGTCATGCTGTTTTTGCCAGTCAAACGTGCTTGCTGTTGCAGATTGCAAAGCCGCCAAACTAGCCGCATCCCTCAGCAACACATACAAGCCCGGCGTAAAGCCAGCGACCCGATGCACGAACACAAACAAATGCACTTTAGGCGCGGTTTGCCAACAGCCAAAAGCAGGCGCATCCGGCATGACCGCGCTGAGCATCCGGAAAAAATCCGCAGCGGGCAGGTCGGGCATTTTGCCATCGAATTGTTGCGCGCTTCGGCGTTGGCGGATGATTTGGCTGGCAGTTTTGTCACAAGCGGTGGGTAAGGGCGGTTGCAATGCAGCTTGCCATGGGCTTTCTTGCGTTTGCGGTTTGTGCGCGGCTGCGGCTGCTTCGTCAATGATAGGCCAATGATATAAATGGTAGGCTTTCAAACTTTCCGCCTTGCCGAACCATGTCGCCGAAGCAGCTAAGGCGAATACATGTTGATAGCTAATCGCAGCTTGTCCGCTAATTTGAATACGGCATAACACATCGGGCGATTCTTGCTCGTTGTGCTTGAAATCCTCGTGCCTGTCTAAACCAAGCAGGGCGGCGAGGTCGGCATCAGCGGCTTCGAATAAAATATCAATAGACCAACCCAAACAAGCCGCCGCATATCGCAACGCCGCCACAGCATGACCGATGTCGTGCTGGCAATAACGGAACGCGCGTTCGCCGTACTTCCACGCTTCCCGCCAATGTACTGACGATAAACCGATGAACACGGCTGATTCGGTAGTCGTATCAACAAAACTAGCGCGTTGTTCCAGCAGGTGGTCATGGCTTAAATAATGGTAAACGCCAGCGGGGACAATGTGGTTATCAGTGGCTATCAAGTAGGCTTCGGTCGGGTGCAAATTGCCGCTGGAGGGGTTACAGCGCAACGCCCAACGGCTGGGACCGTATTGTTTCCATGCCGACAAGCCGAACGCTAACTCTAACAATAGGCCAATGCTGGTTATGGATAACGCCTGCGCGGGGATGTTTTGAGGCTGGTCAAGATCAGCAAAACGCACTGGCAAATTTTGTCCCGGTGCGGGTAACGGCACAGACTGGCAACCGGGAAATCGCCGGAATTGGTCAGGTTGGTCTTCCCAATCAATAGTTTCTGGGCCTTTGGCATAGCTACGCGGGACTAACGGCACTAACTTCTCCCGACTCCGGTTCGAAGTTCCATGTGCCGTCAGCGGAGGAGTTTTTAGGAGTCCAAAACATGTTTTGGGAATCTAAGTTAGTGAGCGGAATTAATGAATTCAGCCAGACCTTTCAGGTTTTTTTAAACCTGAAAGGTCTTAATTTATGCCCTACATTTAACACGCTATTAGTGATTTACGGTAATTGTCCTTCCAATAGCTGCAATGGATGCACAATTTTTACGCGGTCTTGTTGCAAAAAAAACGCACAACGGGGTTTGAAGTCCAACGGTACGAAAAGTAACGCTAGTCCCTACAATGATGTGCTTTTTGTAAAAAGCATTGTTTTGAGCGCCATAATTATTTTTCTTGTTTCAAGTAGGCGTAAAGAGTCGGCTT
>Ga0247843_1004629_pt1 | contig 20253 bp, 11 predicted proteins | sample LaCruzMarch2017__FD_192420 | JGI IMG/M metagenome (GOLD analysis project Ga0247843, IMG submission 192420) | Freshwater microbial communities from meromictic Lake La Cruz, Castile-La Mancha, Spain - LaCruzMarch2017_8m | ecosystem: Environmental > Aquatic > Freshwater > Lake | place: Spain...
CAGGATTTGCCGAAAGCAAAAAAGCATCGGCATTTTCGCAAATTGGAGCTACTGGGGTTAGAACAGGAAGCGTGAGTAGCGCAACGGTAGCTTGATTGGTTGCTGGAGCGGCTGGCCCAGCATCACTTACCATAACGGAGTAATTGGTGGTGGCAGAAGGACATACCAAATGGGGCCCTGCGGAGTTGGGTAATCCATTGCTCCAAGCAAAAACATAGGTGTTGGGGTCGCCACCAGAAACCTCGGCCCATACTTCCACACACTCACCCGGACAAACATCTTCATCCGAAACCATCACTTCAACCATAATGGGGCAATCGTTTACTGCGATGGAACCGGTAACCAAAAGTTCGAATTGCTCTCCGCAGAGATCCACATAATTGTAGATGAACTCCATGCTGTATTCACCGCTGGCATCCAAACCTGGCGAAAGGGTTAATTGATAAGCGGTAGCGCTGCCATTGGTGCAATTGATGGGAACAATGGATGTTACTGTTTGTGGCACTATTCCACCAAAGGTGAACGCAGCGGCATGTACCGAATCGCAAGGAATAGGTTCGCTAAATGTGAGGGTAACCACATCTGTGCTGCACGTGGGCGCTATGGGATTGAACACTGCCAACGGAGGTTCGGGCTCGGTAGTAAAGGTTTCCCAATAGGCATTCCAACCACCACAGGCCACTCCAAATACATCCGACTCCCAATGCATGGTAAGGCAACCAGAGGTAGCGGTTACCACAGGCGGAAGTGCTTGACCAGAATGTGGAGCCCCAATTTGTGGCGCGCTTACATTGGGGCCATCATAAAAAGTAAGGAGGTCATAGCCCGTTTCGGAACAGAAACCAAAGAAGGTGATGCGAATTGAATCTGAACCCGGAATGCAGGTAGTGAAGGTGTAATCTTCGCCATGGGCATAGTCTTCACCGTTTTGACCAGCATCGCTATCGGTAAAAAAACCTTCGCACACATTGATGTTTATATCACCCGCAAGTGGATAAGTGTCTTGCCCAAATGCGTTGGCTAGCCCCAAAAATTGAACAATGGAAAAAAAAAGCAGATAGTGCTTCATGGACGCGTCAACATGACGGTATCGCTTACCAAAAGGTTGCTCATATTTCCAGCCAAGTCTTGCAATTGCACTTCAAATTGGAGTTTTTCGGTTGGGCTATTTCCCAACACAAACATGGCATTCAACTTCACGGTTAATCGTCCTTGAATTTGTACCTCAACACCTGGAGGCGCCAAAGGTTGCACGTGATACAAATCTGCATTTTCCAAACGGCTGTCTTTAACCGTCAGGGTCGCCACGTTAGGATCGGGATGGCCAAGATCGCCATTGCGGTCGGTATAGTCGAACGTGATTAACACACTATCTGCGAACTCCTCTATAATTGATGGGGTAACGGTGAGATTGCTGATAACAGGAGCATCGCTGCTTTCATCTTCTGCGCATGATGAACCCATCACTAGGAGTAGCACAACGAGACAAAAGAATGGCAATCGCTTCATTCGGGGCAAAGCTAAGAGCATTACTAGTTGTGCGTATCTTCAAATCAACTTAAGATGTGCGCAGTCTAGCGTTCTATTTCTCAACCAATTTAAGAGATGTTCAACGCTCCTTGTCTGATACGATTTGAAAGCAACACTGGCGAAAACCTCAACTTGAAACAATCATCTTAACGATTAATAATCCAAGCCCTGCGAACCCCATTACAGCCAATATGAACGTGCGCCAAAACGGATAGCCGTGTTGGCGATGATATGCAGCAGAGAGATAGGCCAACACCAACACAATTAAAGCAAAGTACAACCAGATATTGGCAATCATGCTGCAAATATGCCAGCCATTTTTGGAATGTTTACGGTGAACCTAATGAATTAGCATTGGAGTCAGGCAGAAATGAAACCCTACCTTTGCTCGCATGCGTGCTGTGCTATCCTGCCTTCTTTTTGTACTTCTTGCGGGGCATGGTTTAGCTCAAAAAAATGTGCTTACTGCTGGCATACAGTTTCAGCCCATTTTTCCAGTGGCGTTTCTCAATACTGCAGACCAAACCGTGACCAACAGCCAACAAACAGTGTCGGCACTTGTGTCGCCCACCTTTAGCTATTCCGCTGGCATGGTGGTTCGTTGGGGGTTTCACAAACGGTTATCCTTAGAAACAGGCTTGAGCTATGTACAGCGCAACTACGACCTCACCATGGCTACGGATACCTTTACTGGAAAGAGTGACTTTAGCATTGTGGGCTACGAGCATCCCATAAAACTCCTAGTGTTTGTGCAACTCAGCGAACGTTTTTACATGAACGCTGCTGGTGGATTTCAGCTCACTTTTTTCCCATCCGACATATTTACCTCCGACACTTACTTCAAGCATTCAGGTCTGCGCTTGGGCTTGGGCAATTTCTTGCATGGAGGTGCTATTACGAACTTAGGTTTTGAATATCGCACCAAAAAGATTGGCTTTTTCTATTTGGGCGCCACTTACCACGTACCCTTTGGAGACATCTATCGCAGCAAGTTTCAATATATCAGCAATAACGAGGCAAGCGAAGCCATGCCCATTTGGCTTAACGGCAGTTACATGACTTTCGATATCCGCTATTTCTTCCACTCTATGCCTTTGGAGCGCAAGGATGGCAAGAAACGTAAATCTCGCAAGGAGCGTTTAAATGATGCCGAAATCGATGAGTAACCCTCATAGATTGTTAACTCAAGGTTAGCATCTTGCCACATTTTTTCTCAAGCTTTTGAAGCTTAGGGGTTATCTTTGGCGCCCATTTCATTTTATTCTCAGATTATGAAGAAAACTTTATTCACTTCTGTTCTTGGCATTAGCGCATTATTTGCTCATGGACAAAACATCAATGTTCAAAATTTTGATGGTTGCGCATTACCCGCCAACTGGGCTGCAAATGCAGTTACTGGAACCAACACTTGGCAATTTGGCGCAGCCTCTAACTACGATGGAGGCAGTGTAGATGGCAGCTGCTATGCATACTTAGATGACGATCTTTTAGGCAGTGGTGCGGGTGCGCTTATTGCAGATTTGGTAACTCCAGTTATGGACTTATCCGTGTACAACAATGCCGAACTTCATTTCGACTACATATTTGAGGACCTTGGAGGTTCATCGCTTAGTGTTTCATTGTGGAACGGCTCAAGTTGGGATGTGGTTTGGACAGAAACATCCGACCCAGGATGCTTTGGATTCTATCCCGATTGTTCTCCACGCCAAGCCAGCATTTCACTTGCGGGCTACTTAACTACTGATTTTCAAGCCAAAATAACCTACAACGATGATGACTCTTGGGCATGGTGGGCAGCTATAGACAACTTCTCTATTTACCTACCTCCTTCTGATGATGCTGAGCTTGTAAGCATCGCTTCACCTGTTACAGGATGCGGACTAGGCGCTACGGAAACCGTATCATTTTACGTTTACAACAATGGTCAGAATGAGATAACTGCACTAGATGCTGAATATGCAATTGATGGAGGTACGCCAGTTATGGAAAGCTTTACTACTTCAATTATGCCTGGCGATACTGGGCTTATCACGTTTATCGCCACATTGGATGCAAGTGCTATTGGCACTTTCACCTTAGATGGTTCAATAACAGTGGTAGGCGACCTCGACATTTTGAATGATGCCATTTCATCTACAGTAACCAACATTCCTTTACTTGGGGCAACGTTGCCCTATTTTCAAGACTTTGAAAGTGGCGATGGCGGCTGGGTAGCTGGCGGAGCCCTAAACACTTGGACATTAGGAGCTCCAGTTGGAACATTTATCGATGCTGCATTTTCCGGCACGAATGCTTGGGTTACCAACCTAGCTGGCAACTACAACGACTTGGAAAACTCTTATGTAGAATCGCCTTGCATGGATTTCTCAACTTTAGTTGTGGACCCTGTGTTGCGGTTTAAGCAGATATTCAATACCGAAGAATGTTGCGATGAAGGTTGGGTAGATGTTTCTTATGATGGCGGCACTACTTGGACACGCCTTGGTCTATCTGGTGAACCCGATAACTGGTACAACTACGAATTTGATAATTACTGGAATGGCGACTCTGGCGATCCAACCGTTTGGAGAACTGCTACCCATTTACTTGATGGCGCAGCTGGCGAATCATCGGTTAAAATCCGTTTCTTCTTCAGTTCAGATGGGTCTGCTGTATTTGAAGGTTTTGGCCTTGACGACATTGAGATATTTGAACAACCAGCAGTGAATGCCGGTGTTGTTGCCATCACAAGCCCCGTAACAGGTTGCGGACTGGGCGTTACAGACGTAGTAGTAACCATCGAGAACTTTGGTTCGGAGGAAATCACAGGTTTCGATGTATCATATAATGCTGGTGCTGGTGTAGTAGTTGAGCAGTTTACTGGCACTATTGGCGGTGGCCAAACTGCCGAGTACACATTTACAGTTCCAGTAGATTTAACCGTACCAAGCACTTACAGCGTTTTGGCTTACACAGATGTGACCAACGATGGTGATTTATTCAATGATAGTCTTGAAATATCCGTTACCAATAGCCCTGTTGTGGCAGGTTTGCCGTACTTCGAAGACTTTGAAGCAGGTCAAGGTGGCTGGTATGGCGAAACAATTGGTGATGTAAACTCATGGCAATTTGGTGAGCCAACAGGCACATTTATAGATGCTGCAAATTCAGGCATCAATGCTTGGGTCACCAACCTTAGTGGCACATATACTTCAAACGAGGACAACTATATTGTTTCTCCTTGCTTCGATTTCAGCAGTTTGCTTCTTGATCCAATTCTCAGCTTTGCTCATATATACAACACCGAGGAATGTTGCGATGAAGGTTGGGTAGACCTATCACTGGACGGTGGATTGACATGGGAAAAAGTTGGTGCTTTTGGTGAGGGCGAAAACTGGTATGTGGATGAATTCAACAACTGGTGGAATGGAAATTCTGGTGTTTCTGGTCAATGGAACAACGCCACCCATCTTTTGGATGGTGCAGCGGGCGAGTCTTCTGTTCGCATTCGTTTCTTCTTTAGTTCTGATGGTTCTGTTGAATACGAAGGTTTTGGAATTGATGATATCAGCATTACCGAGCAAGCTGCAATCAATGGAGCAACTGTAGCAGTAAACAGCCCTGTATCTGGTTGCGGTCTTACAGATTCGGAAGTGGTCTCTATCAAAGTTGCAAACGTAGGTTCTGATATTATCGACCCTGTTTCGGTAAGCTACCAAGTAAATGGGGGACAAGTGTTTACACAATCGTTTGCATTAACACTCAATGCATTCGACACTGTTGATGTGGCGTTTGATGATTTGCTCGACCTTTCTGTTGCGGGAGATTATACTCTATCCGTTTGGTTTAACGTGTCTGGCGATGGCAATACAACCAACGACACCATTACCCTTTTGGTGCAATCTGTTCCTACAATAACTGCTATTCCTTACGCACAAGATTTTGAAAACGGAACTGGCGGTTGGTCAAGCACAGGCGTGAATGGTGCTTGGGAGTTGGGACAACCCCAAAACGTGCTCATCAACACTGCATTTAGTGGCGAAAACGCTTGGTGTACCAACTTAACTACACCGAACTATGTAGACCAACAAGTGTCCTACTTAACATCTCCTTGCTTGGATTTCTCATCCTTAACAGACGATCCAATTATCTCTTTTGCTATTCAATACAATAGCGAATTGGGGTGGGATGGCACTGTTCTCGAAGTATCTACCGATGGTGGAACTACTTGGAATGTGCTAGGCAATGCTGGCGAAGGCATAAACTGGTACAATGACGAGTTTGATAACTGGTGGGCGGGCAATTCTAATGATGATGCCACATGGGCAGTTGCCGAGCATATTCTAGAAGGCGTAGCTGGCGAAGCTAGTGTGCGAGTACGTTACACTTTCACTACTGATTTCTCGGGAAATCTCTACGAAGGATTTGCTATTGACGACATCAACATTTACCCACAGCCTCAGTTTGACCTTGCTACAGTTTCGTTGCAAGGTCCTACAGATGGCTGCTCGTTAGGTACGCAACAAGTAACGTTTACATTTTGGAACAAAGGTTTGGCCACGTTGACCAACTTCCCAGTAGGGTTCTCGGTAAATGGCGGACCTGTGCAGTCTGAAACTGTTTCTGCTTCTCTTGCTCAAGGCGATTCGCTTACATACACCTTCAATGTGGAATATGCCGACCTAAGCACAAGTGGAGCAAACACAATTGATGTGTTTACACTCTTGGCTACAGACGAATTTCCAGCAAACGATTCGTTGCTTGGAAGTGTAGTATTCAATTATGGCAACAGCACACCACTAGTTCAAGGTGTTGATATGACTGAACCCATATCGGCCAATTTAGTAGAAGGCACTTCTTCTACCATTTTCTTCTGCGGTTTGCCTGCGGGATTGAATGGAGGATGCTTCGGCATTAAAAGCGTAACCATTGGCTCTATAACGCATAGTTATGTGAGCGATTTAACACTTGCACTTATCTCACCTGCTGGCGACACAGTGCTGTTGAGTGCCAACAATGGTGGAACTGGACAAAACATGGCCAACGTTTCGTTTGATGGCATTTCTACCAACGATATTACCCTGCAAACTGCGGGTATTGCACCGGGCAACTACGCGCCACAAGGTGGAAATGGATTCAATGATTTCTATGACGGTCAAGACCCTAATGGAGGTTGGACGCTTTGGATTCAAGACGCATTTTTTGGTGACGATGGCACCCTTGACAATTGGTCGTTAGAATTTGAAGACAACAGCCCAGTGGTTCAATTGCCCTACGCAGATACTGTAATCTGCCTCACCCACGAGCTCGATTTAACAGTGCCTAGCACCTACGATTCGTATTTATGGAGCACAGGTCAAAACACACAAACAGCCACTCTGTTTGGTAATGTGCTTGGGTTGGGTGACCATGAAGTTTCTGTAACTGTGGACTACCAAGGATGTTCTGCTAGTAGCAATTCGTTTACTGTAACAGTTGATGCGTGTGCGGGCATTGCAGAATTGGGCAACTTGAGCATTGATATGTATCCTAACCCTTCTAATGGTTTGCTAACCGTAGATGTGCAAGGAGAAACAATTGCATTGACGGTCCAAGTGCTAGACGTAAGCGGCAAACTGTTGCTTACCCAAGGCATTGGATCTGTAGAAACCAGTGTGCGCAAAACCATCAATTTGGAAACGTTGGCTGCAGGAGTTTACTTCGTTCAGTTTAGCACACAGGATGCAACTATTACCCGTAAACTTGTGATGCAATAGGGTTTAGCTATTTCCAATTGAAAAAGGCGGAGCACCACAAGCTCCGCCTTTTTTATGCCCTTAAGTCCAACAGCCGTATCTCCTATCTTCGTACCGAAATATCGTAATGGCACGCACCCCCACCTACCCTATTCCCCTTGGTTTTACTGCACCCAATTTTGAATTGCTTGAACCTGCCTCTGGCAAACACCGCAGCCTTGATGCCTTGAAAGGCGAAAACGTCACAGTGCTGCTATTCATTTGTAACCATTGCCCATTTGTAGTTCATGTGCAAGATGAGCTCGTGCGCTTGGCAAATGATTTTATGCCACTTGGCGTTGGCTTTATTGCCATATCGAGCAACGATGCAGAACACTATCCGCAAGATGGCCCAAGCGAAATGGCGGCACATGTCTTGCGTCACCATTACCCATTTCCCTATTTATATGACGAAACACAAGAAGTAGCAAAAGCCTATTATGCGGCTTGCACTCCCGATATAAGTGTGTTTGACGCCCAGTTGCGGTGCGTTTATCGTGGGCAGCTGGATGCTTCGCGACCAGGAAACACCCTACCCGTAACAGGAGAAGATGTACGCCTTGTGTTAAATAGCTTGCTGTACAAAACAGCCCTACCCGAACTACAAACACCTAGCATTGGCTGCAACATCAAATGGAAACTGGGCAATGAACCTAACTACTACTGAGTTGGAAATCGAGTACTGCATAGCAGGCGATAGTCTCCTTAGTTGCTGCAGAGCGCTGTTGAGCTACGAGATTTCGGGAATCATATAAAGGTTGTAGCGGTTACAGAGCGTATATGCAACTGCATATAGAGTCTGTAACGTTTACGGAGCATATGTGCAACTGCATATAGAGGCTGTAACGGTTACGGAGAGTATGTGCAACTGCATATAGAGGCTGTAACGGTTACGGAGCGTATGTGCAACTGCATATAGAGGCTGTAACGGTTACGGAGCGTATGTGCAACTTCCGATGGAGGCTGTAACGGTTACAGAGCGTAAGTGCAACTGCATATAGAGGCTGTAACGGTTACGGAGCGTATATGCAACACAATATCTTCTTCAAGGTTTGAGAAGCGTATGTGCTCCCGAAATTTCGGGATTCGTTCGTCTTAAAACCAAAGAATCCAACATAACCTTACCCCGAATGTGAAGTTAAAAGTGCTGCTTTGGTAACTACATAATAAAAATGTAGCATGTGAATACCAACGAATACGGGAATTTGGACAATAAAGTCCGACTGTTACCGACTTAGAAAAAATTATTTTGATCTAACAGCCACAGATGCTACAATGGAACTGATAAATCCAGTAAACAAGGTAGCGATGGTGCCAATGAGCACTTGTGTAGCTGGCGAATAGATGCGTTGGGCAGAAAGTAGCCTACTGGCTTGCTCTTCTGCTGTTAATCCGGAATCCTTTAAAAGCTGCTGTATCACCACAAGGCGGTCGTGTATGAGGTACTCTCCCGATGTGTTGAAGAGAATAGCTGTGGTTATTGCCATACATAATGCGAAGATGGCTACTGCCTTCAGCGACACCTTTACCCGCGATGGCATATCTATGGGCAATTGCTTATGCTTTAGAAGCAGAATAAGATAAATGGGCACCAACGAAAGCACGGTGATGGTGTTGGCAAATATGGTTTGGCTTGCCACAGCAGAGAGCTCAACACGCGTGGCAAAAATGTAAACGTTAACTGCTACTGCTAATGCAATAGCGCTCAATACCGCGTAAATTGGTTTCACTCGCTGGTATTAGGCATTCGCCAATTTAGGGAATCGGCTTGTGGCCAAGGCATAAACACCAAAGAATGCGGTGGTAAAAAACAAATCGCCCATCAATGAGTTGCGGTAAAACGGCAAACCTGCGGTGTAGCATTCCAAAAGGCCCGCAATGCCAGGAGCGTAGATAACACCAGCCATCCAAACCGCAGCATTGGTAATCAAGAAAAACACGACCGATCCTGCTAAGGCACCTCCAAGTCCATTAACGAAACTAAACCGTTGGCGAACCAACTGACCAATTCCAACTACCACAACTAGGCTGAGGTACACAGCCCACATGGTATCGTGAAAGCCGAGAAACAAATCGGAAAGCAACATTATAGCCAATGGTGCAGCAAAGGCCATCAATCTATTGGAGAACATAGCACCTGCAAACAAAGCAATGGCTGCCACTGGAGAGAAGTTGAAGGGCAACATTCCAGATATACGCAAACCAGCTGCAATGAGAAGAATGACGAGAATAAAAATGTTCTTAGTGTTCATGGCTCTTTTGTGTTAGCTACTTTGACTTTTAATGCTGGCAAATATACAACCACAGCCTTATGGGAACATCTTTTTATACCTACGAATAAAGCTTTCCAAATCTTCGGCACCTAAACGTTTGGCTATAATTTTTTTGTTCTTATCGAGAAGATAAATTACAGGTGTGCTGTAAATGTCATACAAATATTTGTAGGCAGTTTTTTGTTCTGGGTCGCTGAGGTTTAGCCAATTCAAGTTTTTCTCCTTGATAAAATCAATCCATTCCTGCTTTTTATCAGCTACGTGTGTGCTCACTGCAAAAATTCCAATACCCAACTCATCTTTGAATTTGTCATAGAATTCTTTTACAACAGGTGTTACTTTTTTGCAGTGTCCGCACTCAGGATCCCAGAAATAGGCAATCGTAAAATCGGCTTTTACCTTGTGTAATTCGTGCCACGTGCCATCGGGGTCTTGCATACGCAGGTTAGGAGCCACTTTTCCCATAAGCGACCAATCGAGCTTTTGAGCGCGCTCGCTAATCTTAGCCACTGTGGTAGAATCTGCCCAAAAGGCTTGGCCAGTCATGTAATAGGTTTTGGCCATGTGCACAAACACCGCGTCCATTCCCATCTGTTTTGATGTTTCGAAATGTTGGGTTACCCAATACACTACATATTTAAACAAATCGTTGTTTGCGCGAGCTTTTTCAATAAGGATATCCGCTTCCCTGTTAATGCTATCCGGAATTTGATAAATTGTTTTGGTCATAAATTGCTCCAGCTTTCCGTGAAATACAGGAGTACGGATTAACCTACCATCCGAAAAATCGATGTTGTCCCAATAATGTTGTTTGAAGTAACGGTATTGAAACGTGCTATCCACTTTGCCATTCTCCAGAAGTGGCGCATCGGGTATTTCCACATCCTTAGAGGCGTGGAACACCTTGGTCATAAACGCATTTGGAAACTTATTCATGAAGTTCAACTTGTATTCTTTCACATCGGCATCAACAGCTCCAAGCTTTTCCTTTAAAACTTTGAATTCCGCAGTTTCTGTATATCCAACGCTATCTGCTTTTTGCAATTCTTGGATGGCATCTGTCCACGGTTTTGTTACAGTTTTCTTATCGCCAATGTATTTTAGATACGTGTAGAATTCTTTGTTTTCATTGCTTCCCATCACCTTCATTCCTGCAATAGGATTGTTGAATTCGGTTTCCATTTTAAAATGTTGCTGGTCATCAATCACCACCTCGAAGTATTTATTGTCTGGCGGCATCACCACAATATAAATGCCTTGTTCGAGTGGGGTATCGCCTTTAAATAGAAACTTTCCAGAGACATCTACGCGGGTTGAGTCCTTTATATACTGCTTATTGCCGTAGTAATAGGCTAAGATTACCTTACCTTGTTGGCAACCGTCAACTATAAAGTCGAGCTGATATCCTGGCTTAACAGCTGCCTTTTGAGCAAAAGCTATTTGAACCAGCAGTACCATCATTAGGGAACTAATTATTCTTCTCATTTTTGGATTGTGTTTAAGCTTAGCAGGCGCGAAATTAGTGATTCGAATCTAGGAAGAAAGTGCATTTACACCCACATGAAACGCTTATAGGCATTGAGGTTGCGCCCTAGAAATGTCAATAAATGTTAACGTGAATTTCTCGAAGAGGAAGGAATATAAGGCACATTAAATTGCATGAAACGCAATCAACTACTCAATTGTCAGAGCTAGGTTTTCCTTCTTGAAATCGTCTTCTCACTTCCCCTGCAATCGGAATTTTATTTCCATCCTCATCTATGCGAACAAATACTATTTGAGTGGTGCAAACTACCACTTCTTCTTCGGTATAAACGTTGTATCGTCTAGCCTGCATGCTCAACGCTATGGATGTGGTTCCCATAGAAATGGCTTCACCATAAATGTTGATGATATAGCCCACCTTCACTGGTTTTTCGAACAGAATCTCGGTCATCTTTCTGGTCACCATATTAGGGGTTTTGCAAATGCGGTTGGCCATAGCCACTGCTGCTTCATCCATCCACGATAGCATGAATCCCCCAAAAAGATTGCCATGCACACCAAGATCTTTGGTCATGCATACTTTGGTCATTAGTAATTCCAATGTGACTGCCTTAAGTTATTACTTGTATTAAAGCTTGCGGCCTTTTGCCACTCGGGTATCGCGATCTACATTATTGAGCATCGACTTTTCAATCATTAATCTGCTGTCCAATCCGCGCACCAATGTGTAAACCTTGCCATCGTAATCCACCTTACCGACCTTATTTCCGCGTTGCGTAGTTATCCATTCGTTGGCGCCAATTTTGAATGCACTTGTCTTATCTACCACATCGTTTCTGCGCTCAGCAACAAAGGCTATCTGTTTGCCATCGCCCGTTTCGAAACTAATTTTAAAGGTTTTCTCGTCATGCAATTCGCATACACCAGGGGTGTAGGCTGGGATTATAACCTCTTCAATCTGCTTGCCATTCTCAATCTTAATACGGCCTTTGTCTACCCCAATGTCTTCCTTAGATAACTGACGAACTAGCACTATTTCTTCAGAGTTAAAAAATTGCACTTGATTGAGCGAGATGTTTGCTTTCTCAATTTGCTGTTTGGTGTCCACGGTTAAAAACATCCTGCTTGTGGAGCAAGATGTAATTGCTAATGTGCTTAAGGCAAGAAGAACTGCGTATTTCATGAGGTTGGTTTTAAGTTTCTCGGGCATTCAACAATTGTTCCAGTTTCACTTTTTCTGAGAGACAAAATTCAAACTCTCCTTCACAAAGTCGCCATGGTTTGTTCCTTCCAAAATTACTTCCAAAGCATCGTCTTTCCGAAAGTAGGATAGCTTGCTCGGAAAATCATTCGTTGGGTCGGTAAAACTCACATAGTTATTTCCAATAGAATCCAGTTTGAATTTCCCTATTTTGTTGGGTAAGCGTGCTTCATAAAACGTTGTATTTATCGTATCGTGAATACGCAAAGCTTCGGCAAAAACAACCTTTTCGCCCGATTTAGTTTCAGATTTCCCCATTAACGAACCATTGGCAAATGCCCAAGATTCAGTGGTCACAAAAGCGTCAGTGTGTTGCAACCAGGTACCTTCGAGCCATTGAAGGTTTTGGATATTTTGAGCATACGTGTAAGTTGCTGAATTAACTAACACCAAAATGAACACAAGTATTCGCCTCATAATCGGCTAAAGTATACATAAGAAAGGTCGACTCATCACATGAATCGACCCTTACTTTAAACTTACTCACACTTTAGGATTTTCGTTTTTTCCTTAGCTTATAGCCTCCGTAGCTAGCACCTACAGCCAATAAAAATATTGAAAAACCATCAAGCGGCACTTCATTCAAAGGAGGTGGTGGCGCTGGGCCTTGTGCTTTAACCAAAGTTAGCGGAAGTAATACAAAAGCAACCACAAAAAATATGAGTTTCAAATTCATAATAACCTTTATTATTTGAATACCTTTTGAACAAGGGATCCAGTTTCGCTCATAAAGCGAACCGAATAAATTCCTGTCGATAAACTGGAAACATTCAATTTAGTTGTTGCTGGGCTCAGATTCATATTTGGCACTTCCAATACTATTTTACCCGTTATGTCAATTATCTGAATGACTCCAAGAATAGACTCGTTGGCAGATACTTGAAGGAAATCGTTCGCAATAAAAGCATTCATTTTTGAATCATGTTTAGTATCTGTAATTCCTGTAACTACTTGTTCAGAAAAATGAAGAAAAAATCTATCGCTGTATAGTACATCAGAAGATTGGAATTGGAAAGGAGCAAGCTTCAAATCATGGAAGACTCCAAAATGACGGTCTTCAAGAATAATATTCTCATCAGTCATATTTTCAGTACTATCCAATCTAATGGTTACCACATCTTGAAAACCTGAGTTTAACCCTAAAGCCACTACCCGATCTTGGTTAAACAAACCATAGCCTTGTATAGCTAAAGCTTCTCCATCCATATAGCTATATAGACTAAGACCACCCAATGAATTTAGTTTGGGAGCATCATAATCCCAATCACTTCCATCGGTTCCATCTTCCACAAAACCTACCAATGTTTGATTGTATCGATTGCTTGCGCTTGTAGCCGACAACCACAATAGTTTTGTTTCAAGCTGACGAAATAAGTTGGAAGTGTTGGTTGCAGTTCTCATGGCATTTGTGAATTGAATAGACCCATTTCCATTCACATTAACCTTGAATCCCTGAGCGGTGCCAATATTTGCACTTGGCGCATTTCCACCTCCCCCAGCTGTTCCTCCTAGATTATTTCTAACCGCATAATCTCCGGAAACATAAGTAGTTGTTCCAGGGTCATCCCACAAGTAAATAGATCCAACTGATAGCAAGCTACTATTGGCTGAAAGGAAAGATGAAACACTAACTCCACTTGGATAGGGGTTTCCAATAAGGTTGTAAGAAACATTTGGAGATGAGTGAGAAGTAACAGCTATACCTAAATCCCCGTTATTAACAGTTCCTGAGAATGTTTGAGTTCCTGCACCATAAGCCGCGTAACCTTTCGCTGCAATCATTGCGCCACCTGTTGCAATCCAACCTGGATCGAAGTCATCATCCGAAGGATCTGCTGTTCCTGTACCTGGATTGTACAAATAAACGGGATTACCTAAAGTGCTAGTACTTACGGAAGTGATAGGCGAACTCCAGTAATCGTAAACAGAACTTCCTGTTCTAGAGATATTATAGGTTCCTGTTCCAGCCAAAGTTCCTCCGGTAGGCTGAACTAAACTTCCACCGTTTGCAACATTAATTGTTCCATAATTAGAAAGAACACCACTTACAGTTAACGAGTTTCCTGTAAGGACATTAATGTTTGCGCCTGTCGCTAAAGTAAGTGAAGCAACCGATGCAGCTTCGTCTAATATCGGGAAGTTTGCCCCAGCTGGACTGCTAGGAATAAAGGCCACATCTGATGAGGTGGGCACTGAACCACTAGTCCAGTTGCCGTTGGTTGACCAATCATTAGATATTGCGTTACCAGTCCATTCATTTACCGCACAAGTGCGGCTTATTGTGAATGTCCCCGTTACAATGCTGTTTGGATTTTTGTGCGCTATATAAACGTAGTATGTTACACCTAATGCAGGAGTAAATGTGAATGTTTCGGCAAATCCACTAAAAACGGCATCTCTACATGCAATGTTCGTATATGAACCACAACTTCCACTAAGCACAGCCATCTCATGGTCAAAAGTAGCAGTACTAGAAACCGTAGTAGAAAACCCGTTACCAACAAAGGAATACCACACCGAATACTGACTCATGGTGCAACCTGTATTTACAGTTTCTGCCACTGATGCGACAGTAGTACCGGCCAAAGCCGTAGTATTACATGGTAATACAATTGCTGCTGCGCATTCATCGTTAACTGGAGGTGTTGGTGCACAATCTATTTTCCAATTGATGGTATATCCTGTAGTTAACTCTGGTTTCAATAAAAAATAGTAAGTAACGCCTGCAGTCATTGCAAATGGAAGCGTTGTTCCTGTATTGTTCATTTCATCGATGCAATCCCAAGTACCTACCGAACTGCACGAACTTGCCTTATACATAATATTGATATAGTTTCCTGTCCCACTAGGAGAAAGTGTACTTAGGGTAACAGTGTAGTTCGAACTGGTTACTGAAGGGGTATATGTAAATACTGATTCCTTTCCCAAAAGATCAAACGTCAGTGTGGAGCAATCATAATAATCCGCCCAATTACCAGTTCCAGAAGCCACTATAGTATTAATGGTAGTGCCACACGAAGCGATATTTGTAGGTGCATCACAAGCGCTAACAGGAATTTCCACTTCCAAAGTGAATGTAGTTGTAGCTGGATAAGCAGTTCCAGAGCCATTGTAATCATATACCCGAATGTAGTAGGTACCTGGAGTTAAGTTGTATGTTGCATATTCCAAACCACCTGCAGCAGGCCCATCAATACAAGATTCGAGAGCTCCATATGAATTACTTGGAGAACTTACTAAAGAGCCTCCACAACCATTGTACAACTGAAATAGGCCATCAAAACTTGCGCTGGGAACGAGACTAATTTTATAATCATCAGTGCTGCCAACTGAGAATGAATACCAAACATCATAATTTGATGTTGACCCACCGCAACCACCACTTCCAGCAGCTGCGCAAGCCACACTACCTGTAAGTGGACCACCGCCCACAGTAATGGCTTGTGCCGTGGCGCAAGCATCATTTGCAGGTGTACCGACTGTTACTGTAATTCCGGAGGTTGATGCACTTTGAGAGGATGGAGTGCAAAGCACCGAAAAGCGATATTGCACGCTAGCCAAAAGCGCAGGTGTTGTGTAGCTACCTGTTGTAGCGCCACTTCCGCCAACTGCATTTACCCAAGCACTGCCGTTCCACTCTTCCCATTGATAAGATATACCAGAACCCGTTGTAGCCCCAGTTACGGTAAGCGTAGTAGTACCTCCGCTACAAACATTGGTAGCTGCAGGTGCTATACCGGCTGATGGAGCACCGGAGCAATTTACAAGCTGCGTTAATGAGAAGTCATCAAAACTCAAATAATTGTAGGGTGCCAAAGAAGAACCAACCCGAACTCCGAAGTAGTATGTACCAGTTGATGCGGGTGTAAATACCCGAGTAACTTGAGCATAGCTAGTTGAACTAGTAGTTCCAGATGTGATGAAAGAAGCACCTAAAGCAGTAGAACCAGAAGAGTTTTGCGTTGTGTTCCATATCAAATCACCAGTCCATCCAGCGTAACCATCACCAACAAAATAGGTACTAAATTCATAAGAATTTCCTGAAACTAATTGAAATCCTGGTGTCCATAAATGTTGGTCCGTACCTCCGTAATCGCAGCCTACATAATAAGTGCCTGTTCGGGCATTGTGATAAGTAGAGGACCCAGCATTTTGCGAAAGCCAATAGGTTCCATTGGTTTCCAACCAGCAAGGAGGGTAAGTGGATGTGCTGACCGAGCTTAATCCCTCAAATCCTTCTGTCCAAGGCAGCGAAGTAATTGCATTGCAAGCCGTGGTGAAAGTTGCAGCTGTTGTCCAACCACTATTAAGCCCCACCGCACAGTTCGTGCGCACATAGGCGCTGTATAATGTAGCAGCGGTTAGACCTGTAACATTAGCCGTCACTGTTGGGCTGGTAGTAGATCCACTAGCTGCAAGGCCTGTGGCACCGCTACCCGCAGCACCGCTGCTGCGAACCTCCCACTCAAAGCCTGATGGACTGCCTACCACTGGAGCTGTCCAAGAGATTGTGGCTGTGGTGGTAGCAACAGATGAAGAGGTGACGGCAGTCGGGACGTTGCAGCTTAGCGTTGTGAATGTACCGCTTGCCCATGTGCTATAGCTACTACTACCACAATCTGTGCGCACATAATACGTATAGGCAGTTGCACTTGTAAGTCCCGTAATATTGGCTGTAACGGTTGGATCAGTGGTGGTGCCACTGGCTACAAGTCCCGTGGCTCCACTACCTGCCGCCCCACTTGTACGTACCTCATATTCATAGCCCACTGGCGAGCCAGATGCTCCAGTCCAAGAAATAGTAGAAGAAGTGTAATTGATGCTTGAAGCTACCAGCAGAGTGGGTTCAACACAATTAGGAAGCACCTCTATTATGAAATTGTCAATGAAGAAATCGATATCGGCACCTCCATCAGAGGCCCCTTCTACCCCACGGAAAGCAATGCTAATGGTCTGTCCGGCATAGGCTGAGAGATCAAAGATGTCAATCTGCCCCAAATTGGACGGCACATTGCCATTGTTGTAGGTGTTGAGCACAGTCCAGTTGGTGCTACCAGTTGTAGAGATAAGCACCTGAACGAAGTCATCAGCCTCCCATGCGGTGGTAAGTGCTCCAGTTCCATTCCACTGTGTGGCACCAACGCTGTATTTCAGTCGGTAGGCAGGTGATGCAGGCAGAGTAAACTGTGGAGATATAATCCAGTCGTTGTCGCCCGTGGCATCAAGATTAATCTTGGCCGCGCCTGTGGTTCCACTATTAAGGAACCCATCTGCTACCCATGAGGATGCCGTGGCAGATATGGTGGTAGGGCCAGCAGTGATGTCGCCTAAATCACCTTCCTGCCAGCAGGAGCTAGGAAGGTAAGTACCGAATGCTTCTGTATGCGGTAAGACTGTGATGGCTGCGCAAAGTGTTGTCCCATTGGCAACCAACGCAGAAGAATACGAGCAGGTAGAATTAGAGTTAGCAGCTTCTACAACATTGTAAATCAACACATGGTAAGTTGTACTTGCCGAAAGATTAGAAATACTAACACTAGTGCCGTCCCCATTATACACACAATAGGCTGCGGCATCATTCTGATAGGCCGTTCCCGAATTAAAGGAAGTGTTGGCGGTATAACCGCTTATAACGGAGGTAGGGGTTCCTTGCGTAACTGCCGAAGTGGCTTTTACAAATACCAATGTGGTATGATTGCCAGCGCTATAACCTGTTGGAGCAGTCCACGAAATTGTTGCTGTGGTGCTAGAAGAAGCTACCAATGAACCTACCGTTGCAGGATTTGGTCGAGTAGCATGGTTTAATGTTGGAGCTCCAGTTGTCTTAAAGTCTATGAACGCTCCCGTATTAGTGTAGGAATTAATCTCATAGAAATACATCGTTCCTTGCGTCATTCCTGTAAAGGAAGTAGTGCTCGTAGATGTTCCGGTAGTTTGCTTTTTATTGGCAGCATTTGAAGTATACACCGTCACGTTCGCTGGGTCTGTACCATCCACTGGATCGGCTATGGCTGCAAGGCTAACTGAACTTCCTTGAATTAAGTATCCATCCGGCAATTCGCTTCCAGCGACAGCTGCAGTCCATGTTAATGGAATAGCCGTAGTGGTAACTGCACCAACAGCGAAATTGGTAGGTTGATTCGTTGGTTCGGCTTTCACTGTCGTGCCATTCGCAATCAATGCTGAAGAATACGAACAGGTAGAATTAGAGTTGGCTGCTTCTACAACATTATAAATCAACACATGGTACGTTGTACTTGCCGAAAGATTTGAAATGCTCACGCTAGTTGCATCCCCATTATACACACAAAAGGCTGCGGCATCATTCTGATAAGCCGTGCCTGAATTAAAGGAAGTGTTCGCAGTATAACCGCTTACAACAGAGGAAGGAGTTCCCTGTGTAACCGCAGATGCGGCTTTCACAAATACTAAGGTGGTATGATTGGTGGCGTTATAGCCAGTGGGTGCTGTCCACGAAATAGTAGCTGCACTGCCAGATGACGCCACCAAAGATGCTGAAGTAGCAGGATTTGGACGCGTGGCATGGTTTAACGTTGGCGCACCAATAGTTAAGAAGTCTATAGATGTTCCAGTGTTGGTGTATGAATTTATCTCATAGAAATACATCGTTCCTTGCGTCATTCCGGTAAAGGAAGTAGTGCTCGTAGATGCTCCGGTAGTTTGCTTTTTATTGGCAGCATTTGAAGTATACACCGTAACGTTCGCTGGGTCTGTACCATCCCCTGGATCCGCTATGGCCGCAAGGCTAACCGAACTTCCTTGAATAAGATATCCATCGGGCAATTGAGAACCAGCTACTGCGGCTGTCCATGTTAATGGAATGGCAGTAGTAGTAACTGTGCCCACTGCAAAATTGGTAGGCTGGTTTGTAGGTTCAATCTTAGGAGTTGTAAATGTGCTTGACCCAGCCCAAGCAGAGTATTGGCTGCTACCACAATCGGATCTTACCCAAAAATAATGTAGTGTATTGGCAACAATTCCAGTTGAAACATTTGCAGTTAATACCCCTGCTGCTACAGAACCTGATGGAGATGTACCGCCAGTAGGTGCAGTAGCGCTGGTTGAAATGTAAAAATCGTATCCACCAGATGGAGCAGGGGATGCCGCTGTCCAAGAAATAGTAGCCGAAGTAGCTGCTACGTTAGACGAAACTAGCGCGGTAGGTGGAGCGCAAGTTGGTATTTCTTCAACAATGAAATTGTCGATGAAGAAATCGATATCGGCACCTCCATCAGAGGCCCCTTCTACCCCACGGAATGCAATGCTAATGGTCTGTCCGGCATAGGCTGAGAGGTCAGAGATGTCAATTTGCCCCAAATTGGACGGCACATTGCCGTTGTTGTAGGTAGTGAGCACAGTCCAGTTGGTGCTACCAGTTGTAGAGATAAGCACCTGAACGAAGTCATCGGCCTCCCATGCGGTGGTCAGTGCTCCAGTTCCATTCCACTGTGTGGCACCAACGCTGTATTTCAACTGGTAAGCAGGTGATGCAGGCAAAGTAATCTGTGGAGATATAATCCAGTCGTTGTCGCCCGTGGCATCAAGATTAATCTTGGCCGCGCCTGTAGTTCCACTGTTAAGGAACCCATCTGCTACCCATGAGGATGCCGTGGCAGATATGGTGGTAGGGCCAGCCGTAAGATTGCCTGCATCGCCTTCTTGCCAGCAGGTGCTGGGCAGATAGGTGCCAAAAGCCTCGGAGTGAGGAAGGGCGGTGATGGCCGCACATGGCGTGGTGAATGCCGCGGAGGTGGCCCATGCACTGTAATTAGTTCCACCACAGAAGCCCTGCACATGCAGGTAATAGGTAGTGCTGGCCGAAAGGCTCACGGAGAGTGGGCCCGTGCCAGCGGCTGCTGTGCCAGTACCATTGGCAGGGGGTGTGGCCGAGGTGGTGACAGCATAGATGTAACCGTTGCTCGGTACAGAC
>Ga0247843_1004630_pt1 | contig 20253 bp, 17 predicted proteins | sample LaCruzMarch2017__FD_192420 | JGI IMG/M metagenome (GOLD analysis project Ga0247843, IMG submission 192420) | Freshwater microbial communities from meromictic Lake La Cruz, Castile-La Mancha, Spain - LaCruzMarch2017_8m | ecosystem: Environmental > Aquatic > Freshwater > Lake | place: Spain...
TGCGCATGGCCAGTGCTGCTGCGTCGCCTTTTTGCCCGTTCAATCGCGCAAGGTCTTGGTGGGTCAGGTCAATCATAGAGTTGCAGCGAAGGGGGCGAGGGTCGGTGTGTCGCAGCTGTCAAACGAACTAAAGTTAATACGTTTGTCCTAGCAAAGTTGTTTCTTTTGTTGCCTCACGCTGGTGCGATAGAAGAAAAGCCTTTTAAAACAATGACTTAACATTTAATTGAAGTAAAGTTGTTTTCTTCTGTGGGAAGCAAGCCGAATTTGGCCAATATGACATCGCGCCTACACAGTCGGTCATGTGTTGCACCTCTGAAAAATGGCGCTGAGGGTCAGGAGATTGGCTAAATCTTGGGGCAAACGCTGAGGGATGCAGGATAACAACTTTGCTTCAATTTCTACAACAATAGCAACTTTACTTCAATTGGGATTGAAGTAAAGTTGTTTCGAGATCCAACCGATTAGCAGCTTCTCCCTCTGAAGCGGACAATTGCGGGAGAAACAACTTTAGTTCGCATGACACTTCCACCGCTACCTGGCCTGGAGCGAGTCCACCACCGACGTGCGCCATGTTCAGCACCGCCGCGATGGACTGCTCAAGAACATCATTGAGGCCGGGAGACAGCTCGATGCCCGCCTTGAGCCGCAAGCCAAGATCACGCCGCTGCTCGAATTGTTAAGTCGAGATGCCGCAACCACACCGGTGGCGCCGCTGCCGGCGCTGGACGAATGGATCGCATCGGAGGGCATCGACCGGCAATACTGGCGCGAAGACGACCTGTTGGCCGAATACAAGGTGGCGTTTGGACTGGACGAGGCTGCGGCAGTGGCAGAGTCATACGCCCAGAGCGATCCGAAGGGAGAACGCGACCGGGCACTCAACCTGGTAGCACCAGATGCTGACAATATAAGCTCTGTGCTTACCTGCCTTGCCACAGACTCTTGCCCGTTTAGTTCCCCGTGAAAACCGCGTCGCGACGCTCGCGAAATGCTGCAACCGCTTCACGGTGATCCGCAGACAAGTTGGAAAGGATCTCGTAGGCGACACCGGCTTCCAGGTGCTGCAGCACAGCCTGTTTCAGAATCTGGTTGGCAGTGACCTTGGTCCACCGAATCGCCTTCGTCGCGCCTCGTGCCAAACGCTCTGCTAGTCCATAGGACACTGCGTCCAGCTCGGCCAATGGAACCAGATCACTGATCAGCCCCGCCCGCTCAGCATGCGCAGCGCTCAACGTATCGCCCGTCAGCAAGTAGCGCTTGGCGCGAACATGTCCCATCAGCAGCGGCCACAATAGTGCGCCCCCGTCACCGGCGACCAGACCAACCCGAACATGAGGGTCGGCGATGCGAACCCCGTCATGAGCCACCACAATGTCGCAGCACAGCGCCAACGTTGCCCCGAGTCCAATTGCATGTCCATTCAAACGGCAGACCAACGGTTTGGTCATGTCGAGTTGAGACCGGATGATCTCGCGTGCTTCGGCTGCAGTCTGTTCAAACTCAGCCGGCCTGTCGATGGCCGACTGCATCCAGTCGAGATCACCTCCGGCGCAGAAGGCTTTGCCTTGGCCAGTGAACACCACGACATCGGATTCAGTATCTCTTTCGGCATCGATGAACACCCGCGACAACTCAGTGTGCAAGGCTGCATCCACGGCGTTGAGTTGCTCCGGGCGATTCAACTTGACAATCAGAACACGGCCCCGCCGCTCGAATGCGATGCAGTGGTAGTCTCCAAGGTTCATGTCGTAACGCTCCCACGAGCCATTTGCTCCACCAGGGACAACGCGACCCGGGCGATAGGTCCTGCCTTTCGGCCCACCTCAGCAGCGGCCGGGTTTGAGGCATTGCCATCCTGAGCCCTTCGGCCCACCCCGTGTGCAATGGCGGCTATGCGAAAAAGGTTGAAAGCGATGTAGTAGTTCCATACGGCGGGCTCGATCACCGGCCGGTTACGGCGGCGGCAATATGCTTCGACAAACTGACGCTCAGCCGGGATCCCCAGGGCCAGGTGATCCAGCCCGGCAATACTCGGGAAAATGCTGGTAGGCATATGCCAGCTGGTCGCCAGATAAGCAAAGTCAGCCATTGGATCACCCAATGTGGAGAGCTCCCAATCCAGAACCGCCAGCACACGGGCTTCGGTTGGGTGAAAAATCACGTTGTCGAGTCGGAAGTCGCCGTGCACCACGGTCGTCTCGTCGCCTGGCGGGATGTTGTGTGGCAGCCATTCGATCAAACGGTCCATGGCATCGATACGATCCGAATCGGTAGAGCGGTATTGTCTGGACCAGCGGCCAATCTGGCGTTCCAGATAGTTGCCAGTCTTGCCATAGTCGGTCAGGCCCAACGCACGGAAGTCCAACGCATGTAGCCGGGCAATCACATTGTTGAGTTCGTCCCAGATGGCATGTCGCTCAGAGGGGGGCATTCCGGGCAGCGCCTGATCCCACAGACCTCGGCCCTCGACAAACTCCATCAGATAAAAAGGTGTGCCAATGACTGCGGCATCTTCGCAAAGCAGGATTGGACATGCAACCGGAAATCCGACGGCATGCAATGCTGTGATCACGCGAAACTCGCGCTCCACCGCGTGTGCCGATGGCAGCAGGAAACCTGCGGGCTTTTTGCGCAGCACACATCGCCAGCCGTTGGAGGCAGTGACGCGAAAGGTCGGGTTGGACTGACCGACCGTGAACTGCTCCAAGCGAAGTGGCCCAGAAACGCCACCCAGCCGCGACTGGATGTAGTCTAGAAGCCGCTCTGTGTCCAGAGCCTCTGTGGGACTGGTCGTCATGCGGCGTGCTTCGCGAGTTCAAGCTTCGCTATCGTTGTGCGATGCACTTCGTCTGGGCCGTCGATGATCCGCAACGCGCGCTGGTGGGAATACATGTACGCCAGCGGGAAGTCGCCGGTAAGTCCTGCGCCACCATGCGCCTGTATCGCCCAGTCGACAACCTGACCTGCCATCTGTGGCGCAATGACCTTGATCATCGCGATCTCCGCTCGGGCTGCCTTGTTGCCAACGGTATCCATCATCTGGGCGGCCTTCAGCGTCATCAGCCGGGCCTGGTCGATCATGCAACGCGATTGCGCAATGCGTTCATGCCAGACTGTTCGATCGGCGATGCGCTTGCCGAAAGTAGTGCGTGACATCAGGCGCTGGCACATGTATGCCAGAGCGAGTTCGGCCGCACCGATCGATCTCATGCAATGATGAATGCGCCCTGGCCCGAGGCGAGCCTGGGCGATCTCGAATCCGCGGCCCTCGCCCAGAAGCATGTTAACGACCGGCACCCGGACGTTCTCGTACAGCACTTCCATGTGGCCGTGGGGCGCATCGTCGTAACCCAGTACAGACAGGCTGCGAACGATCGTCACGCCGGGGGTATCCAGTGGCACGACGACCATCGACTGCTGCCGGTGCCGATTGGAATTGTCTGGGTCGGACTTACCCATCACGATCAGTATCTTGCATCGCGGGTCAGAGGCACCCGAACTGAACCACTTGCGCCCGTTGATCACGTAGTGTTCGCCTTGCCGCTCGATGCTTGTCTCGATATTGGTGGCGTCTGAAGATGCAACACCGGGCTCGGTCATGGAGAATGCCGAGCGGATCTCGCCTCGAAGCAATGGGTCAAGCCAGCGCTGCTTGACCGCCTCGCTTGCATAACGCTCGAGGATTTCCATATTGCCGGTGTCTGGTGCTGAGCAATTGAACACCTCGGCTGACCAGAGAACCCGCCCCATGATCTCGCACATTGGCGCGAATTCCAGGTTGGTCAAGCCTTCGGGCACCCGCGCAGAGTGCGGAAGGAATAGATTCCACAGCCCGGCAGCATGCGCCTTGGGCTTGAGGCTTTCGACGATGCTGCTTGGGCGCCACGGGTCGCCGTTGGTGCGGTTCTGTGCAATTTCGTCTTTGACGGCCTTGTCGTTAGGGTAAATATGCTCGTCCATAAAGGCGTTGAGCCTCGACATTAGCGCTTGAACCTTGGGGGTGTACTCGAAATTCATGGTTTAGACCTGAAGTTGGTGAATGCGCCTGTAAATGGCGCGGAACTGTCCCAGTTAGACGAGGGAAGATAGGTGTTTGGCGTACCTTCGCTACGCGAGCCGCAGTGGCAAGCAAGCTCGGATGGCTGGCTAGATCTCATGGCAGCTGTTCTCCTCGGGGTATTGCCGCTGGCGGATGGGTTCGTTGTTTATCAAGGACATGTTGCGCCAGCAGCACCAGCTCAGCCTTCTTGACCTTGAGGGAAGGGGTGCGTGGAAACTCATCGAATGCCACCACAAACTCCGGCAGCAGGTAAGCGGGAACACCCTGCGCAGTCAGGAAGGCGTTCAGCATATCGAGGTCAGGCGCCTGCGCACCGCGCGGCACGATGCAGGCACAGGCCCGCTCACCCAGCCGCCCATCGGGCAATGCAATGATGGCGGCATGCTGTACCAGCGGGTGGCGACTGAGCTGATCTTCGAGCTCGGCGGGCACTATGGTCACGCCGCCCCTGCGGATAACGTCGCGCGCGCGCGTGCCGAAGGTAAAGTACCCGTCAACGTCCAGAAAGCCCAAGTCGCCTGTTCGGAAGAACCCGTCGGCAGTCAGCGCATCGCTCGTGAGCTCGGTGGCGTTGTAGTAACCCAGGCAGCGACTGGGGCCGCGCACCAGCACATGGCCGGCAATGCCCGGTAGTGCGGGCTTGCCGTCGTCGTCCAGAATCCGGATCTCTGCGCCGGGCAGTGGATGGCCGTCTGTACTGGCCCACTTTTCGGATGGGTCGTCCATGCTGCAGGTGGACTGCCCCGCACACTCGGACATGCCGAACATCGGGAAAGGCAACGCGCACAGGGTCCGGGCCGCATGTTCGCGCTGCTCGCGGTTGATGCCGGCTAGTACCCCCCGGCGCAGGCTGGTGCAGTCAGTTCCTGCGAGAGTCGGCGAGGCCAGCGTGTCAACGATGTGGGTAGGCATCATCAGCGTATAGGTAGCGCGGTGCGTCGATATCAGCTCGAGCGCGCGCTCAGGCTTCCATCGCGCCAACAATACCGCGCGAGCCCCCGTCAACATGGTGACGAGAAAGCCGAACACGATGCTTCCGATGAATCCGAACTGGCACACCACGAGCACCACGTCACTCGCATCGAGGCTGTGCAATGTGGCCATCTGCCGAGCGGTGTAGCGGATCGTATTCGCCGAGTGCATCACTCCCTTGGGAATGCCGGTTGTGCCCGAAGAATAGATAAGCATGGCAAGTGCATCGGCATCACCAGGCGTTGGCGGGCATCCGGCAGCACCCTCGGCCAGCAAATCGGGCCAAGCCAAGGACCCTTCAGCCGGCGCCCCTGTGACGAACAGGCCTACACCTGCCGCTTGCACTGCCGCCGCCGCCTGCAGTTGGGCATCGCCATCCGCTGTACACACAAGCACGCGCGCATGACAGTTGCTTGCAATGGATGCCAGCTGACTGCTGGAGTACATCGGTGGCACTGGAACGGCAACATAGCCTTGGCGCCAGCACCCGAGTATGGCAACCGCGGAACTGTGCATGTTTCGTCCGACGATCAATACGGGTTCGCCGGGGCCGATTCCTCGTGCACCGAGTCCGCAACCGAATGCTTCGGCCTCTTGCAGCAACTCGCCGTAGCACAACGTTCTGTACTCGTCGATAAAAGCCACCGCATGGGGGTCGCTCAATGCCCGCGCCTCCAGCGTGACCCAAAGTGACTCGGTCGTCCAATAACCTGCTTGGTAGTAGCCGTCGCGCAGCGACCTGTCCATTGTGGCCAAAGTGCTGTCAGTTCCCATGGGTAGGCTGGGACGAGGCCCACTCCATGCGATCAAAGCGGTTGAAGGCCAGACGCCACGCGACAATCTCTGTTCGCGCATAAACGCCGCTACGATGAAAGGGCTCTTGCTCCACCCACTCCCGCACCTCTGCGACGTCGGACGCTTCGAATGCGATAACCGTACCGCACTGATTTCCCTGCGGATCGTAGAGGGCTCCGGCGGAGCGGATCATCGAATCGTTGGCAAGCACATACGCTCGGTGTTCCTTGCGCATTGTGTCTCGCAAGGCCATGGAATGAGGCGGATGGTCATGCCCGATGAATAGGAAGGCCGACATGGTGCGCACCGCTGTTTCAGGTGGTTTTGCGACTGTCGCGTTTAGACAACGTCAGCAGATCGGGATAGTTGGGGTTTCGTCGCTCCAGGATGGCTTCCATGCGTTCGCGAACGGCATCATCAAAGGCCGTTGTTGTGATCGCATACAGCTCCTCATCGCGAATCGCCTGCATCACTTGTTCAGCCACCTGGTCGGGCTGCATCGCGGTCTTGTAGAGGTCTTTGGCAATTTTGTGGTAAGCCTCCTGCTTGTTCGCCTTATCCGCATCGGACACCCCCGGTCGATTGCGCTCGGAGTTGTATATTCCGGTTGCCACGACACCAGGGCACAACACAGTGGCGCCGATCTTCGCCTTGCGCTCGCGCAGACTTGTAAACACACCCTCGGTCAGGCGGACCACTCCGTGTTTGGCTACCCCATAAGCACCGCTGCCCGAACCGCTGATCAATCCTGCGACCGATGCGGTGTTGACCACATGGCCCTTTTCACCGTGCGCGAGCATCGCCGGCAGGAAACAGTGGATGCCATGGATCACGCCCCAGAGGTTGACATCCAGCGCCCACTTCCAGTCATGCAGCGAGGTCTCCCACAGGGGTTTATACCGATCAGGTGGCACGATACCCGCGTTGTTGCAAAGTACATGAACGTTGCCAAAGCGCTCGGCCGTGCGCGCAGCAAGGCGCTGTACGCTGGCAAGCTTCGACACATCGGTGCGCACGGCAAGCACCTCGCATCCAGCAGCAAGCAGTTGCTGCTCAGCTGCGCGCAACGCCTTTGCCTCCACGTCGGCAAGCACAATTTTCATTCCCTTGCGGGCGAATGCCTCCGCTAGAGCAAAGCCAATACCACTGGCGCCACCGGTAACGACTGCCACCTTGTCCTTGAAATTCTTCATCCGAAATTGCTCCATGATTACGACAGACACTATGCCAACCCGACCAGACGGTCGATAGTACGTGCATGTTATCCCCGGTCATCCAGCTAAGTCAACCATGGACCGTCGATCAAGCGCAACAAAAAGCACATGGCATTGGTTGACAATGCGAATCGCATCTATTACATTGCAAATACTCGACCGTCCAGTCGGTCTTGTTTTTTGATTTTTTGTCCCTTTATCCATCGTCCTAGTGACGTATCCCACCCCACGAGAAGGAGCCTCCATGTCCCAGTCCAACGCCACAGACCCGATTCAGTACGAAGTCAACAATACGGTTGCCACCATCTGGCTTAATCGACCCCACAAGCGCAACTGCGTGAGCCCTCTTTTGCTCGAACAAATCGGTGTGGCCATCGATCGGGCTGACCGGGACCCAGGCGTACGCGCTGTGGTGGTACGTGGCCGTGGAAATACGTTTTGCGCTGGTGCCGACCTAGAGGAATTGCTGTCCGCAAACCTGCAGACCACCAATGGCTCGATCGATCTAGCCATGCTTTCCGCGCAAACCTACGACCGCTTTTACTCTTCGCGCAAACCAACAATCGCAGCCGTGGAAGGCTACGCTGTGGCCGGTGGCTTTGAGCTTATGATCTCCTGCGACTTCGCGCTGGCCTCCACGACAGCCAAAATCGGCGACTTTCATATCCGCCGCGCGCTTTTTGGCGGCGCTGGTCCGATCTACCGGTTGCCGCGCTACATAGGCATTCGCCGCTCCAAGGAGCTCATGCTCACCGGCAAACTGCTCAGCGGCACCCAGGCCGCCGATTGGGGCCTAGTCAACGACGTGGCGCCGCCCGAGGAGTTTGACGCCATGATCGAACGTTTCTGCGCGCCTTTGATCGACAAGAGTCCTTTCTGCATGCGCATCACCAAGATGGCCGTCAACCGCGGTCTGGACGCTGACACACAGAGCCTGATCACGATGGAGACGATGGCCTGCAACGTGGTGCACCAATCTGCCGATGCGAAGGAAGGTGTTGCCGCCTTCCTGGGCAAGCGCGAACCCCAGTGGACCGGGGCTTGATTCGTCCGGCGGCTGCGACACCATGATCGGTCCAGGCTTCGCGTCCAGATTGTTCTCGCTCAAGGGGCGTGTCGCACTTGTGATCGGCGGGCATGGCGAGATTGCGGCTGCCATGGCTGCGACGCTGGCGGATTTGGGTGCCGATGTGGTCCTTGCGGCGCGCAAACGAGCGCTGTGCCAACAGTTGGCGCAGCGTATCGAACAGGATTTCGAAGTGCGCAGCTTGGCGCTGGCCTGCGATGTCGCAGACGAGGCGCAGGTGAGTGAGACTGTCGCAGCAGCCATTACGCAGTTTGGGCGCCTAGACGTCCTGATCAACAACGCAGGCACCTCTTGGTCCGGCGCGCCGCAAGACATCCCTCGCAGCGGTTGGGACAAAGTGATGCAGGTTAACTTGACAGGCGCTTTCCTCGCCAGTCAGGCGGCCGCGCGGCACATGTTGGAGCGCGGCAGTGGCTCCATTATCAACATCGCTTCGACTGGTGGCATGACCTCGTTTATGCCCAACATGGCACAAATTGTTCCGTACACCACCTCCAAGGCGGCGTTGATTCACCTTACGGCGGATCTTGCGGCGCAATGGGCGGCGCAGGGCGTGCGGGTCAATGCGATCGCTCCGGGTTCCTTTGAATCCGGCATGTTGCTTTCCGTCGATGCTGCGCGCCGCGATGCTTTGTGTAGTCGGATCCCTGCCGGGCGACTCGGTATGCCGGTAGACCTCGCAGGGGCCGTTGCATTCTTGGCTTCGGATGCGTCTGGATACGTTACCGGCCAGACCCTGGTGGTCGACGGCGGCGGCGTGCTGGTCTGATTTACCCGTATTGACAGGGCTCAGTCTTTTCGAATACGATTTTAATCGACCGACCAATCGGTCGGTTTTTAGCTAACCCGGCGCCGATGGTGCCATTTCCTGCAAACGTTCACCAAAACCTACTGGAGGCAATCATGAAGGATTTCTCAACTACCCGTCGCACCGTTCTCAAGGGCGCGGCCCAGGTGCTGGCTACCCCCGCTTTGATGTACGGTCTGGGCACATCTGCCCAGGCACAGACTGCGGTGTCCAGCGATGCCTGGCAAAAGATCATCGAAGCGGCCAAGAAGGAAGGCACCGTGACGATCTATTCGGCGCAGGCCCTGGCGCTGCTGAACGACATGGCTGACCGCTTCAAGAAGGAATACGGAATATCGGTCAACGTCGTTCGACAGATCGACGCTGAACTCAACCCGCGCATCGAGGTCGAGTTTTCGACCGGCAAGGGTGTTGCCGATGTGTTCGTCGGCGCCGACGAAGGACTGGTCAAGGACCGCCATGCAAAGGGCTGGTGGGTTGCACCGCAAGGACCGGACTTCGACAACCCCGCCTACAACCGCAAGGTTCGCGCACCGCAGGGCACCTACTTCGAGTCCAATGCTTTCGTGGTGGCATTCGGATGGAACAAGGAGATCTGGCCGCAAGGCGTCGCAGATTACCGCGCGATGCTAAACCCGGCACTCGCCGGCAAGATCGGCCTGCCTAGCCCCTCGGCCCCGGCTCTGGTGGATTTTTATATGTTCCTTGAAGAGACCAACGGAGCGGACTTTCTGCAGCGGTTGGCCGCGCTCAAGCCCCGCATCTACCCCGGCGCTCTGCCCATCGGCCAAGCCGTGGTGTCTGGAGAAATTGCCGTGGCAGCCTATTGCCAGCCACTTATCGACGAGGTGGCCAAAGGGGCTCCGGTCGAGTGGCGCATTGCACAGAGGGCCTGGGGTGCACGCTTCTGGGGTCAGATTCCGAGAATCGCCCCGCGTCCGAATGCTGCGCAGGTCCTCGCAAACTTCATGATCACGAAGTCAGGCCAGGAGGCGCTGGCCCGCACGACAGCCTCGTCGCTGCCGAACATCGGGCTGGCTACTACGGATCGGGTGCACCGTCAGGATTTGACCAAACTCACGCCGGACGTAGTCAAGGCTTACCAGGACAAGTGGCGCAGGATGTTCCAGGGTTGATCGCCTGTCCTTAAGCGCGGCATTCCTTACTTGTGGTCGCCAGGAAAGGCACAACAAGGGGGCTGGGCACCTGCTTGAATTAGCCAGGCAGGTGCGTTGGAAAATTCAACGGCTCGATTGGCAAAGCAACATCGCTCGGGTTCGCGAAACAGATGCTAGGCGCAACGGGCGGTGTCTCCGGTCAAGGGCTGGGACATGCCACCAAGGATCCAGTTTCAATCCCGCCCAAGAGGTCATACCTAAATGAAAGTCTACCCCTGGCAAGCAAAACAAAGTTACCCCCTTCAAGGGGTTGCCCAGTTTTGTCCGACAAAGCGCCCAGACATCCTCCCAAATGATCGACAGGCGCGCGTGGCCTACACAGCGAGTCTGGCCATGGATGCAGTTATCTATGGACTGCCGAGTGTTCTGCAATATCGGGAGATGTTCCAACAAGCTATCAACCCGGCCCATGCTCGCTACGTCGGATTCAATTGCTTTCTGCATGACCGCGACTTGGCGGGCCCCGGATACCAAGCCTTCAAAAGCCCTAATTCAGACACGCTGTATTCCAATGCGTGGCTTGATCTGTCGAACGGTCCGGTACTGATCGACGTGCCAGATATCACCCTGAAGTATTACACGCTTAACTTTCTCGACATGTTCGCGAATGCCAGCAACATCAGCACCAGGACGTTTGGAAACACAGCGCGACGTTATTTCATTGCGTCCTCCAACTGGGAAGGTAATGTGCCATTGGACAGCACCTTGTTCCGGGTTGCGACACCTTTCGTCTGGATACTATTGCGGGTGTTTGCGCAGTATCCTGAGGAGGTACGCATTGCTCGTTTGGTTCAGGATACCGTCCGGATCACCCCCTTGGGGGCGCCGGCTTCAATGGCGGGTGCGCCTCCCATCCAGGCCATTGAGCCCGCGTCGTTTTTCGCCGCGCTTGACTTCATTCTTCGCATGAACGGGCATCCCGATCAGGAAGACGCGTTAGTCTATCGGTTTCGCTCGCTTGGAATAGGGGGCGAAGGCAGCTTCGACTACCAAAGGCTGCAACCGGACATCCGGGAGGGGCTAGATTCCGGATTCCAGCAAGCGCTGAGTATTGTTTCCTCTTCGCGCTCGCAATTGGGAATCCCGACCGGGACCGGATGGACCAAGGTTGACAAGGCGCGGTACGGGTTCAATTTCTTGAGCAGAGCCGTCACGAATCATGTGGGCCTTGGCGCCAATGTTGAAGAAGAAAACTACTCCTTCAACACTTTTGTTGACTCCGATGACACTCCTCTGAACGGCTACGAAGCGACTTACACGCTCACGATCAAAGCACCGCCCGTTCACGCATTTTGGTCCTTGACGCTTTATGACGCGGGAACCTTCGAGCTTTTCCCGAACCCAATCGATCGTTACCTTATCAACGACCGCTCGGCTAGCTTCAAGGAAAGCCCTGGCGAACCACTGACGGTTAGCATCCAGCACCAACGCCCTGTCGACGATGCCTTATGGTTGCCGGCGCCCCAAGGCCCGTTCTATCTGGTGTTTCGTGCCTACCTGCCAGCACCTGAGATGATCTCGTCCGGTTGGCGACCAGACCCCGTCATCCGATCAGTCCCATACGACCGTAATGGGCGCATGAAGGAGCCATAGGCTAGCAAGCCCTTACCCACCTCTCGATATTCGATCTATGGGTGGAGGTACCCATTGGCCACTGAGTATGGGCTCTTTGGGCAGATACAAGCGCATGAGCAGCATGAACGGAGCCATCGGTGCCGGCAGCCAGTTTCCAAGGTTTGCTGCGTCCGGTGGCTGATGCTGGAACAAGATGGTGATTCCACCATCTGAGTCGCGAACCAGTCCCGGCGTCCGATCACCAATGGCCCATCGATCGATCGCATTGGGCACCATGAACCCTTCTGCGAAATACATGGTGATCGACCAGAACGCCCCCACTGGGGGAATATCGGTAGCAGCGAATTTGAGTCGATATTTGTGGAGCCCATCAAGGATCTCTCCTTTGCTGTCAACACGTGCACTCGGGTAAATCGCCTCCTCCGGTTCAACGACGTAGATCTGATCCATGGCCACTGCCGCACGGAGCAGATAATCATTGCCGAAGCGAGGGCCCTGGTAGTTGATCGACCAGCCGTTGACCTGTCGCCCCAGTGCGCGGGTCTTTCGGCGAACTGCTGTCTTGCCAAGCCGCAGCCCTTCATTGACCTTCTCACGTGTCTGCAGGTTCACACTACCGCATGGCAAGTCATCAGACATGGACAGACCAATTCGCCGAAAGGATCGGACCATGCGGGACTCATCCTCTGACAGGCTCAGGTCCCTCATCACGGCGGAAAGCTGCGCAAGGAAAGACAACTCGCCTTGGTCGCCGCTGACAGGCTCAGGTCGTCCAGAAGCCGGATTCACAGTTTTCTCAATCTGACCCGCTAAGGCGCCAACGGATGCCGTGTACATTGGCTTGACGCTGATTCGGTCTTGCAGCCGATGCACTACCGGGAGATCCTCAGCGCCATTGACCATGATCCGCCCCGCGATCAACATGTACCGGTGCCTGCTGCAGATATGCAAATGGTCCGCAGGGAGTTGTCCGCGGTAGTCCGGGCCATAAATGAAAGTTGGTGGAAGTATGCGACCATGGGTGCGTTGACCCAGGGAAATATCCGTGGAGGTATCTCCCTGCCCCATTTGAAACGTGTAGTACCGAGACTCGAAATCCGGAACTTGAAGCACAAATGAATGCGCTAGGGTGTCAAGCCAAGCCAGGGAGTAAAGGGTATCGTGATTGGGCGCTACCCCGAGTCGGGTGGTCGGCGTAGCAAGCCGCCGCGCATGTCCCATCGTGTTCAGCGGTCCAGTGGCTGCCTCCGGAATTCGGGACAATTCCGCGCCACCAGATGATCTGGTTGTCTTGGCCCGCAACTGCGCTGAACGGACCAAGGGATACCCCCAAACAAAGGCACGAAGCGCCAAGGCGCATTCATCCGTATCTGAACCGCTAAAAATGTCTGCGTTGGCGTTGTCCATCACAGAATGTGATATCGAGAACGCAAGGTACCATCCTGCCCGTTCGCTGAAAAATCAGAAGCCATTTTCCCGGTTCAGTGGGCGCAAGCGTACCGGGCAGCATGCAAGCCGAACGTGAGCGCCAGCGCCAGCCCTCCTGCATAGCCTCGTCGAAAAACATCCGCCACATCTGCACCCGCTGCGAGCAGGCCCGGTACAGGACGACGCTGGTTATCAAGCACCCGAGCATATGCATCGACCGAGACACCTCCGTGCGTAAAGGTGATGGCAGACTGCACCACCATGACACGCAACGGCGTTCGCGCAACGGGAACCAGCGCAGTCGTCCTAGGTGGCATCAAACGCTCGGGTGCGTGTTGCACATCCGAATTGAAGCGCTCCAGCGTAGCACGCAGAGCGGCTCCGTTGAAGCCCCAAGACTGGGCCGATTGGGCCACATCTTCTACCGACGCACAAATTGCTGCGCGAGCGCCCTGTGCGACAGCCAGAGCGAACTTGTCCACCGGCGGTATGCCAGCCACGAAGGGGCGCATGACATGTTGCTCCTCGATGTCTTGGTCCCACACAAGGAGCGCGGTCGCACCGTCCTGGCATAGGGTTTCCTGTGCGTTGAGGTGGTCGCCCAGGCTCTCATCACAAAAACGCTGCCCCTCACGATTCAAGAGTACAGACACCTCGCTGTGGTACTGCGTCAGCAAGCTGAATTTCGACGGATGGTCCAGCACGGCTGGCTCACACAAAAGGTGGCCGTAGAAACCGGTATTGCCACTCGGGGACATGGCGCCCCCCACCGCCTGAGCCAAGCGCAAACCATCGCCCACGCTGCAAGGGTTTGAGCGCAGCAGCATGCTGCGGGCATTGGGGTGAACGTGGTGTGCGCGAAGCTCGGGGTCGGCCTGGAATCCACCTGTGGCCAAGAGAGTATGGTTCGCCCGAACTCTCACCACTCCGTCTGGGTGCACAGTGTCGGCACCAACGACTCTGCCGCCTTCCATCACCAGGCTATCAACGGTCGTGCCCCGTACCACCAGACCATCGGCATGCTCCACACTCGACACGCAGGAATTCAGATGTCCAACGATGTCGATCTGGTACCCACGCCCGTACATGACATCACATGGGCTTGAGAGATGCACACCTCGCGTACGCAACCAGGCGATTGCATCGGCGTAACCGTCGATCAGTACCGCGCCAAGCGCAGGGCTGCCATTGCCTACGTAGGCGAGTTTCTCGCGGGTCGGTACCGTCCACACATAACCACCGGAAAGTATGGCGGAGCCACCGATGGTCTCGGACTTCTCTACGACGACGACTTTTTTGCCTGCCTCAGCAGCGCAAGCCGCAGCAGACAGCCCTGCCATGCCTGAGCCAAGGACCAAAAGGTCACATTCAAGGGTGTCGGTAATATGCATGTCGAACGAGATTAGTTTGCAGTGCGCGGCTGCCATGTTGGTAATAATTTTTCTCGACCGTCTGGTCGGACGTTTACATTACGATAACAAACTCTGCCCTTGTTGTCAAAATTCGGATCGCGTGCCGCAAAATCTTGTGGACTCCTTGACAGCAGGAAAGGTGAGCCCTTACCATCTAGACTCCCGACCGACCAATCAGTCGGGAAGCCGGAACGACTCCGGCTGTGGTTAGCATATTCATAAAACGATCGAGGCAACGATGGCGCGCACCAGAATTCAGGGACTCACCAAGCTCTTCAAGGGCAATCCGCCCACCACGGCCGCCGACAATCTGGACCTGGAGATCGAGGAGGGCGAATTTCTTGTCCTGCTCGGTCCCAGCGGCTGCGGAAAGACAACCACCCTGCGCTGCCTCGCAGGCCTGGAGACCCCTGATGCGGGACGCATCAGCATTGGGGGAAAGGTGGTGTTCGATGCGTCCGCAGACATTGAGATCGCACCGGACAAACGCAGCATCGGTATGGTTTTTCAATCGTATGCATTGTGGCCGCACATGACTGTGCGAAAGAACATCGAGTACCCTCTGGTTGTCCGTAAGATTTCGCAGGGCCTGCGTGAGGGATGGACCGAACAGATGGCTCGCATGGTCAATTGCGAGGGACTCTTGGAACGATACCCCGGTCAGATGAGTGGCGGACAGCAGCAACGGATATCACTGGCGCGCGGTCTAGTTGCCCGGCCTGACCTGCTTCTTCTTGACGAGCCACTCAGCAACCTCGACAAGCTTCTGCGCGATCAGGTACGAAGTCAGTTGCATGAATTGCATCGCCGCCTCGGATTTTCCGCCGTATTCGTGACACACGACCAAAACGAGGCGCTGGCCCTGGGAGACCGTCTTGCCATTATGCGCAGTGGCAGGATCGAACAGCTCGACACAGCACGTGAAGTTTTCGAGCGCCCGGCCACCGAGTACGTCGCCAACTTCATCGGAATGAACAACCGTATCCCGCTGGAGTTCCGCGATGACCGCTGGTGCGGCGCAGGTCAGCCCACCGAGGGGACCGTCCTCTCGCTCTCCGGAGGCCAGCGGCAGATCACTGCTCGCGTGCGGCCGGAAGACCTTGTCGTGGATCTACCACACCACCCTCTGTCGGCCGACTCTGTCGGGATGCCGGGCAAAGTAGTGGATGCCACTTTCGCGGGCAGGCGCTTCGACGTTATTGTCGAAGTAGGCGATCAGCGCTTCCAGGCATGGGCACCAAGCGGGACGGATACGCTACAAGAGTATCCGCCCGGCATGTCGGTTCGTGTCACATTCAGGCACGCGAATGCTGTGTTCTACGACACGCAGGGCCGGCGCATCAGCGAACAGCGGTCCGCGGGAACGGGCAAGGCAGGTTCCCCATGATCGGCGGCTACCAAAGTCGCGCTCAGCGTCGGCTGCGCACCGTGGCGCTGTATAGCTTCGTGCTTGCGCTTGCGTGGATGGTTCTGTCCCCGCTCGTCCGACTGCAAGCGGTTGCATTCGAAGATGGAGCACGCGGCTACAAAGTCATGTTCGCCTCCTCCGGGATCGGCGAAACATTGATGAACACGGTCGGGCTCGCGCTCGGCTCGCTGGTCATCGGCATGGTCTTCGGAACACTGCTCGCCTGGTGGGCGTCACGACTGCCGCCAAACCTGAGATTTCTCCGCGCGTTGCCGATTCTGCCCATCGTACTGCCCGCCGTTGCCACGGTGAGCGGCTGGGCATTCTTGCTTTCCCCACGACCCGGCTACCTCAATGCTGTGATGCGCATGCTGCCATGGTGGTCCCACTTGGACAGTGGCCCGGTCGAGGTCTATTCGATCACCTGGATTGTGATCATTACCGGCTTTTCACTGACCGCGTTTGTCTACCTGTTCGTGAGTTCCGGCATGCAGAACATCAGCGCAGAGTTGATAGAAGCCTCGCGCGTGAACGGCTCCTCTGCGCTGGGCAGTTTCTTCCGCGTGACGCTGCCCCTGCTCAGGCCGGTGATGTTGTATGGCGGTGGCGTCACCCTGCTGCTAGGCCTCGGCCAGTTCACCGCGCCACTTCTGTTGGGAACAAACAAGGGCGTCACTGTTCTGACGACGCACATGTATTACGCGGTGGCGCAGTCACCTACCGATTTCGGCACCGCTGCGGCCTTTGGTACACCACTGCTGGTTTTTGGCATCGCCGTTGTTCTATTACAGAAGCTCATGCTTGGTGATCATTCCCGCTTTGTGACTCACGGCGGGCGAGGCTTCCGCGTCGCGGGCAAGCCCTCCAAGATTTCGGCCTGGTGCATAGTGGTATTCACCTTAGTCACTTCCGGACTGCCGATGCTTTCACTGGTGCTGCTTTCGTTATCCTCTTACTGGAGCCCGAAGATCGTCATCGGAAGGCTAAACTTCGACAATTTCAGGCAAATCTTCAAAGAGTCTCAGATCGTTGACGCCATTCTTACTAGCGTGAGCGTATCGCTGATCGCAGTCCTGATTGCACTGGTCATCGGTTTCATCGTCGCCATCCTGCTCTTGCGTGGAAGGCGTCACCGCCTTGTCAGGGCCCTGCTGGACATCATCGTAGCGATGCCCCTTGGCGTGCCTGCCGTGATCTTCGGCGCAGGCTTCCTGTTTGCCTATACGCGCCCACCCATGGTGTTGTACGGCACTATCTGGGTGCTAGTCGTGGTGTATGTCACACTGATGCTGCCATTCACGACCCGCATGCAGATCGCCGGTATGCTGCAACTGGGAAACAGCTACCTTGAAGCCTCCCGGACCAGCGGCGCCAACGCTTTCTGGACAGACATCCGGATCACGCTACCGCTGATGCGCTCCACGATTGGTGGGGCGGCAGCGCTGATGTTCATACTGTTGACTCATGAGTTCACCGCTTCCATGCTGGTGCGGTCACCGACGAACCAGGTCATGGGCACAGTTCTTTTCGACTATTGGACCAACGGGAGTTATCCGCTGGTGGCGGCAATCGCTCTTGTGATGACGCTGGTCACCGTAGTGGGCATGCTTGCCGCAGTGTTGATCGGCGGCAAGGAAGTTTTCAACAAGATGTAGCGCCTCTCGGAGCACAGGCGCCGGCGCGTCGCCTGCGCTGGTTGCCATTCTGCGTGCGGGCACCTCAGCCTGGCACAGATCCGCCCGCGGCCCGAAAGCGTTCCAACTGGAAATCGCAGTCACCGAACATCGCGTCCGCAGTTAGCAGGCGTTTGAAATGGTGGCTGACTGGCAAATCCTGGGTCATGCCCATAGCACCGTGCAGTTGCACAGACTGCTCGCCAACGAGTCTTGCAGATTGGCCGACTTTGTACTTCGCCGCAGCCACAGCGGCCGTACGCTGCTGTGAGTCGTGCACCAGGGTGGCACGGGCAGCGCCCAACAACGCGCGCGATTCCTCAATGGCAATATGCATGTCCACCAGTCGGTGCTGCAGTACCTGAAACCGCGCCAGCGGCTGGCCGAATTGCCTTCGGGTCTGGAGATAGTCGCGGGTCTGGGCCAGCAGGTTCTGCATGGACCCCAATGCATCGGAGCAGATAGCGAGCGTCGCCCGGTCTAAAGCCCACGCCAGTGCGTCACCTGCCTGGCCCGGCAAACCCAGGCGGTTCGACTCAGCGACGTGCACTTCATTCAGCATCAGATCAGCAGCAGCCCGTCCATCCACGGTGGTCCAGGGTTTGAGGACCACTCCAGTTGCATCGACCGGAACGGCAAACAGGCTATAGCCGTCAAGTTCGCAGGCGCTGACAAGCAGCATGCCGGCAACCGGTGCGTCGAGGACGTAGGACTTGGCACCACGCAAAACGACACCGCCGGTTCGCGTTTCGGCGCGCGTCATCACGGGGTTGCGGGCGAAACCTGAGGTCGCCTCAAAGTGGGCTAGAGCGATGCGCAGGTCTCCCGCCACCAGGGCAGGCAACCAACCGTCGCGCTGGGTCTTGTTGGCCAGCAAGTCGACAAGACTGGCGCCAAGAACAGCGGTCCCTAGGAATGGCTCGACGACCAAGCCATGTCCGAAGAACTCCATAACGAGGGCTAATTCTTCATCCCCGCCGCCCGTACCGCCATCCTGCGCATTGACCAGCAAGCCAGTCAACCCCAGTTCCGCTATCTCTGACCACAGGCTTTGCCCCTCTTGCGGCTTACCCCCCGTGCTGCGCTGGGGAAATGCGCTATGGCGTGCGACAAAGCGGGACACCGCATCGCGTAGCAGGGAGCGGTCTTCGCTGGTGAAATTCTCAATGTGGGAGGTCATGTGTCGAGAAGGGATTTGGCCAGGATGTTGCGCTGAATCTCGTTCGAGCCGCCGTAAATGGTGGCTGCCCGCAGATATAGATACTCCCGCAGCATGCCAGATGCCCCTGCGGGGACTTCTGCCGCTTCGGGTGCGTCAGACAAAACTGTTTCGGTCGAGTAAGGCAGGCCCCGGCGCGCCAGTGCATCGACCGTCAGGCGAGAGATGGACTGCTGCAACTCTGAACCGCGAATTTTGAGCATCGAGGCCTCAGCGCCGGGAGTGACGCCCGCCTGTTGCGCACCCAGTTGCGCCAGACAGAGGGCGTCGAGTGCGCGCGCGTCAATCTCACAACGTGCCAGCGAATCAGCGAAGCGGGAGTTGTCCAACAGACACTGGCCACCTTCCTGGATGCTTGCGGCAAGGGTACGGGCCTGCGAAAGCATGCGGCGCACCTTGCCCATCTCAGCGACCAGCACGCGCTCGTTGCCAAGTAGGAACTTCGCGTAAGTCCAGCCCTTGCCTTCTTCCCCCACAAGGTGGGAGGCGGGTACCATTACATCCTCCAGCAGGACTTCGTTGAGGTGGTGGCAATGCTCAAGCGTGACGATAGGGCGAACCGAGACTCCCGGTGCGTGCATGTCGATCAGCAGAAAGGACACACCCTCCTGGGGCCGACCGTCGCGCCCGGTACGTGCCAGGCAAAACATCATGTCGGCCCACTGCGCCATCGTTGTCCATATCTTGCGGCCGTTGACACGGTAGTGGTCGCCGACGCGTTCTGCCCGTGTCGTCATCGCTACCAGGTCCGAGCCCGCGTCGGGCTCGGAATACCCCTGGCACCACCAGACGTCAGTGCTTCGGATACCTGGCAGGTGCAAGGCCTGCTGCGCTGCATTTCCGTAAGTGTAGAGGACGGGACCCACGTAATTCACGCCAAATGGCGTCAGCCAGGGCGCACCCGCGCGCGTGGTCTCGTCCTCGAAGATGTAACGCTGTACCGGGCTCCAGTCGCACCCGCCATGGTGGTCCGGCCAATGGCCAACTATCCAACCCTTGCGGTGGAGGATTTTTTGCCAGCGAACGTAATCGTCCTTGACCAGTTCCAGCCCGAGAATCACCTTGCGATGAATGTCTTCAGGCAGCTCGGTGCGGACGAAGGCGCGCACCTCCTCCCGGAAAGCGGTGATGGCGGGGTCGTGCAGAAATTGCATGCGTCAAAAAATGGTTGCCGGGCTGCAATGGTGCCGAAGAATGGCAGGGGCGGCCCAAATGCCCCAAAGCAGTGTATCTGTGATTAACCCACTTAGTCAACCGCCTAGTCGGTTGACTAGGTTCGGGCTCTATGATAGCCTCGGGTCGATAGAAGCCCTCACGCAGTTGTGATCGACTGGAGATGCCCTTTGGCCTACGAACGACTCTTTTCGCCCTTTCGACTGGGCAAGATGGACCTGAAGAACCGCATCGTTGTGTTGCCTTAC
>Ga0247843_1004631_pt1 | contig 20246 bp, 15 predicted proteins | sample LaCruzMarch2017__FD_192420 | JGI IMG/M metagenome (GOLD analysis project Ga0247843, IMG submission 192420) | Freshwater microbial communities from meromictic Lake La Cruz, Castile-La Mancha, Spain - LaCruzMarch2017_8m | ecosystem: Environmental > Aquatic > Freshwater > Lake | place: Spain...
TAACTTCCTTAATTCATCTTGTGTAAATTCTCTAATATCCACCCCGTCAATTGTGATTTGTCCACTTGTGACATCATAAAAGCGACTTAAAAGATCTGTAATGGTGGTTTTCCCCGAACCAGAAGGGCCGACAAAGGCAATAGTCTCCCCTTTTTTAATTTCCAATCTAATATTTTCAAGTACAGGTATATCTTCATTGTAGGAAAATCCTACATTCTCAAAAGCAATACTTCTTTCAAAATTTGGAATTTTTGGGTTAATGGGATCTTTAACCAACTCAGGTGCAGTAACCAATTCTTGAATTCTTTCTAAACTGGCCATTCCTTTCTGGGCAGAATATAAAGCATTTGAAAAAGCCTTAAACGGAGGAATCAATTGACTAAAAATTGCAAAATAAGTAAGGAAAAACTCAGGATCTAATTCATTTCTAAATACCATAGAACCCCCTAACCAAAGTAGTACAGCAGAAACAGAAATACCTATAGTCTCAGAAACAGGGGAAGACAAGTCATATCTCCTTTGAACGGCTACATTATTTCTTGTATACTCTGAATCTTGGGCTTTATATCTATTGGCAAAAAAAGCGGTTGCATTAAATGCTTTAATAATTCTTATTCCCCCTAGTGTTTCTTCAAAAGAACTCATTACTCTTCCCAGTAACTCTTGATTCTTTTGGGATTTCTTTCGAAGGGATTTACCAATTAACCCAATAATTATGGCTGTAATGGGTAAAAATAAGAGAATGTAAAGTGTCAATTGGGCAGATAAAAAAACCAACGCAGCTAAAAAAATGACAATGTTCAATGGTTGAAAATACAGTGCTTCCAGTGATACCATTAGAGCAAACTCTATCTCTTTAATATCGTTACTCATTTTAGACATCAAATCACCTTTACGTTCATTGTTAAAAAAAGAAATAGGGAGATTCAAACACTTATTGTAAATATCCAATCGCATTTTTTGAATACTTCTATTTCTAATCATGACCATAAAATTCATGGCTGTAAATCGCGAAATGTTTTTAAATATTGTAATAACTACCAAACCGACGCATAAATACAAAAGCGCTTTAAATGGTTGACCTTTTGCCATTTCACCAAACCAAATCAAAAAATCTTGATAAATAGAAGAAAACAAAGCGCTAACGCCATTACTCTGCGGTTTTAAATTGTTTACATCTTGATTCTTACTGAATAAAAACTTCAATACGGGCATAATCAACAACAGTGTACCTAGTTGAAAAAAGATATAAAATAAGTTAAAAATAAAATTACCAATGATTAGTGATTTGTAATCACTCGCATATCGTAAAAATTTAAGTACAGCTTTCAAATTAGAACAAATTTAAGTATAGTTAGGCATAAAAAAAGGGGGCCTAAACCCCCTTTTTTATTCTGAAAATTTCGTTGTTCTTATTTTACTATCAATTTCGAATTATAAACCTGTCCGTCGAATGCTATAAATTTGATGAAATGAATCCCAGTATTTGAAGTCATGTCAATTTTTATATTATCTGAAGTAAAATCATAGTTGTTCAATTCAATGTTTTGAAGTAAACGACCAGAAATATCTGTAATTTCAATTTTGCGAATAATATTTCTAACATTTGATACCGTAAAAACCCCAGATGTTGGATTAGGGTATAATTTCATATTGGTTTCTGAAATATTTTTTACTGAGGAAGGCTCATTGTCTTTAATCGTTAAAGTAATCACCGAATCAGAACCAATACTACCAGGACCTTTTAGATTCCGTAAAGCAAAAATCAATGTTTTGTCTTCATCACCAACTAAATCATCTGAAATATTCGCCTTAATTGAATAATAATTATTGTTCTTAATAACATTGATTGACTTTGTAGCGTAATCATAATCTCTAGGTGAAATTGCAGTTCCACCAATTTGAACAACGTCTACTGTAAAGTTTTCGTCAGTTGGACTTATTAAGAATTCCATTTTAAAAGAGTCAGCAAGCTCTGTTACTTCATCTGTGGATTTATTAAACTTTATTACTGGTAAATTGGCAACACTAAAATCACTTATTGACCTCGGCGCCAAATAGTATTTTTCAAAATATGGAGCTTTGTTATCATATTGAATACCTAAACCTGAAACATTAAAATAACCAACTGGCGCTGGATTTCCATCAATATTTGTTTCAGCATCTATATTAAGTGTATCAATTTGACCATTTGTTCCCATTACTCTAACATATTTGAATCCATTTGCCGACAATGCATTTACTGGCCATTCGGTTTCATCTACCAAAATCACCCTCCTAATTTGACATAAATCTGATTCTGTTGAAGCGTCAACTATAGAAATCGTTTTTGGATTCTTTAATTTACTATTCGCACTAATCCAAACTATTGTATCTAGAAAATCCATTTGTGCAGTTCCCTGGAAATGAGAAATTCTACCTTGTACCATCACTGAATCCCCTTCTTTTACGGCATAGCCATATGTTTTGGTTGGAGAAAAAATACCTAAACCACCAGTTACGTCTCTCAAAGTAAACCCTAATCCCGCAGAACGCGTATTTACACCATAAACAACACCAAATACTCTACAAAACACACCAGAAGAATCAGGTGTTCCATCAGATTTTGTTTGCTTGTTTACTGTTCCAATATTGTATATTGGTAGATCATTATCCTTTATTATAATTCTAAAAGTATCTGGTTTAACAATAGCAATATTTGATACATTAATTAGGTCAAACTTTAAACTCTCAGTAATCTCAAAAGTTTGATCATTCACAATCGGAATACTGTAAACTAAAGTATCTGGAGAATTCGAACTTATTGATTTAATCTGTGAAACTGGATTAAATTTAAAATCCAGTGATTCTTTAGCAGAACTTTCTGCTGTTAATAATCTGAGTGCAAAATCACCACCAGCTGATTTTTTTCTTATAACTCTAATTCTGACATCTACAGAACCAACATTTTCATTGATGTTTACAACATTTCCTATCATTTGAATTGTTGACGGACCGTCATTGTCCTCAATTACGACCAAAGTAGTAGAATCAGTAATAAATCCTTCTCCTGATATTTTCCTCAATACTAAAGTGATTGAATCATCTTTATCCGAAAAAATATCCTCATAAACATTTGCAAAAATGACAATTGAATCTGTACCCGTTGACTTACCAAAATCGAAAGTCGAATCCTTGTATCCAACACCCAAAGAGAATTCAACAGGTATGGATGTACTATCGCCTTGATTTTTTACAAATAATTTTAATTTCGTAGGATTGGTTACTGCGCGATCCATTTTAATTTCAATACCTACTTTTCCATCAGCTTCATCGACATTAATTTGTTTCTTGGTAATTGAAATATTGGCAACATCATTGTCAGATACAGAAACACTATGTGATGTTTCAACACCTAATTTTCCGTTTGATACTTGGTCTAATTTAAAGAATATATTTTCCGTTCCTTCTGAAATATTATCATCAACAAGTGTTATCACTGTTGTGTCCAAACCATCGAAAGAAGCGGGTTTAAACACTATATCTCTAGGTAAAGAACTTGTAAAATCTGTTCCAGAAATTGCACTACCACCACTAACTGTCAATCTAACTTTCGAACTTGTTGAATTACTGTATTTTCTACTTACAAAGATTCGGTGGATCCCATTGCCCTCGTTGGACAATGACGATCTCGTTGAAAATTCTATTAAAGGTTGAACCAATGGAGCGTCATTTTCACTTAGATATAAAGCACTACTTGACGCACTACCACCCCTTGGATTTATTGTGTTTATTTTATTTGGGCCCCAAATACCGTCTGAATCACTGTGTGTATATAAGGCAAAACCAGTGCTTACTGAAAGATGTGATATAGCCAAAACACCCGTTGATAAATCATTTGGTATAATACCTCCCCAATAACCCGTCTTTTTGTATACATTAGAGTTGAAATAAGTAGCCAATGAACTTAAATTAGCGCCAGTATACATACCAGGTGTTTGAATAGAAGTCAGGGTTAACGGACGTCCAAATCCATTTACATTGTCATATAATGCAACAAAGTTCATTGTATCACCATAACATTTACCATAAATTCCAGTACCTTGATTTGGGTTTGAAGTACTGCCATAGTAAATTACTTTCATTGAATCAGCGCAGTAATAACGAATTGTATCATTGTTGCTCATTCCAATAGCCGTAAATGCCAAATAGGTATATTTTCCGGTATCTGTGTAGGTAGCATTACCTGTTCCAACCAATCCAAACCAACCTTCATATTCACCCATCATATTTGTATTCAATGTATCATGACCGCCTGTTGAGGTTAGGGAAGCATTTGTTGTATATCTATGTCTACCCTTGTCATCAATAAACATTTGATTTGCAGCCCCGACAGTTAGCAAGTTGGTATCAATGTCTTTTGCTCGAATTGCTCTAACTACATATTTGTAGGAAGAGTTGGGCTTTAAGTTTTGAATCCTTAATCTCATGTAATTTACATTTCTTTGTGAGGATAATCCACTTACAAAATATTGTGGAACAATAACACCAGAAATACCTGTAGACGTCTTTTTTTGAGCCACCAACTGGTTTGATACCATGATCAAAGCAGTTAAGGCGAATGCGTAGAATCTTTTCATCATTGAATTTTTTATAAAAATCTTAACAAAGTTAGTCTAAATTTTGACTGTTACAGCCATATATACTACACAAATTCAGGAATTGGATAAACTTTACAATATCATCACATTTCAACTTTAAAATTTATAATTTCATAACTGTCAATTTGTATACGCCAAAGAAAGGACTGTGATTTTAATATCCTTCACTTTGTGAATAGCCAAAATACAACTTTCTATAGTTGCACCTGTTGTAATTACATCGTCTACAAGAGCTATATGTTTAACTTTTCCAATCAAATCTTTGAAACTATAGATTTGTTCAGCATTCTGGAGTCTTTCAATGCGGTTCTTTTTAGTTTGTGTTTTTTTGTTGGCTAATCGCAAAAGGGAAGAAGTACTAACTTCAAGGTTTAAGGCTTTCCCCAAACCAATGGCAACGCATTCCGCTTGGTTATAGCCTCTTGTTTTTAGCTTTTTTTCATGTAAAGGAACGGGAATAATTAATTCTATAGATTGAATTTCTGGTGAATTATTCTTCAACCAATAGCCATAATCTGAACCCATTTGAATGCCAATGGATTTATTCCCATGATATTTTAGTTCTTTGAGTATATTGGCGTAATTAGAGCCCGCATTGTAATAAAAAAACGATCCCGCTGACACAACATTACACCTTCCCCAAAACGTTTTTTCTATCGCATTTTGCGTTCCCAATATAAAATAAGTTAACGGCAAACTACCTTGACAACATAGACACAAATGCGTTTCGTATTTTCCAAATATAACCTCACCACAGACTATACAATGTCGCGGAAAAATGACGTCAATTATACCACCAATGACTTCTTTTCCAAAATTTAATTTCATCGATAATTTGTTGAATTAGACAAGTTTTTTGAGAACATCCCCCAAAACAAAAAATATCACCGAAATTTGCAACAATGGTAAAACGAAACAGTGCAGAAGAGGATTTGCCAAAATCGAAGATTAACGCTCGGAATCTAAAAAAGACTTTGCGACTTTTCCAGTATATGAGTAAAACCAATAAATGGTTATTTCTTCTGGGGACTTTATTTTTAGCAATAACGGCGGGTGCCTCTATTTTATTTCCAAAATTGTTGGGCAACATGATGGACGGTGTTTTTATTTACAAGAAAGGTGATGTTTCTAAAGCTCCAGATGCCAGTAAATTAAAAGAAATCGCAACCTATTTTGTCTATTTATTTTTAATTCAAGCAGTTTTTAGCTTTTTGAGAATTGCCATTTATGTTAGGGTAACTGAAAGTATGACGCTTGGACTAAGAAGTGATTTGTTCAAATCGGTTATTGGTCAAAATTTAGACTTTTTTAACAACAATAGAGTTGGAGATATTTTAAGCAGATTTAGTGCCGATATTACTCAAATTCAAGATACTTTTACCACCAATATTGCCATGTTTATTAGGCAAATATTAATCATGTTGGGTGGAATAATTCTAATTTTTATGAGTTCTTCTCAATTATCGGTCTATATGATTAGTACTATGCCTATTATAATAGTTATTGCACTTTTTTTTGGTCGATTTATTCGGAAAATTTCAAAGGAAGTTCAAAATATTACTGCAGGCAATAACATCATTGTGGAAGAGTCTATATCAGGAATTGTAAACGTAAAAGCCTATACCAATGAAGCTTTTGAATCAAAAAGATATATTGAAAATGCAAAATTTTTACAAAGAGAAACGATTAAAAGAGGCTATTTAAGAGGTGCATTTAGCTCATTTATAATTGTTTGTTTGTTTGGTTCTATTGTTTGGTTAATATTCATGGGGTTAAATATGGTTCAAAGTGGAGAGATGGCGATTGGTGAGTTATTCAACTTTATGTTACTTACTGCGTTTGTTGGAAGTAGTATCGGTGGAATGGCTGAACAATTTGTTCAAATACAAAAAACGCTGGGTGCAGTTGAGCGTGTTTTTGAAATTATCGATACACCAACAGAATCAAATGTAAAAGGCAATACTCCAGACTTTACAAAGAATATTGTTTTTAACTCGATACAATTCAAATATCCATCAAGACCTGAAAATCTTATAATTAAAGATTTAAGTTGTGTATTTGAAGCAGGAAAAACTACTGCAATAGTTGGCCCAAGTGGATCCGGTAAAACCACAATATCCGCTTTAATTTATCAATTTTATGAACCCAATCAAGGAGAAATTTTACTAGGAGATCAAAATATAAATAAATACAATATTCAAGAGTTTCGAAAACATTTTGCATTGGTACCACAAGATGTCTCATTGTTTGGAGGTACCATTTACGACAATATATTGTACGGGAATCCAATTGCCTCTAAAGAACAAGTTATTGAAGCTGCTAAAGAAGCATCAGCGTTAAAATTTATTGAGAACTTTCCTGAAGGATTTCAAACTACAGTTGGTGATAGAGGAATGAAACTATCTGGTGGACAAAAACAGAGAATTGCCATTGCAAGGGCAATTCTTAGAAATCCAGATGTTCTAATTCTGGATGAAGCAACGTCTGCACTGGATTCTGAAAGCGAATATGAGGTGCAAATGGCATTAAACAAACTAATGCGAAATAGGACATCCATAATAATTGCCCATAGATTAAGTACGATTCGAAATGCAAACACCATTTTGGTTATACACAATGGAAGAATTGCTGAGTCAGGAAATCATCAACAACTAATCTCTCAGGATGTTGGGATCTACAAAAAAATGGTGGAAAGACAACTTGATCCCAGTGAATATTTTAAAGAACTCATTTAAATAAAAAGTTGAAATACATTTTAAAAATATCTCTTTTTCTTAGTTTTTTTATTGGTAAAACCATTTTTTGCCAATCAAATGAACAACTTGCAAAAAAATTATTTCAAGACAAGGATTATCTTAAAGCAGCCATTATTTATGAAGACCTTGTTTCTGAATTTTCTGAAAATCCTGAATATTATGAAAACTATCTAACCTGTTTAATTCAAACTCAAAACCAAGGTAAAGCAATTTCGTTTTTAAGGAAAAAAAGCAAAAAAAATTCTTTTCCATTGCCTTTTATGATCGATGAATGTTGGATTCACGCTTCCCATAAAGAAGGGCAAAAAGAATTTCAAAAGCTAACGAGTACCATAATTTCAAAAGTAAAATCAGACTATTTACTTAGTCTTCAGGCTGCCAAATTATTCTCTAAACGAAATTTAAAATCAGAGGCGATTGAAATCCTACAAAATATTGAAGAGAATTTTGGAGAATCTCAAGAAGTTTCTAACGAAATAGCACTTCTTTATATTGAAAACGGCCAACGATTTCAAGCTCTAGAAAGGTATATAGAAATGATGACGCGTTCAAACATACGCTATGACCAATTAAAACAAATATTTGACACCTATATAACAGATAGTGCTGACATAATTAACCTTCAACAATTATTACTCGTCAAAATTCAACAATATCCACAAGTAACGGCGTTGAGTGAATGGTTAAAATGGACCTTTATTCAAACACAAGATTGGGAAAAAGCCTTAATTTACAGTAAATCTCTAGATAAAAGACTGAGAGAAAACGGCATTCGAGTTTTTGAACTTGGAAATATTTGCTTTTCAAATAAATCCTATAGCGTTGCTCTGCGTTGCTTTGAATATTGTTTAAATAAAGGAGAAATATCACATGACTTATCGAGTGTAAAATCTAACTATTTACAAACCGAGTTTGAACTCTTAAAACTAAGCTACAAAGATTCTGTGAATTGGCAGAGTTTCAACTATAAACTAATTCAATATATAGCTGAATACGGTATATCTAATAACTCTTTTAAAATTGCTGAATTAGCGGCATTCAATTATTTGCAAAATCTCAATCGAATAGACAGCGCCATCATATTATTAGAAACATATGTAGAAGCAGATTATTTGAATAAGAGAACAATTGCCAACGCGAAAATAGCATTGGCCAATACCCTATTGGTTGGTGGCGATGTATGGAAAAGTGAACTATTGTTTGCCCAAGTTGAAAAAGAATTTAAAGACGATATCTTAGGGCAAAAAGCAAAATTCTCACGGGCTGAAATCTCATTTTATAGAGGTAATTATGAGTGGGCAAATATGCAATTGGATGTATTAAAAGATGCCACCACTCAATTAATTTCGAATGATGCCATGGAACTATCCCTTTGTATAACAGACAACCTGGGAATAGATAGTAATTATTTAGCCTTAGACTATTACGCAAAATCAACACTATTTCAAAAACAACTATTGTTCGATAGCGCATTGTTTTACTTAGAAAAATTGGCTGCGGAATTCCCCGGACACAGTTTAGGGGATGAATTACTATTTTCAAAAGCAAAAATTGCCGAAAAAAAAGGTGATGTTAAAAGAAGCATCGAACTCTATAAAATAATAATAGACGCATATTCCAATGACATATTGGCCGACAATGCCATCTATGAATTGGCCCAAATTTATCAATACAAAGAAAAAAACACTGGTCTCGCCCTTGAGATGTATAAAAAACTCATTGATAATCATTCAAATAGCATTTACATTGTAGAAGCCAGAAAAGAATTTCGAAAGCTGCGCGGTTTTTAATATTAATTTGCACCCGTGAAGCGAATCTTTATAGCATTTTTAATCATTTTCATAAACCAAGGGTATTGTCAAATCGATAATGGTTTATTTGATGGTGAGAATGATAGAATTGCAAAATTAGACAGCAGCACATCTAATAATCAAAACTCCGCTTTTGGTTTGGGGGGATTAAATTACTTTAAAAACAACGAATTTCAAGAAAAACATAACCCAGGTGAAACCCTTTTTGGAACTCTATTGTGGGCCGGATATAATTTAAAATTATCCAAAACTGCTCTATTTACTATAGGCGCTTTATGCAATATTAAATATGGTAGTTCTGCAATTAGTCAAATCCCATTATTCCCAATAATTCAGTTACGGTACAAATTAAAGAATACAGAATTAATTGTGGGTAGTATTGAATCTAATACCAAACACAACTTACAAGAAGCCCAAATAAATATTGAAAATTCTTTTAATCAACCCCTAGAATATGGACTACAATATCTTTTAAAAAACTCATGGCTCAATTATGACCTTTGGCTCAATTGGAGACAAATGGCCATTCCTCAAATTGCACAACAAGAAATAATTTCCTTTGGCCAAAGTGCATCTTTGATTTTATATGAAAACAAAATAAAAAATGCAGTACTCTCAATTCCTATTTCTACCCTAATTTACCATAAAGGTGGTGAATCACTCATAGTTCAAAAACCCATTGTAAATGATTTTAATGGGTCAATAGGAGGAAAGTTATTCTTAGGTAAAATAGGACTTGAAATTTCGAATATCATATTCTTATCACACGATTTTTCACCAGTTATGACCCACACATTTAAATCTGGTATTGCCAATCAGTCGTATTTGAAAATGGCCATTAATAAAAATCAATTTTTATGTGTAATCTATTACTATGCAAAGGAATATTTTTCACCATTGGCATCTAATTTATTTTTGAGCGAAAATAGTAATAACCCTATTTTAACGGACAGAATCCGTAATTTTACAATGATTCGATACCAATACAAAAAAGAACTAATAGCTAAAAAATTGAGTATAGATTTGAGAGCAGAACCAATTTACCATATGGAGTCCAATAAGTTTGCATTTTCTACAGGATTATACTTTAAATATAATATCGGTTCAGTTATACTTTAATAGATACAATAAGTAAAACCAAACTCACTATAATCCGCTGTTGTTTTATTTGCTTTTAACAACAGTTGAAAATCAATTGCTTTGGTCAGATGATATGAAATCCCAATTCTTTCGTAATATGAAGATTTTAGTTTTTTAATTGGTTTGTACGTGTATAATCCGAAATCTAAAATCAAACCAAATCGATTAAAAAAAGTTTGATAACCTATAGAAATTCCATTTTCAAATACATTTGAAAAATTGGGATTATGTAAACTCACAAATTTCTGATATCTATAAATAGGGTCAAAATTAAACGCTGTTACAAATCTTAAATGGCTGTTAGAATTGTATTTATAGTACAAACTATAATCTATATTGGGAAAAATAAACAATCTATTATCATCTATATTATTTGTTTTTCCAGCCAATTTTAACGCTATGTGCTGACTCCAATTTCTAGAAGTCCCATAATCAATTCTAGGTTGAACCATAGCTTTCTTATATTTTAAAGATTTTCCAATTGCCACTTCGAAAAATGGTATGTTAATGCCCAAATTGGGCATTCTAAATGCTGCATTCGAAAAGTGGGCTAACCCTATTTCGAATGAATAAAAGAAATCTGAACTCAATTGTTTTTGCATTGACACAGATGCCTTCATTGAGCCATTAAATTTAGAACCAATGGCATTATTCTGAGGATTAAGAGTATAGGAATATTTCTTTGTGAGATAACCCAAGCCCATCGTTAACTTCATTTCTAATCTTGAGTTATTGCTAAATGCATATAACCGATTCTGATAATTTATACCAACAGATATTCCTTTGCCTAAAATTTCATTATTGATGTCATAAAATGTTGTATTAACACCAATACTCCTTTTAGTTATTTTAGTATTCGAATAATCTACAATGGGAAGCACACAATCCAAAGAATATAGGTATACATGTGAATACAAATGAGACATATCCGAATGGTGAGGAAGAAGATAAGCCGCGCTGCTGCCTAATTTAATGTTAATTGATTGCGCGTAGATAGCAGCTTGAAACAGAAAGAGATTGCCAATGAAAATTACCCAGCGAATCACATGATTTTATTTTGATTTATCGGTAGCCAATACCATTCTAATACCTAAGTTGGCCCCTATTTCCATAACATCCACCATTTGTTGTACCGTAAGATTCTTGTCTAATCTTAAAACCACATTTAATCTATTCTCAGGGTTTTTTTCATCATAAAACTCATCGTTTCGCTTTTTAAGCAATTCATTCAATTTTGAAATTGAAACTGGCGTTTTGTCATTATCAATAAAATATTGAATGGTAGATTTAGTGGCGTCATTTTCATCAAATTTTACAGTTAAAATAAAAGGTTTCGTTTGAATAGCTGAAGTTGTTTTCGCCTTAGGAAGCATTATTTTGATGACATTTGGATTTGCAAGCGTGCTGGCAATCAAAAAAAACAACAACAGAAAAAACATGATGTCATTGAGGGATGAAGATTCTACTTCTGCTTCCTCTCTGGCTTTACGTCTTAATTTCATGTTTTTAAATATTAGATTTAACCAAAATTTCCATTAAGTTTAAGGTTTGCTCTTGAAGTCTTTCTGAAAATCTATCAATTCTGCGTATGTACAATTGATATCCTAAAAAAGCAACAATACCTACCAAAAGTCCCCCAAAACTGGCTACCATTTTAGTATATAAACCACCTGAAATTGCTCCAATACTTAAATCATTTGTGAGTGAAATAGAGTAAAAAATATTAATAACCCCCCAAATAGTACCAACAAAACCTAACATCGGTGCAATACGGGCAATTAAACTCAAATAGTTTAGACTGCTTTCCATGGCGCTTAATTCAACACTTGCTTTTGTTTCCATGGCACTTTCAATTTCACGCAAATTGCTTCCCAAAAATCTTAATCCGGTGGCAATAACCTGAGCTTGAGCAGTTGGTGTTCTCTCACAATATGCCAAAGCCGAATCAGGACGATTCTCTTTTAAATTCTCTTTTATAACGTTAATTAGATTGGTATCAATTTTGGCTCTATTTTTTAAATAAATTCCACGTTCAACAATAAAATAAATTGCAATCAAAAGAGTAATAGCCAATAAAGCCATAACAACACCTCCTTTAACCATAATTTCTAAAATAGGAGCCGAAACATGTTCGGTAGTTGCAGCCTTTGCTGTTGAATCTGCTACAGCTGTTGCCGCTTGTAACAAAATACTTAAATTAAACATAGTAAATGCGAATTAATGGGTGATTTATTGTAATAACGAATTTTGAGATTAAAAATTATCCCCAATATTCAATCTTATTTGATCTCAGTTACTCCACCGCTCAAAAGAAATTTCATTATTTCGCTAGGATCACCATCAATAATTTCATAATCTTTGGCTTCAACTATTACAATTTCACCTGCAATAGAATAACTATTTGGTAAATAAACAGAAGCCAATCCCGGCATTCCAAATTCTGTTAAATCATCTTTAGTTAAAAATCCAATTCGATATAAATTATTAACATACTTAACCTTAACAGGTTTATTGAATTTTTTATTCTCACCAACAAATGCCTCAGTCATGTCTTTGGTGGTACCAAAAATCCAACTTAAACCTGGTGCTTTTTCAATTATACCTTCTACAAATTCTATGACTTGCTGTGCAACAACTCCTTGGGTAAATTGGCCAATTGAGGTGATTACCAATATGCCCAAAATTAAGTACAGAAGAACTAAGCCAAAACTTAAATTATTCAATCCTAGTGCATTTCCTAAAAAACTTAATATTGAAATAAAAATAATGATTGTTAGGGCAATTGGTAAAACCACTAGTAGACCTCTCAAAAACAAGTTCAAAAAAATCCTAGATTTAGACTTCACCCTAATATTCAATTTATTCATAGTCATTAGTTATGTGTATATGTCAATAAATCATTTCCAATATCTTTACGAAAGTAAACGCCTTGAAAAGCAATCAAACTTGCCGTTTTCTGAGACTTTTCAATAGCTTCATTGAGATTATTTGCCAAACATGTTACAGCTAAAACCCTACCACCATTTGTAACAATTTGGTTGTTTTCAATTTGTTTTGTACCTCCATGAAATAGAAAAATATCATCACCATTAGATTCCGTATTTATGGAAACCGGGATACCTTTAGGATATTCGCCAGGATATCCTTCAGAAACAAGATAAACGGTGGCCGCAACCCTTTGATCATAAAACAACTCAACGTGATCAATTTTCTTTTCAGGAATTGCTTGAAGCAAATTCAATAAATCTACTTTTAATCTTGGGAAAATCGCTTCTGTTTCTGGGTCACCCATTCTAACATTATATTCAATAACATAAGGTTCATTGTTGCAATTCATTAATCCTAAAAAAAGAAAACCTTGGAAAGGATTATTCTCATTCTCAAGGCCCAATAATGTAGGTTTTAGAATTCTATCTTCCACTTTTTGAATAAAGTCACTATCAGCAAAAGGCACAGGACTAATTGCACCCATACCACCGGTATTTGGACCTTTATCACCCTCAAAAATTTGTTTATAATCTTTGGCTGAACCTAAAATTTTATAATTTACACCATCAGTAATTGCAAAAACTGAAATTTCAATTCCTTGTAAGAAATTTTCAATAACAACTTTTTTTGAAGCTTCTCCAAACATTTTATTCAATATCATTTCATTGACTAATTGAAGGGCCTCCTGTTTGTCTGATGTAATTACTACCCCTTTTCCAGCAGCCAATCCATCCGCCTTTAAAACATAAGGAGGTGTTATTTCATCTAGATAAGATTCAACGGAATGAACATTATTTTCATCAAATGTCTTGTACTTGGCAGTTGGGATATTATTCCTATCCATGAAGTTCTTGGCGAAATCTTTACTGCCTTCTAGTTGCGAAGCATAAGCATTTGGTCCAATGGCTATGATATCAATTCCAGTGGTCATATTTTTATGCTGAATAAAGTCTACAATTCCATTAACCAACGGATCTTCGTTGCAAGGTATTATAGTAGAAACATCATTGGCAATACAAAAATCCCAAACTGATTCAAAATCAAGGGGATTGATATTTACATTTACAGCACAACTAGAAGTACCTCCATTTCCTGGGGCAACATAAATTTGACCTATTGATGGATTTTTTGCAATAAAATAACAAAAGGCATGTTCTCGGGCTCCTGAGCCTAAAATTAGTAAATTCACAAAGCAAATTTACTCCAAAGAATTTATTCCCAATCTAAATCTTTAATTTCTCTTTTTACGATTTTAGGAGCATCAATGGATTTGGGTTTCAACCGTTTTAAGCGCTCAACATAACCAATCTCCTTTTCAGATAAGAACCGCCATTTCCCACGTCCAAGTTTTAGTTTATCGAACTCACCCATTAAGACTCTATCCAATGCTTCTACCTCGTAACCAAAGTGTTCGAACATTCTTCTAACAATTCTATTTCGTCCAGAATGAATTTCTAATCCTAAAATGGATGGATCATTTTCGTCAACAAAACCAATTTGTTCAAATGACATTACTCCGTCTTCTAAATCAACACCTTCAACCCATTGAAGCATGTGTTCTTTGCTTGGTTTTCTTGTAAGCTTCGCTCTGTATATCTTTTTTATTTCAAAACTGGGGTGTGTTAACTTTTGAGACAATTCACCGTCGTTTGTTAACAATAAAACACCTGTTGTATTTCTATCTAACCTACCAATTGGATAAATTCGTTCTTTTCCAGGCAAGTCGATGAGATCCATCACAGTTTTTCTATCCTCTGGATCATCGGTTGTAGTGATGAAGCCTTTGGGTTTATTTAAAATAATGTAGACTGGTTTTTCAGGCATAATTCTCTGTCCATCAACTCTAACATCATCAGTCGCAAAAACTTTGGTACCCAATTCTGTAATTATATCTCCATTAACTTTAACCAAGCCTTGTGAAATCATACCATCAGCTTCTCTCCTGCTGCATAATCCACTATTCGAAATATATCTATTTAAACGGACTTCACCATTTAACAAAGAAGTTCCTTTTTCTAAACTTGCACCTGCTTTTCTATATTCCTTATTTCCTCCCTTGTACCCAAATTTTGATTTAGTTTCGAGATTTTCAATTCTTTCTCTTTTTATTCTTTTTCCTGGAGATTGATTGATACTATCGGCTTCTGGTGTTGCCTTTATTTCAAATCTACTTTTTCTTTCTTCACGACTTGGAAAATTGTTTTTTTCTGTACTTGAGCCAAACCTCTTATTTTCTCCGCGATCGTTATTTCTGTCAAACGGTTTTGGTCTGTCATTACTGTAGGAACCTCTATCATTTGAACGAGGAGAGCTGTTCTCGTTTCTATTATTTCTATCTCTATTAAATCCGCCAGTTTTGTCGTTATTAAATCTATCACCTCCTGGCCTATCATTGCGAGATCTATCAAAACTAGATCTTACATTTCCTGTTCTTTCACTATTTGTTCTATCGCCACTTGGTCTGTCATTTGAAGACCTATTATTAGATCTATCAAAACCTGTTCTATCATTTCGAGATCTATCAAAACTGGACCTTACATTGTTAGGTCTGTCACTATTTGTTCTATCGCCACTCGGTCTGTCATTTGAAGATCTACTATTCGATCTATCAAAACCTGTTCTATCATTTCGAGATCTATCACCATCTTTTGAGAAGCGATTGGGTCTATCATTAAATTTATTTGAGGAATCTCTGGAATCTCTATTTTGAAAATCCTTTCTATCTGAAGGGTTTGATCTAAAATTGTCTGGTCTTGTATTATTTCCTCGATCTGAACTCCCTCTGAAAGGTTTATCACCAAAGCGACTGTTTCTGTCATTTGGTGCTCCTGAATTACTTCTATTGCTTGGTGGACGAGCTGTAAATCTATTGCTGCTTGAATCGTCTCTACGTGGATTGTTTCCGTCTCTTGAATTTGAAAAATCTCTGGTTCCTGGACCTCTATCGTTATTTCTTCTTTCTCTAGGACTGTCGGAACCTTCAAATCTATTTTTAGGTGCGTCGCCGCTTTGGTTTCTTGATGAGGTACGATCATTAAATCTTGAATTTCCTCTATCTGGTCTGTTGTCAGTTCCACGAGAATTATCTCTATTTCTCGGATTAAATGACGAATCAGAGGTTCTACTAGAATCTCTCGGGTTTTTAAATCTATCGTTACTACTTACATTTCTGTCTGAATTAGTAGATCCAAATTCTCCTTTACCCCAACGTCTATCTGCTCTGTCCTTACCTTCAAAGTTGTTAGAACTAGGATTCCTTTTATTGCTGTTCTCTTCAAAATTGGGACGCGTTGACGGCCTCTCCACTCTTTTTTCAGAAAATTTATTATCGGAATTGTTATTTTCGTTACTTTTGTTGACGCCACTTTTTTCAGATACTGGCTTTCTATCCTTGAGGCTAAATTTTTTCCCCTCATTGTTGTTGTTATTCATGGCGATAAATTGAATCTACAAAATTACGCAAATAATTCAACACCTAGTGCAAAAGGAGATTGTTTAATGAGCATTACTTTATTTTCATCAATTTTATTGTAGCCATATTCATAACAAAATACAAATTCATTGGATTGTAAAATTTCTTTATGCGTATAAAAATCAAACGCAAAACCCATGTGGGTAAATTGTTTAACAGGAATTTCCATTTTATTTTCAGAAAATTGAGAATAGAATTTTTTCAGGATTTTTCTATTTCTTTTTAATTGATAATCAATGAATTTAATCACTTCTGGCTTATCTATATTCGTTCGATTATGATAAGAAGTTCTACAAGCATCAGAACAAAACTTTTTGTCACTTCTTCCCCTAATGGTTTCTTCGCATTCTAAGCAGACTTTTTTTTCCATATTAAACTTTAAATTAAATACATTGGGACCTATGTTTTCCCCTAAAAAATAATTAAACAAATATTTGGAATAAACGCAAAAAAAGGCTGCCTTTTCAGACAGCCTCACTCACAGATTGAGATTCCTCAGAAAGGCATTTCTTCTGTTTCCTGTGTTTCGGTTAAACCATTCTTCTTCTCTAATAATAGAACATCCTTTACCACAATTTCGGTAATTTCACGTTCTTCCCCGTTCTTGGTTTTATAACGACGATGGTTCAATTTTCCTTCAATAGCGAGCTTCGATCCTTTTTTCACATACTTCTCTATCACCGATGCCAAACTTCCCCATGCAATTAACTGATGCCATTGAACATCATCAATTGTTTCGCCTTTTCCATTTTTTAACCTTTCACTTGTAGCCATAGACCATTTGATTACTTTGTTACCGTTTTCAAATTGAGTTACCACAGGATCTTTTCCAACATTGCCGAATAAACGGACTGAATTCATTAAATTTTTCATTTCCTTTCTATATTAGTTTTCGTAAAATCGTAGCGTTCATTCGCTATCGACAATACAAAGTTGCAACCAATAGATAATTCGAATCGTCTGTTAAACGGTTACAAATGGAAATAAATGTTTGACGACTGCTTACTTCAAACTCCTATGTTAGCCAAAGTACAAACAGCAATTGCTGCTGTCTCAGTTCTGAGAATTCTTTGTCCAAGTTGGATAACTTTAAAATCAGAATCCAAAGCCAACTTAATTTCTGTAGGTGAAAAATCACCTTCTGAACCTATTAAAACAAATGAGTTGTGCGCAATTTTTTCTTTTAAATCCTCATCTTGATCTTGGCAATGTGCAATTAATTTGTTCTCGAAATTAAGAGACAGTACTTCCTTAAATCGTATAATTGAAATTTGGGGCAACCAAGCACCATTGGATTGTTTAAGCGCAGAAATCGCCGTTTTTTTTAATTTATCTGTGTTTAAATTAGAGCGAATACTTTTTTCTGTTTGAATAAAGTAAAGTGATTTTAATCCCAATTCTGTGCATTTTTCTACCAATATTTCAATTCTATCGGAATTTTTTATAATACCAACACCAAGGGTTAACTGCGGTTGATTTTCACTTTTTTTAGATAAAACAGCACACTTTACTCCTTTTTTTGAAATTTCACTTATTCTTCCCTGATATTTATTACCCAATCCATCCGTAAAGTAAATGTCATCATTTAATTGATATCGCAAAACTTGTATCATGTGTTTTGACTCGGACTCATCAAATTCAGCCCTTAAATCAACAATGTTCTGGGTAAAAAAAGTAAAGTTGCCCGGCATTCTAATTAAATTTCCAATTTGTACCTTCTTTTGAATCCATCAATTCAATTCCAATTGATTGCAAATAGATGCGAATTTGATCACTTAACGGATAGTTTTTCTCCATTTTTGCTGTTTTTCGGATATTAATTAAGAATTCAATAACTTGGTTTAACATATCTGAACTTTCACTACTTAGTGGCTTAATTCCCAATATCCCCCTAAAATACTTTTTAAAAATAGATTTTGCTTGTTCAATTGTTTGGGATGAAAACTCTTCGTTTCCATAATTCACCAAGTTAATTCTTCTTGCAAGTTCAAATAATTGTGCAATAACAATGGGTGTATTTAAATCATCTAAAAGTGCCTTTTCAATTGACTCATCTAAATCCGTAACTGTAGTTGTATTGTTCGATTTAGCTTCAAGTTTATCCAAAAGCGATTCCGCAAATTCAAGTCTTTTTAAACCCTTTTCAGCTGCAATTAAAGCGTCTTCACTAAAGTCTAAAGTGCTTCTGTAATGTGCTTGGAGAACTGAAAAACGAAGAACTTCGGGTGAAAAACCGCGAGACAATAAATCGTGATTTCCATCAAATAGCTCTTCTACCTTTATACCATTGTTAAGGCTTTTGGCCATTTTTTGGCCATTTATAGTAACCATATTGTGATGAATCCAGTAATTAGCTGGATTTACATCATTAGAAGCTTTGCATTGTGCAATTTCACATTCATGATGTGGAAATAACAAGTCCATTCCTCCGCCATGTATATCAAAATGTTTACCTAGATATTTAACACTCATAGCGCTACATTCAATATGCCATCCTGGGAATCCTTTTCCCCAAGGACTTGTCCATTGCATGAGGTGTTCAGGTGAAGCTTTTTTCCATAACGCAAAATCATGGGGATTGCGTTTTTCTTCCTGACCGTCTAATGTTCTGTTTTGCGTTGCAGCGCCAGCAACTAGATCTTCAATTATTCTGCCACTTAACTCACCATATGGATATTTTTTATTATAAGAATCTACATCAAAATAAACCGATCCATTTACGTGATAGGCATATCCTTTCTCAATAATTTCTTGGATTAATTCAATTTGTTCAATAATATGTCCACTTGCTTTTGGTTCAATGCTGGGTCTAAGAATGTTCATTTTATCCATTACATTGTTATACATATCCGTATAAATCTGTGCGATTTCCATTGGCTCAATTTGCTCAATTTTTGCCTGTTTTTGCAGCTTATCCTCTCCTTCATCGGCATCACCAACCAAATGGCCAACATCTGTTATGTTTTTCACAAAACGCACTTTATAATTCATAGAATCCAAAAGTCTTCTTAACACATCAAAGACTATAGGACCACGAACATGACCTAAGTGAGGGGCACCATAAACAGTAGGTCCACACACGTAAATTCCTACTTTATTTGGATGAATACTTTCAAAATTTTCTAGTTCTCTAGAAAGGGTATTGTACAATTTTAACTTAATCATTGTCTTACAATTTTTCTTTAGAATACATATTTAAATAATAATCTTGATATATACCACTTGTAACTTTTGATAACCAATCTTCATTTTTTAAATACCAATCAATTGTCGATTTAAAACCTTCATCGAAATTAATTGTTGGCTTCCAGCCTAGTTTAGATTCCAACTTTGATGCATCAATGGCGTATCGGAAATCGTGACCAGCTCTATCGGTAACAAAATGAATTAGCTGTGCAGAAGTCCCTAAAGGCCTACTTAATTTTTCATCCATGATGTC
>Ga0247843_1004633_pt1 | contig 20242 bp, 14 predicted proteins | sample LaCruzMarch2017__FD_192420 | JGI IMG/M metagenome (GOLD analysis project Ga0247843, IMG submission 192420) | Freshwater microbial communities from meromictic Lake La Cruz, Castile-La Mancha, Spain - LaCruzMarch2017_8m | ecosystem: Environmental > Aquatic > Freshwater > Lake | place: Spain...
GGCTTCGGCCAGCAAGTGCCCTCTTTTTGTGCATGCCCTCACCACAAACAGCTACATGCATGGTGCGTATCGCTGCGTGGATGGTGGTTCGCAAATCGCCAAGCAATTGGCCAAGAACATCCACGCCATGGGAGGCGAAATACATCGCAGGGCGGCAGTAACGGTATTTAAATCGGATGGAAACAAGATTACTTCGGTGGTTTGTGCAGATGGCCGCGAGTTTGCCGCCACCCATTTTATCTCCAACGTGCATCCCAAATCCACCTTGGATTTATTGCCCATTGGATTGAAAAAAGGGTCCTATTTCAAGCGGATAGCCGCCTTGCCCAATGGGTTGTCTTCGTTTAGCGTTCACATCGTGTGCAAGCCCGAGAGTTTCCCCTACTTAAACTACAACCAGTATCACCATCGCTCGTCCAACGCCTTTGCCCAAGCAGATTATGCAGAAGACCAATGGCCGTTGAACATCATGCTTTCTACCCCGGCAAGCAGCCGCTCGGCAACCTACGCAGAAGGCATTACGCTGATGACCTACATGCGCAGCAGCGAAACCGAAGCATGGGCCAACACGCACAACACCATCGTAAATCCGAACAAACGCGGGGAGGATTACGAAGCCTTCAAAGCCCGCAAAGCCGAACAAATGATTGCGGCTATCGAAGAGAAATTCCCTGATATTCGACAAAGCATTCACAGTTACTATTGCACCACTCCCCTCACCTTTCGCGACTATATTGGCAACGATGATGGCAGTATGTATGGCATCGAAAAAGATTATCGTTCGCCCATGCACACCTTTATTCCACCACGAACCAAGGTGCCCAATCTCTACCTCACAGGACAAAACATAAATCTGCACGGAATGTCAGGAGTTACCATAAGTAGCATCGTAACATGCAGTTATTTTGTCGACCGAAAAGAACTACTTCAACGCATAAAAAAGTTTTCTGAATGAAACATGTAGATGTACTCGTAATTGGTGCTGGCCCATCTGGAACTGTGGCAGCATCGCACCTTGCCAATCAAGGATATTCCGTTATGATTGTGGAACGCCAAAAGTTTCCTCGCCTGGTGGTGGGCGAAAGTTTGCTGCCCCTAAGCATGGGGCATTTTGAAGAAGTTGGCTTATTGCCCGCTCTCGACACCATGAACTTTGAGGTGAAAGCTGGCGCTAAATTCATTCGCAATGAAGCGTGTTTCCATCTCTCCTTTCAAGAAAACTACACCGAAGGTTGGACCTGGACATGGCAGGTACCCCGTGCCGATTTCGACAAAACACTAGCCGATGCCACCGAGCGGAAAGGCGTTGAAATTCGTTACGAGAATAGCCTTACGGGAATTCGGTTTAATCCAGAAAACGTAAGCGTAGAAGTGACCGATAAAGCCGGAAATGAAGAAACGGTGCATTGCAAGTATGTAATAGACTCAAGTGGCAATGGCGGTGTGCTGGCGCAAATGCTCGAAATACCCACCCGAGTTAGCGACACAGGCCGCATGGCAGTCTTTACCCATGTAGACGATACGACCAGAGCCGAACACCCCGAACCGATGCAAATAAGCTTCGACATATTGGAGGTGGATTTGTGGTTTTGGGTCATTCCGTTCTCGAACGGCACAACTTCCATTGGCATGGTGGGCAACAAAAAATACTTCAGTGAGTTTGAACATCTTTCGGTAGAAGATGCCTTTCGCAACATGATTCAGCGCTCTGCACGGTTTCGCAGTCGCTTTCAATCCATGCCCTTCTCTTTCACTCCAAATGTGATAAAGGACTACACCCGCGCTACCGAAAACTTCATTGGCGACCGATTTGTGCTCACCGGAAATTGTGCGGAGTTTCTAGACCCTGTATTTAGCAGTGGTGTTGCCTTTGCTACAGAATCCGGACTAACGGCTGCCAAACTTGTAGACCGCCATTTGAAAGGCGAAAAAGTAGATTGGCAAAAGGAATATGTAGACCACATGGATCAGGGTATTACGGTGTTTCGATCGTATGTAAACGAGTGGTACACTGGAAACTTGCAACGCATCTTCTTCCACCCGTTCATCAACCACGAGTTCAAAAAGATGATTACATCGGTGCTAGCTGGCTATGTTTGGGATAAAAACAATCCATTTGTTACGCGTCACAACCGCATCATTGAAACATTGGCGAAAGTGGTCACCATCGAAGACCAAGCCGTGCGGATGGTAGCCGAAACAGCGGCTGTTGAGTCATAGCTTCTGGTTGAAGTAAAGATTGGGGCGCATACCCCCAATTGCATCGCTATCTTTGGCCGTCTAAGCCGCGCGCATTGAAAAAACTACACAAACTGGTCATCACGTCCTATATCGGGCCGTTTATCCTGACCTTTTTTGTATCGCTGTTTGTGCTACTCATGCAGTTTTTATGGAAGTACATTGACGACCTTGTAGGCAAAGGGCTTGAATGGTACATCATTGGCGAACTGATGTTTTACGCTTCCGCAAGCTTGGTTTCGTTGGCTTTGCCCCTAGCTATTCTTATCTCGTCAATCATGACAATGGGCAGTCTGGGCGAACATTATGAGCTGGTTGCTATGCGCGCTTCGGGCATTTCGCTCACCCGCATTCTCTATCCACTGGTCATATTCTCCATCCTAACGAGCATTGCCGCATTTGTGTTTTCGAATAATCTACTGCCGCTTGCCAACCTCAAAATGGGGACCCTGCTTTATGATATTCGGCACAAAAAACCCACCCTCGACTTGCGACCGGGTTCGTTCTATCGCAACATTGATGGTTACGTGATTCGCGTGTCCGGCAAAGGCGAAAATGGCGAACTCTATGGCGTTATGATTTACGACCACACCGACAATAAAGGCAATATCAAAGTAGTGCTAGCCGATTCGGGCACAATGAACGTGGTGCAAGACCGCTTTTTGGAGATGGAACTCTTTAATGGTTACAGCTACGAACAGCAAGACAATGAAGGGCGTGAAGACAAAAGCTACCCGCATTTGCGCAATGAGTTTCGGCAAAACTTGATTCGATTTGACCTTACTAACTTCTCTATGAGTAGAAGTAACGAAGACCTATTCAAAGACAACTATAAGATGCAAAGTTTGGGGCAGCTCAAGCAAAACATCGACACATTGGAATCCAAGTTGGACGAACGCATGCTGAATCATTTCGACAATGTAGAGCGCAATTTCAGGTACTTATCCATGAAAGTGGATACTGCTCAAAAAGCCCCAACTAAAGCCAAAATTTGGGGAGAAGTTTTAGCCAATTTCGATTCGAAAGACCACAAGAAAATCACCGAAGCCGCACTCAATTTGGCGAGAAGCACTCGGGCGTATGTCACCTCATCAGTTGATGATGTGATGTCGCGCAAATCACGCCTCGATCGCTATTGGATTGAAGTGCATCGGAAATTCACACTATCCATTGCTTGCCTCATTCTCTTTTTTATTGGCGCTCCACTTGGCGCTATAATTCGCAAAGGAGGTCTGGGTTTGCCAACGGTTTTCTCCATCGTGTTCTTTCTTATCTATTATTTGCTTTCCATAACAGGAGAGAAATTTGCCAAAGAAGGCGTTTGGCCCACGTGGCAAGGCATGTGGCTGTCTTCGTTTGTACTGTTGCCCATCGGATTGTTTCTTACGCGAAAGGCCATTACAGATTCGGCCATTTTTGAGTGGGATTTTTACTTGAAGCCCTTGAAAAACCTTGTGGAGCGCTTCCGCAAATCGTCACCCGCTCATGAGGATACTTCAGGTTTGCCTTAAGCCGCCCTACCCTACCCGCGATGGTGGATGCATGGCCATAGCTGCCATTACAGAAGGATTATTGGCTGAAGGGCATGACTTAAAGGTGCTGTGTATGGCCACAGAAAAACATCCGTTTAATGCAGAAAATGTTCCTGAAAGCATTTTGAAAGCCACCAAAATGGAAGCTGTGCAAATGGATGTTCGGGTGAAACCAGTGGCAGCATTTCTCAACCTTTTCTCTTCCAAATCATACAATATCACACGTTTTTACAGTCGCGAGTTTGAAGAGCGCTTGATTGAAATTCTCAAAGAAACCACTTTTGATATCGTACATCTCGAAAGCATTTTTTGCTTACCCTATTTGAATGCCATTCGCAGCACTAGCAAGGCTAAGGTGATCCTGAGAGCACACAATATCGAGCACATTATTTGGCAACGACTGGCCGAACAAGAGCCAAATACATTTAAGAAAGCCTATCTCAACCTTTTGAGTAAACGCTTGAAGGCTTATGAACTTACCGAACTAAAAAATGTAGATGGCATTGTCCCAATATCGGAAGAAGATAAACGTGGGCTCATCCATTTGGGAGTGTATGTGCCAATGGAAGTAATCCCCATGGGAATGTCTGTTGGTGCAATAGCACACGAGCCACTATCCACTGGAGCGTTGCAATATTATCACGTGGGTAGCATGGATTGGCAGCCCAACGTGGAAGCAGTGGAGTATTTCATCAGGGATATTTGGCCAGCGATTCACTCCAATCATCCAGATGTTTCGTGTCATTTTGCTGGAAGAAATATGGCTGCGAATTTGCGTTCGCAGCACAAGCCACCACTACATATTCATGGTGAAGTTGCCACAGTTGCTGACTTTGCTGCCAACAAGCAAATCATGCTAGTCCCCTTGCTATCTGGTGGCGGAATGCGAATAAAAATTGTGGAAGCAATGGCCATGGGCAAGGTAGTATTGAGCACAACCATTGGTGCCGAGGGAATTCCTTACATAAATGGAGAACACTTGCTTATTGCCAACACTCCTGATGAATTTGTACAGCAATTATCGTGGCTAAAAGCAAATCCATTGGAGCTTCAACGCATTGGTGATAATGCAAGAAAACTGGCTGAAGAGCGGTTTGATGCTCGGGCCATCACTTCGCGATTGACCTATTTTTACCGCTCCATTCTCTGAAATAACAGACGTGCGCTTATTTGTTCTGCTTTCTCGATTTCCGTATCCGCTAGACAAAGGCGATAAACTGAGAGCATTTCACCAATTGCGCATTCTATCGCAACACCATCAGATTTTTCTGTGTGCATTGTATGAAGAGCCTTTGAAAGAGGATTGGATTAAAGCTGTTCAACCGTATTGCGAGAAGCTAGAAACCATTCAAATTTCTAAGGCCACGCAGTTTGTTCAGTTAATTGGGGCTCTTTTCTCCAATCGCCCATTTCAGGTGGCGTATTTCTTTCAGCCTTCGGCACAAAAGCAGATTGAAAATCTTATCGAGACTTGGAAGCCAGATGTGGTGTATTGCCAATTGTTGCGCACAGCCGAATATGTGAAGGGAATAACGCACATCCCCAAGGTTATTGATTTTCAAGATGCATTTTCTATAGGAATAGCACGCAGATTGGACACCGATCCCATCTACTTAAAACCGCTACTTAATTCCGAGAAAAAACGGCTTGAAGGTTACGAAACCGCCATTTACAAATCATTTGACGGCTGCACTATAATCTCTGAACAGGACAGGAATCAGTTGCCATTTGCAGAGAAAAATGAAGTGATTATTGTGGGAAATGGCGTGCAAATGGATGTGTTTGCTCCTTCAAATGCCAAAAAGACGGAAGACGTCCTTTTTGCGGGAAATATGGGCTATCCGCCCAACGTAGAGGCTTGCATTTTTTTGGCAAACGAAGTAATGCCTTTGGTTTGGAAATCAATACCAAATGCACGGTTAATGCTTGCAGGAGCTCGGCCTAGCGCCCAAGTTCGCCAACTGGCCGAAAACCGAATTACAGTTACGGGCTGGGTAGATGATATGCGCGATTGTTATGCAAAATCAACCCTTTTTGTAGCCCCAATGATGATTGGCACGGGGCTGCAAAATAAATTATTAGAAGCTATGGCCATGCAATTGCCCTGTGTGACCACAACATTAGCAAACAACGCATTGAAGGCTAAGGCAACATCGGAAATCATAATTGCAGAAACAGCACTGGAGTTTGCAGAGGCAATTATCCATCTATTGCAAAATCCTGAAAGAGCCCGAGAAATTGCGTTAAATGGCCATCAGTTTATACAAAACCATTACAGTTGGGAAGCGCAAACAAAACCGTTGCTTGCACTGTTAGAGGAAGTTAGAACTTAGAACCACCATCTTTCTTAGTTCAAAATGTTCCAAAAATTGAACGCATTGACTCTTATGAATGGCACAGTTATAGAATGTGAACAAGGCATCCACGAAAGTTCAGTTTTTTCCGTTATAGGTTGATACTATAAACAACTAGCCATGCGTTTCGCCATCGTTTTTCTAGCAGTTGTGTTGGCATCGATTCAACACAACTTTGGTCAAAACACTGATTGTGCTTCATGTATAGAATGGAGCGCCAATCGCCCACTAACATGGGCCGACTTTCGGGGAGAACCGAAAGAACGCTCACGCCACAAAGCAGTGACCGATTCTGGAATGTCTATTGGATTTAGCTGCAACGAAGGCATCGCCAAAGTAACGGTTCGCACCTATTTTCATCCCGAAGAAAGTTGGACAAAAACCACCGAAGTGGACGCCTTATTGGTACACGAACAGCTTCATTTCGATATTACCGAACTATTTGTGCGCAAGCTGAGAAAGCAACTTGCCGCATTGGGTCCGGATTGCAACCGTATAAACAAACACATTCAAGACTACTACGATAGAAATTACCAGGCCTACGCCAGCTATCAAGAACAGTATGATCAAGAAACCAACCACAGCATTGACGAAAAGCGCCAAAAAGAGTGGGAATTGCGGGTTGCAAAAGAGCTAAAAGCATTAGAGGCCTTCAGTTCGAAAACTGAAGACCTCTAACCCAATTAGAATTTAGAAAACTTAGTAGCTGAATACTTGGCTGTTTGCTGTGCCATTAATATCCCACGAAATCTCAAAACCGTAGGCACAATTGGCCGAAGTTGGGTTTCCGTTTTGATCCACTCCCAATTTCAAAACATATTGATCACCCGCCACTTCATGCACCAATTCGCCTGCATTCGGTCTCCACAACCCGCAATAGGTATTGGATAAGATGCCAGCATTGTAATACGTTAAGAAATCTTGCTGGTAGCGATTGGTGCCCCACGAATCGACTGTGGAAGTGCCGTTAAGCGAAGTATCGCCTGATGCCTCAAAAGCGATATAAGGCGTTTGAATACCAGGAGTTGTATTGCCTTGCACATAGCTCCATTCAGTTATGCGGGCACTGTTCCAAACGGCACTTTGATTGTTGTCGAACGTCACGTCTATGTTAAGTGCGCGCTCTTGAAAACGAAACGAACTTGTGCTAAAGAAAAATCCTATCCAATCAATACCATTCAAGTTTTTCAGGGTCTTCTCTCCATTAAACGTGATGGATTTGTTGTCACTCAATCGTGTGGTCTTAAAATCGATAAACGTTTCGCGAATCACAGAACCTGCGTTGCTCCAGTTAGAGCCATAAATCAACTCTACTTTAATTTGACCGGAGCGCGTGCGCGATGGGCTAAAGCAAGGTGTAGTGCCATCGAAATTAAAATACAAGATATTCTGATCCATATCAGAAGTGTCGATAATCACTCCGCATAGCGCACTTGATGAAAGCGACAAGCCTGTTTCGTTTTTACCAAAACCTGGCATATCTCCAAGCGCATCATTTATATCGGTATCTACTTGATCCAAATCGCCTTTTAGCGCATTTGAATCAGAATTGAACTGCGACATCTCGGAATTGAGCAAATCACCAAGTTTCTTGCACGAAATGAACATCACAAGAAAAGTGACCCCTAACAACATCGCTTTTGAAAAAGAAAGTTTCATGGTTACCTAAATTAAGTTTTGGAAAATCGATTAATAAAAAATGCTCTCAAAAATAATGGCAAAAGCAATTGTCCGAACAAATTCGAGATTAATTGAAGTTATCTTGGCCTTTAGCACCCAAACGGGTGCGAAACACAGCATCCCAAAATTTATTACTAACGCCAAATCCGTTTGTCGAATCCTTATAATGGTGCAACATGTGATGCTTTTTCAATTCCAACAAAATGGGATGCTTAAAAGTGAAATGATGCAAGGCATAGTGGCCAATATCGTAACACAAGTAACCCACCACGAAACCAGGAAAAAATGCGGTGACCAGCACTGGACCTAGCATTAACCCAAAAGACCAATAGAACAGAAATGCCAATGGAACACTAAACGGTATAGGCATTACCAACCTGTAACGATCGCTGGGATAATCGTGGTGAACGCCATGGGCTAAAAAATGAATCCGCTTGCCCAACTTGCCCGGTGGGCAATAGTGAAACACAAAGCGATGCAGTGTGTACTCGGTAAATGACCACACTATAATGCCCAAAATGAATAACGGTATAAATTTCCACACCTCAACCCCAAGCTCGAAAAGACTATGGTAAGAAAAATAGAGAAACACGGGAACAAATACCATGAGTGGCATTGTCCAGTGTACTCGCGAAAACACGTCAATAAACTTGTTTTCGAACATTGGTGGACTCTCGTCCCTATTGTGAATGAAGTGCTTGGCCATGCGTGCAAAAATATCGGCTAATCTCTAACCGCGAATTGATTCAAGGTTAATTTTTCAACTATTGGAAGCACCACTTGGAGCAGATGAACCGCCACCACTGTTAGGAGCACCTCCTGGTTTCCTGCGTTTTTTGTGGCGTGGCTTGCCTTGTCCATTCGAGGTTTGCTGCGGCCGTGCTCCACCACTGTGGCGCTGTCCACCACCGCGGGATTCCCCATGGACAGATGCTCCAAATCGAGGTTGCTTGGGGTCGTACACTGGGCCTTCGCCAACTGATTCTGGCAATGGTGGCTTGTCTATAGCGCGTTCTATCAGTTTTTCAATACGCGCAAAAGCCTGCATATCCATTGGATTCACAAATGTTATTGCACGACCAGAAGCTCCAGCGCGAGCCGTGCGCCCAATGCGGTGCACATAATCCTCAGGGTCGCGGGGCACTTCGTAGTTTACCACCACTTGGATGTCTTCAATGTCGATACCACGGCTCAAAATGTCTGTAGCCACAAGGAAGTTGTATTTACGATTGCGGAAATCGCCCAGCACTTCTTCGCGCTCTTTCTGCTCCAAATCAGACGAGATGGCAGCCGCTTTCCATCCTTTTCTGCTAAGGCGTTGGGCTATGCTGCGGACGTTTTTCTTGGTCGAAACAAACACAATGCAGCTTTGAATGTCTTGTCCTTCCAGCAGTTTTTCTATCAACAATTCCTTTTGGGTGTCATACACCATGTAGGCTTGTTGGGTAATGTTTTCGGATGGTTTTGAGATGGAAATGGACACACTAAGTGGGTCTTTCAGCAGCTTTTCCGCCATCACGCGAATTTTTGGCGGCATGGTGGCACTAAACATCATGGTTTGCCGTGTGGATGGCGTGGCTTCCACTATTTTGATGATGTCATCATGAAAACCCATGTCCAACATCCTATCGGCCTCGTCCATCACCAAACATTCGATGTGGTCGAACTGCACATAATTGAACCCAAGGTGCGAAATCAATCGTCCAGGCGTGCAAATAATTACATCGGCCCCGCCTTGGCTCAAAGCAGTTTTTTCTTGCTCCCACGATAGTCCATCCTTACCGCCATAAATAGCAATAGAGCTAATGCCACCAAAATAGGCCAATCCCTCCATTTGGCGGTCTATTTGCACGGCAAGTTCACGGGTTGGAGCAATGATAAGGGCTTTTACACCCTTGCGGTCGCTCTTTAGAATGCGTTCGATAACGGGAATAAGAAAGGCAGCAGTTTTGCCAGTGCCTGTTTGGGCGCAACCAATAATGTCGCGGCCTTTAATTAAATCGGGGATGGCTTGGTCTTGTATTGGGGTAGCCTCTTCAAACCCCATGGCATCTAATGCCTCCATCAATTGGGGGTGAAGTTGCAGCTCAGAAAATTTCATATACTATTGGTAGATATTTCCGCGAAGGTACGGATTTGAGGGTGGGCGAGAAATCTACGGGAGTATAAGCCTATTGGCTATAATGCCAACGGTTATATGGGGCCTTATAACTCAAACCCGAATTGATTGAACTTTGAAACAGTAGCGGATTAGGAAGCTAAAAGCTGCTTAAATTCATCATTCTCGATTATCCTTATCTGCCAAAATGGAAACGTGAACGTCTGACACGGTCATTGGTTTGTTGTTGTTGCTCACCACAAAAATGCGCAAATGATTTGCCCCTACGGGTAAGGTGATGAACTCACTTTTTATGTTCACTTTACGAAGGTCGCGAAGATCGTAGTGAGTGGCGCTCATGTCTAAGCTGCAACTAAAAATACTTTCCGTTTCACTACGCCAAACCTGAGCGTATACTGACCAAAAAACAGGATAGCTATTAGACGTAACATCCATATCAATCTCAATGGCCAATGGAAGTCCAATGAGGTTTTCGATAGAATCTACTAGCATCAATGCTGGCAAACTAGGAGAAACTTGGTTCACCAATTCCACCTCACGTACCACTGTCCATTTGGTCAATGACTTGCGCTGCATTAAGGTCATGCCAGTTGGTTGGTGGAAGGATAAGGTGTCGAAATAGACCAATCCACCCCACTCCATATTTTCTGTCGCAATCAACAAATCTGCATGTTCACTTGGGAATTTTTGAAAATTCTCTGCATAAAATCCCCCGTTGACAAACGGCATTTGATAACCAATAAAATAGTTCATGAAACCGTTGCACGACACAATAGGTTTTCTGCCAGTGCTGTCTTGAAATTGGGCAACGCGTGCTACAAATTCCTTCGGCATACACTCGTAACGCCAATCCATAATATGATTCAAATTGAGCTGCGCAGCAAAATTGATTGCTAGCAATGATGCGATAGAACCACCTAGGGAAAGTCTAACAAGTTTAGGAAAACCATCCAAAAGTGTAAAAGCGGAAACTAGCATCAGAAATGGAAGGTGCATGGCAGTGCGCCTAATTGGATAATTAACCTCTAGCAAAAAGTGGAGCGCAAACACACCTATCAATGCTAGTGCCCATACAGCGGTTGAAAAAGCAGCTTTCCAAGACCATTGGTTTCTAACAGTAGAATAGCCCAAAAGCAACAGATACAGCACAATAGAACCAATGGTGATTTGTTTGGACCAATGCAAGCCTAGCATGGTTTGCACCAACCCTTGCCCAATGGCATCCCAAGCGGAAAATCCTTTTCCGAGATACAGCATGCCATGGGCTTTCAATTCCATAGAAAAAAGAGCTGCGTAGAGAACTGGTGCGACAAATAAAACAATGACTAGCCCAACCCCCATGGCGCGATAACGTAGGCTTTTATCCCCTTTCACCAAAAGGTACAAGCTCAATACGCCTCCCATGGAAACAATGGTTACCATCAAGGCCATATTAGACCAAAGCGCAATGGACAACATGAGTAAGGTCAATCCATAATGAGTAAGCTGCCGCGTTTGGCCACATTTCCACGCATAATATATTGCTGCTGTTAAAAATGCGAACGACAAACCATATCCCCTCGAGAGCGAAAAGAAGTCGAACAGGTAATGAATCAAGGTGGTGGCAACAAAGAAGGCCAGCCAAAGCCACTTGTCGGCAAACATTTCACGCATTCGTATTAAAAAGAACAGGAAGATGACTAGAGCCAAGAGATTGGGCAACCGGAGTGCAAACTGATGCTCTCCAAACATCAAGAAACTCACATGTGTCAATGCCGAATTGACCACATGATTGTTGGCATCTAGTAGTGCATAATAGGGCTGAAAACCCCCTGATACCACGTAATTGATAAACGTAAACACCTCATCGTAAACCACCGGGACAAACCATGCCCGCAACGCGGCATACACAACAAGAAGAAATGATAGGCCAATGGCCAATTTGAGGGGTAGTTTCATGGCTCAAACCTAAGTAGCTTTTAAAAGCCAAACTAGAAAAACTTAGCGCAATTGATTTTTGACTCTCCTATAATGAGAATCAATTGAGAAAACTAGTAACACATCGGATGTTAGAGCTAACACATCGGATTTAATAGTGTAACACATCGGTAATTAAGACTAACACATCGGATGTTGGAAGTAGCATATCGGATATGTTACCTAACACATCGGTAGTTGGAAGTAGCACATCGGATGTGTTGTCTAACACATCGGTGTTAAAGTGTAACACATCGGAGCTAAAATGAAACCCATCTGAAGTCTAATGTAATTTAATGGAGTTAAATATGAGAAGAACTCCAATTAGGAATTGTAGTTAACTGCCTTATAATGGGATGATTTTCACCAACCTTTCTCAGTATTGGCGGCTAACGGGAGTATAGAACGCTTATGCTTATTTCACCAACCGTAGCCCGCCCTCTTCTATCACAATGCGCTTTTGCTTGTAGAGTGCGCCTACAGCCTTTTTGAACACCTTTTTACTCATTTGCAACTCGTGCTGAATGATGCCTGGGTCGGTTTTGTCGGTGTAGGGAACAAAGCCATTCTTGCGCTGCATCACATCGAGTAGGCGCTGGCTATTGGGTTCAATAGAAGCATAGCCAGGTGCTTGCAAGCTAATGTCTATCTTATTGTCTTCGCGCACTTTGCGGACGTAGCCTTTCATTTGCTCACCCACATGCAATGGACGAAATACTTCGTTGCCATAAATAATGCCTGTGTGCAAATGATTGATGATAACCTTGTAGCCCAAGTCGGTGCGCTCAAACACCATCAAATCAACTTCATCACCATCGGCCACAGTTATTTCGTCATTGTCCAAATAGCGGGCTATGCGATTAGATGCTGCCACCCTACCCGAACTTATGTCTAAGTAGAGAAACACCACATAGCTGCGGCCTTCTTCCATCTTGAGGCGTTGCTCACGAAAGGGTACGAGTATATCTTTCTGAATTCCCCAGTCTAGAAATGCGCCTACTTCGTTCACTTGATTTACCCGCATAAACCCAAACTGCTGCACCGTTGCCTTGGGCGTTAGGGTTGTAGCGATGGGCCGGTCTTCCGAATCGGTATAGACAAAAACCCGAAGTGGATCCCCGATGGCTATGCCTTCGGGAATCCACTTTGTGGGTAGTAGTATATCGTTGCCTTGTTCGTCTCCTAAGTATGCTCCTACACTGGTAATGCGCAGTAGCTCAAGAGTATTGTAATTGCCTATGTCCATGATGTGGGCAAAGGTATTGCAAACGGATGCGGCTTAGTTAATTCGAGTTAGCGACAACGATCTATTTGTAACGGTAACGTTACCAGCACCAGAACTTCTTCTAAACTGCACTTTTATGATATTTCCAGCAGTAGCTGAAACCGTTGTCATAAGTTCTATACGATCTATATGTGTTGCTACAGCAGCCTTAGTTGTAGTTAGTGAAGCTGCATCAGCAACACCGTTTACAAGAACAACATACTCTGCATAGGCGCCCGAAGTTGCAATGGTTGTTTGACCGCTAAATTGAACCAGATAGGTCCCTGTAGCTGGCGCAGTCAATGTCATTGTGGTCACATCAGCAAGAGTAGCGCTACTGGTTACTTGCGATGCTGTTGCTTTTACCGCTTGTACAGGCGATATCCAGCTCATTACACCTGCGGCTGTAGACGATAATACTTGGCCAGCTGTTGGAGCAGCAGTAGGCAAGGTGTAGTCAATATTGGTTGCACCTTGCGCACCAGCTTTGAATGCTGTTACCCCAGCACCAGTACCTTGAAATTCGAGTTCTCCAGCAGGTACTCCAGTTCTAGATATGCGCAGATTACCGTCCATAATATCAAACTTAGCCAATGGATCGGTAGTTCCCACTCCAATCATACCATTGCTCACTATGGTCATTGCCTCGATAACATCTGTTGGCCAATGGTCAAGAAAATCACCACCACTATTGTTTCTTTGGCCTTTGTGCACTAAGAAGTTAAGACCACCAGAGTATGCATCGTAGTCAATAAATTGGATGGCTGCTCCGAGTCTATCATAGAAACCACCGCGAGAGAAACCAATTTCGGGTCCAGCGCGCGGTGAAGGTTGCTCTGTAGTTCCACCAGGAGTCCATCCGCTTTTGCCATCGCCATAAAGATGAAGACTGGCATATGGATTCGTGATGTAATTGGATGCCCCAACAGACATCATCATATTACCATCTTTATCTAAGCGGACACGTTCCCATCCAGACGTAGTTAGGCGCAATTCGCTAGCGTTTGTAGTTCCATCTCCAGTGTATAATGCTTGTATTTGCGACATTAAGCTACCACCTCCATTATTTTGCCCCCACCATGCTATATTACCTAATAAGTCACCATTAACCAAATTTGTGGGGGCTGCTTGTGTTCCTCTGGCCACCTGCATAAACATTTGTGGATCCATTCCAGTGCCATAGCTTTTAATACCGAAGTCATCATCACCACCACCTACAAGGTCAGCACCAGTGCGAATTATTTCAAACCGATTGCCTGGTGTTAGAGTTCCCATACCCAAGTAACCGTAGTATGACAAGCGCATACGCTCGCGATTGAACGTAGCAAACACGATGTCTTTTCCACTAGTAGTTCCGAAGAAACTGTTGTTTGGAGCAGTGCCTATTGCAGAAGTAGAGTGGTTTGCAATGTTGTTGCCTGTCAATCCCCACCCACTAGTACCAGTAGCCCAGCTTAGGTTGCCACTTGCATCGGTAGACAAGTACTGACCAGCACCTGGAGCAGATGTAGGCAAGGTGTAAGTAATATTTGTTCCGCCTTGTGCGCCAGCTTTGAAAGATGAGATACCTGCACCTGTACCCTGAAACTGAAGTTCTCCAGCTGTTCCACCCGCTCTGAAAAGAGCGATATTACCATCATTCACTTGCAATTTTTGAACTGCTGCCTGCACTCCTATACCAACATTACCTCCATTGGTAATGCGCATCCTTTCTAAATTATTCGTGGCAAATGCTACAGATACGTTATCAGTAGTTCCTATAAAACTATTATTCACTGCACTGCCAATTACCGCAGTTGAAGCTGTTGTTCCCCCGTTTCCAGAAAGAGCCCAATGGTTATTGGCCGTCCAACTCATATTTCCACTAGCATCGGATGCAAGAACATATCCCGCAGTAGGAGCAGTTGTAGGTAGTGTATATGAAATGCTTGTTCCGCCTTGTGCTCCAGCCTTAAGTGATGAAATACCTGCACCTGTTCCTTGAAAATGTAATTCTCCCGCAGTACCACCTGCTCTGTACAAAGCAATATTACCATCATTTACTTGAAACTTCTGAGATGGAGCCAATACACCTATCCCAATGTTACCTGCATTGGTAATACGCATTCGCTCTAAATTATTGGTTACCAATGCCAACGATACATTATCTGTTGTTCCTAAAAAGTTGTTATTCGCTGCACTTCCTATTACTGAGGTAGAAGCTACGGTTCCACTATTACCAACACGACTCCAATTGACATTTGCGTTTGTCCAACTCATCACTCCAGCAGCATCAGACGACAACACTTGCCCAGCAGAAGGAGCAACAATAGGCAGGGTATAACTTAAGTTACCTGTTTGCACACCTGCCTTTATAGTAGAAGTATAAAGTGCTGAAGGACTTTGAAATTTCACCCCATAGGCAGTGCCACCAGAAGAACTCAATTGTATATCACCAGCAATAACATCAAGCTTTGCCGCTGGAACACCTGCACCAATTCCAATACCCACATTACCAGCATCAGTTATTTTAATGCCTGTTCCTCCAGCAACATTCACAATTTTATTGCCCGCCATTACAATATCTTGAGTTGCTAAGTGATTTCCAAGATTATCTGCAGCTACGAAAGGAAGCCATACGGAACCAGAGTAATAATAGAAGCCAGTCGTGTTATTTGTTTGATAAATCATTAGACCAGCTGTTGGTGAAGCAATAGCGTTTTTCTGTGCCTCAGTCATTCTTGGGGTCAAAAACCCTTTGTTGGTAGACCGAAGTTCCAGTAATGCATCACTTCTTGGTGCAAAGTCGGTTGCTCCTATACCCACTCCCTGCGCAAATGCTTCGGAAGTGAAAAGTAAAATGCTTAGAGCGAAAATGGAGAGTAATAAATTTTTCATGGCTACAAATTTTATATGCTTGCTGGCTATTTTAACGCTGTTCGTTCTTTCAGGGTTACCAAAAACTCAAGGTATCGACCAATAACATCGAATTGCATATGTAGGAAAATAAATCATCGACAAAATATCTATTATTTTCGACTAAACAACAATTTCACACTCAATATTCAAACAATATCTGACTTCTGAAAATTAATTATAAGGCATTAATTCAAGTTTCATAGCCTTTTTCCATTCGTAGTGAATGGTCAAAACAACTTGTTCAGTATGCCGATTTAAGCCCCTAACATTACCTTCGACCGCAAATGAAGACCACCTCCATTTCTGGAATCAAAAAGGAACTGCAATCTATGGAGGTGGAAGATGTGCTGGATATTTGCCTGCGCCTCATCAAATTCAAAAAAGACAACAAAGAGCTGGTGCACTACTTATTGTTTGAATCGAACAATGAAGGAGGATACATAAGGCAAGCCAAGCAAGATATTAATGAGGCATTTGCACAAACCAATAGTTCTAGTTTCTATTTGGCAAAAAAGAGCATCAGACGAGCGCTACGTATAACTGATAAATACATCAAGCTTTCGGGCATGCCAGAAACAGAGCTTGAATTGCTCCTCTTTTTTTGCACCTGCATGCAAAACACCTCTGTCAATTGGAAACAAAGCAAGGTGCTACTAAACATTTACCAACGCGTTTTGGCTCGGATGGAAAAAAGCTATGCACTATTGCACGAAGACCTGCAATTTGAGTACAGAGAGTCCCTAAACCGTCTCAAGCTTTTTTCCGCCTAAAAATACTATTCGACAACGGTAAACTTTATGGTTTGAATACCATCAGCATGGTCGTAGAGCAGCAAATAATTTCCACTTGTTAAGTGGTTGGTATCTATTGCCTTTCCATTAAAAGTGCGAAACGGATGGAATGAACGTCCGGCTACATCTAGAATACAGTACCTATCTGAAGGGGTTGGGGTGTAACTATCACAAAACCGTAGATTCAAGTTCCCCGAGGTGGGATTGGGAAACACATCATCCAACACACATGCAGCTGGCACTCGTGGCGTTACTATGGAAGATGGTTGCGAGCTGTGCGGAATAGTCATACAACTTACCACCACATTATCTTCATCAATAATGCAGAGACGCACAGAGTCGTTTCTGAAAATTTCAATCTTTCCAAATCCACTCTTAAAATCGGTATTCAAGACTCCTTGTCCTCCCCCATTCCAAAGCGAATCCTTTACAGTTCCCATACCCAGCACTTGCATCACCGAATCTATATAATAGGTGAGTTCAGGGCCAAAACCTGCCACCGGACCAGTATTTAATTCAGGCAAACCCGCATTGCGCCCATCATCCATCACGTTGGTGTGCACATGTCCACTAAGCACTATTACATCCTTTATAGCATTGCCGGTAATAAATTCAAGAAGTCCATTTTGTTCTTCTGGATAACCCGCCCAATTGCTGCACAGCGAATGTGCCAATCGAAACCCTGTACCTTCTTCGCCTCCAAGACCAAAAACAAAATGTTGTAAGCCCATTCCCACATCAATCACTTTGCGGAACTGCTTGTTGAACATTACTCCACTTACCAAAAACTTCCAATCGGCAGTAGATTGCTGTAATCCGTTTTTCAACCATTGCAATTGCTGCTCACCCAATAATGTTTGTCCTGGCATTGGATCAAACAACCACATATTCGATTCAGCATCAAACGTAAACGTGCTATCAAGGTGATTGCCACAATTGCGCACATCCACAAAAAACACCTCTGCATTGCCAAAACGATAGCTGTGATACATCCCCGTTTCAGGCGAAGTAAGTGGGTAATGCGGGAAATATTCGGTGTAGGCCGCCATCATATTCTCAAATGCACCTTCGGGCGTTGGCGAAATGTTTATAGTGTTGTCGGCCGAACCATCACCATTCAGTGTAAACTGAGGAAAATGATTGTTCGTTCTAGCCCAAATGCCATCATGATTATCTACCACATAATCAAATACCGTTGAGCGAATAACCTTTGGCATATTGGGCTCTTGCTCTGAGTAACGCCTACGATATGAAGCTTGAAGCGTTTGCCAGTTCATGCGCCAATCAAATGGCATTTGATAATCGGGATAGGTCCAATCGCCCGTATGAAGAATTAAATCAGGTTGTTGGTCATAAATAGCGTTAAAAGCATTGTAAGTCCCCAATTCTTGACAGCTCAACACGTTCCACATATACTCACCGCGCTGCCCAACCTCTGGAAAAGTTTTGAAATGACCTTGCAACGAATCTGCCTGTCCATTTATCATCACCCTATAAAAATAGGTGGTGTAAGGCTCCAAACCTGTTACATCAATAATGTTTGATGTGTCGCGTGAATCTATAGTAGCTCCAGAAAACACAAGCGGAGCACTAAAATCTTGGGAAGTTGAAAGCTGCAATTCAAACGCGGTGGCCTCATTCGTTCTAAGATATACTCGCGCACCGGTTGGCGAGGCCGCTCCAACCACTGGGCCGTGGGTTACGTGCTGCGCAAATAAAATAGTTATCGAAAATATAGGGGCTACTAGTAAAGATGTAATTTGCTTTAAGGTCATGGATTTGAGCTAAAAATGTGTTCAAATGTATGCAAGGCAATGCAACTAGTTTGATTTCCGAAAATTACTTGGGCGATGCTTAACGAAGCGTTAATACGGAAGGAATTTTCGTTACTTGCCATGGTCGAATTGACATCTCCCCATTTATTTTGCAAAGAAGAAACCCCATTCTAAACCCATGACCGCATCTGCCATAGTTCGTCTAGTTCTGCTCGTTGTATTTCTGCTCGAAATTGGTAGTGAGTTCGTTCATCACTGTGAATTGATATTCTTTACTAAGCCTTTAGTATTGCCACTCTTGGGGCTTTACTTTTTTCTATCGGTAAAGGGAATTCTTACTACCGTTCACCGCCTGATGCTCGTTGCCCTCTTATTCTCGTGGTTTGGTGATGTATTTCTGATGCTCACTCCCGAAACCGTTATGGACACCGAAGTGATGGGCATTGTGAAGAATAAGAACTACTTCGTACTCGGGCTTGGTTCATTCTTGGTGGCTCAGTTGCTTTTCATTACATCCTATATAAAGACCAAGGATAGCCCTCAGCGAAATGTCACTGTTATAAAATGGTTCTATTATATCCCGTTTGCAGCGTTGTGGGTAGGAATGATGGCTTTGGTGCTTCCTGCATTGCAATTGGATGTGGAGAAACAAAAAGCCACTATCCCAATCATTTTGTATTCCGCCATATTGCTAACCATGGCCGCTGTGGCACTAAGCCGTTATGGAAAGACAAATAATTCCAGTTTTTGGAATGCCTTTTTGGGCGCGTGCATTTTTGTGATATCCGATGGGTTGATAGCCATCAATTTTCTTGTGCTTCCAGAGCCTACCTATTACGCAGGATTCACCATCTTTATAACCTATGCCGTTGCAGAATACCTTATTGCGCAAGGCATGCTTAAGCACTTTCTGAATTCTGAGATCAAAAGTTGAACCGCAATAAGAAGCATAAATTGAATTGCCTCGAACCTAGCTTCAACACCAGCTTAAGCCGATGATATTTTCGTTACTTGGCAAAGTGAAAAACGACACATTACGTGTCTACATTTCAAAAGCATTCAGTTACTATTTCTTGTTATCCTAACACAACTTTGAACCCATGAAAATCAGAGAAATAAACGCCATGCGTGGCCCCAACTACTGGTCTGTGAAACGTCACAAGCTCATCGTGATGGTGCTCGACCTCGAAGACATGGAGGAAAAGCCCACCAACATTGTGCCCGGCTTTGGGGACAGGCTGAAGGCGATGTTCCCTACCATGGTGTCGCACCGCTGCTCCGAGAACTGCGAAGGCGGGTTCTTCATGCGCGTTGACCAAGGCACATGGATGGGCCACGTCATCGAGCACATCGCCTTGGAGATTCAGACCCTTGCGGGTATGGACACCGGCTTTGGCCGTACCCGCGACTATGGCGAGAAAGGCGTTTATAACGTAGTGTTCTCCTATCTGGAAGAAAGCGTGGGCAAGTATGCCGCCAAGGCCGCAATGCACATCTGCGAAGCGTTGATTGCGAATCAGCCCTACGACCTGGATGCCGACATTCAGCAGATGCGTGAGCTGCGCGAGGCCGAACGTCTTGGGCCAAGCACAGGCTCTATCGTAGAAGAGGCTGCCAGCCGTGGCATTCCGTGGA
>Ga0247843_1004635_pt1 | contig 20236 bp, 18 predicted proteins | sample LaCruzMarch2017__FD_192420 | JGI IMG/M metagenome (GOLD analysis project Ga0247843, IMG submission 192420) | Freshwater microbial communities from meromictic Lake La Cruz, Castile-La Mancha, Spain - LaCruzMarch2017_8m | ecosystem: Environmental > Aquatic > Freshwater > Lake | place: Spain...
GCCACGCTCGCCGTCATCGCGATCTCCTCCGCGCCGCTTCCGTCGCAGGCACGCGAGGCGACGACCACCCAGTCCGCGCTCGTCTGGCCGCATGACGGTGTCGATGTCGCGCCAGATCCGGCCGTGAAATACGGCGTGCTGGCGAACGGCATGCGCTACGCGCTGATGCGCAACACTCAGCCGTCTGGAATCGCCGCGATCCGCTTTCGTATCGACGCCGGCTCCATGTCCGAAACGGACGCGCAGCGCGGCATAGCGCACTTCCTCGAGCACATGAACTTCAACGGCTCGCAGAACGTGCCCGAAGGCGAAATGGTAAAGCTGCTGCAGCGCGCAGGCCTCGCCTTCGGCCCGGACACCAACGCCTACACCTCTTTTGGCGAAACCGTTTACATGCTCGATCTGCCAAAGACGGATACGGCGACCATCGACACCGGCCTCATGATCATGCGTGAGACGGCAAGCCGGCTGACGCTCGACGCCGCCGCCATCGAACGCGAACGCGGCGTCATACTTTCTGAGGAACGCGCGCGCGATAACCCGGAATACCGAAACATCAAGGAGCGGTTCACCTTCTACCTGAAGGACCAACCGCTCGTGACGCGCTGGCCGATCGGCGCGCAAGAAACAATCCGCACCATGTCGCGCATCGACTTCGTCGACTTCTATCAGGGCAATTACCGCCCCGAGCGCGCGCTGCTGGTGATCGTCGGCGACATCGACGTCGTCGACATGGAGAACCGCATCAAGGCGAAGTTTTCCGACTGGACCGCCACCGGCCCCGCCGATCCGGCGCCAACCTACGGAACGGTCGCGCGACGCGGCGCGGAAGCGAAGCACCGCGTAGAAGCCGGCCTGCCCGCAAGCGTATCGCTCACCTGGGTGAGCCCGCCCGACACCGCGCGTGACAGCGCCGCACGCCGTCGCCAGGACATCGTACGGAATGTCGCCTTCGCCACACTGAACCGACGCCTGCAACGCATCGCGCGCCAGGCGAACGCGCCCTTCATCAGCGCCGACGTTTCGCGTTCAGAACTTGAGGAAAGCGTAACGCTCGCCGTGCTGGATGTGGACGTCCGCCCGGGCCAGTGGAACGCGGGCATGACCGCCGCTGAACAGGAACTGCGCCGGGCTTTGCGCTTCGGCCTCACGCAGGCGGAAGTCGATCGCGAAGTCGCGGACATGAAAGCGGGCTATGAATTGGCCGCCGCCAGCGCCGCGACGCGTGACACGCGTCGCCTCGCGAGCGGCATCGCCGGCGCCTTTGACGCCGAAGTCGTGTTCGCCCACCCGTCGACGTCGCTCGCGCTCTTCACGAGCGCCACTGAGGGACTGACCGCCGCCGCCGTCACAGCGGCGCTGAAAGCGACCTTCCCCGCCTCCAGCGCCAGCACGCAAGGCCCGCTCATCTATGTCACCGGCAACGAGCCGATCCCTGGCGGCGACGCTGCCATCCTTGCGGCTTACCGTGTCACGTCGAGCCAGCGAGTCGCCCCGCCTGCAGCGCAGGCCGAAGCGGTGTTTGCGTACACGGACTTTGGCGCACCCGGCGCCATCGCGCAGCGCTCCCGCAACGTGGAGTTCGGGCTCGACCTCATCAAGTTTCACAACGGCGTCCTGCTGACGCTGAAGCAAACGCCCTACGAGGAAAAGCGCATCAATGTGAGCGTGCGGCTGCGCGGTGGCCTCGCATACGCAGACCGCGTGGCGCCGGGCGTGCCGATCCTGGCGTCGTTCGTGATGGCGGAAGCGGGTCTCGGCAAGATGACGCGTGAGGACATCGAGCGCGCCACCGCCGGCAAGGTCGTCGGCGCGGGCTTCGGTTTCGGTGAAGACGAGTTCATCGTCTCCGGGCGTACGCGCGCGGAGGATCTTGATCTGCAAATGCAGCTGCTCGCCGCGCAGGTGAGCGATCCGGCGTTCCGCCCGGATGGGCTGGAACGCATCAAAGCCTCTGCGGAGAACTTCATCCGCCAGTACTCTACCGCGCCCGGCCGGGTGCTTGACCGCGACAGCGGCGCATATCTGCGTCGCGGCGACAGCCGTTGGGCCTTCCCGACGCTCGAACAAGCCAAGGCGCTGGAGATCAACGACTTCCAGCGCCTTATCGAGACGCCGCTCAGAACGCGGCCGCTGGAAATTTCGGTGGTCGGCGACTTCGATGCGGACGCGGTAATCGCCGCAGTCGGCAAGACCTTCGGGGCGTTGCCCGCGCGGACGCAAACGCCCGAGCGCGTGCGCAACATCATGTTCCCGGCCCCCACGTCGCAGCCGCTTCAGTGGACGCATGGGGGTCGCGCAGACCAGGCCGTCGCCTACATCGCATGGCCGACCATCGACTTCGCCGACGCCCGCAAGGCGCGCGCAGTGCGTCTGGCGCTGACCATCCTCGACGACCGCCTGACGGAAGAGTATCGCGAGGCCCTCGGCGCCACCTACTCGCCGCAGACCGAAGACGACATCTCCCAGACCTTCAGCGGCTACGGCTATGTCGCCGCCCAGGTGGAGACGCCGCCCGGCGACATTGCGCGCTTCTGGACGACAGTCGACAAGATCACCAGCGAACTCCGCGAAGGACGCATCGACGCCGATAGCATCGTGCGGGCGCGCGCGCCGGTGGTGGATCAGCTGCGCACGTCGGAGCGGTCCAACAACTACTGGGTTGCCGTACTGCAGGACGCGCAGAGCAATCCCCGTCGATTAGATCTCATGCGCACGCGCGTGAGCGACGTCGAAGCGATCACGAAGGAAGAACTCGTCGCTGCGGCGCGCGCGACCTTTGTGAACGACAGGGCGGTTCGCATCGTGGTGACGCCGAAGCCCGCGCAGTAGCGGCCTGACGAGGCGCAAGGAAAAGGCGCCCCTCCGAACGGAGCGACGCCTTTTCTTTTTCTTTCCTGGGCGATTCTCTCAGAGACCGAGGACGAGCTTCGCCATGATGTTGCGCTGAACCTCGTTGGAGCCCGCGTAGATCGAGGTCTTGCGGTAATTGAAGTAGGACGGCGCGACGGGCGCGGCGTAGTCCGGTCCAGGACGCGGCGCGTTGGAGCGGCCCTGCACTTCAGCCCACGTGTCTTCCACGAACGGCTGGCCGTAGAGCCCGACGGCTTCGAGCGCGAGTTCGCTGACGGCCTGCTGCGCTTCCGACCCCGCGCATTTCAGCATCGACGACGCCGCGCCGATGGACTTGCCCGCCGTCAGCGACGAGAAGATCCGCAGCTCAGTGGCGTCGAGCGCGGCGATCTGGATTTCGAGCTCGCTCGCCTTGCGGGCAAAATCGGGATCGCGATCGACGCCCTCGTAGTGCGCGAGGCGCTTAGCTTTGGCGAGCGCGGTCTTCAGGCCCGGCGCATACGCATTGCCGCGCTCGAACTCGAGCAAGTATTTCGCATAGGTCCAGCCCTTGCCTTCTTCTCCGATACGGTTCGCAACGGGCACCCGCACATTATCGAAGAAGACCTGGTTGACCTCCTGCTGGCCCTTCACCGGGCCGTCGAGGGTCGGCAGCGCCTGCACGGTGACGCCGGGCGTGTCCATGCGCGCAAGCACGAAGCTGATGCCGTCCTGGCGGTTCTTCTCCGCGCTCGTGCGCACGAGACAGAAAATCCAGTCCGCCCACTGCGCGTGCGTGGTCCAGATTTTCGAGCCGTTGAAGATGTAGTGATCGCCGTCGCGTTCCGCTTTCATTTGCAAAGACGCGAGATCCGAGCCAGAGCCGGGCTCGGAATAGCCCTGGCACCACCACACGTCCGACCGCAGGATCATCGGCAGGTGCTCGGCCTTCTGTTCGTCCGTGCCGAACTTCATGATGACCGGCGCCACCATCTTCAGCCCCATCGGCGACAGCGTCGGCGTGCCGGCGGCCGCCATCTCCATGTTGAAGATGTAGCGTTGCGTCGACGTGAAGCCCGCGCCGCCGTGCTCGACCGGCCAGTCCGGCGCGATCCAGCCTCGCTCGTAAAGCTTCTTCTGCCAAGCGACCATCGTATCCTTGTCGAGATAGCCGTTCTTCGACTGCGCCTGCATGTTCTTTGTGTGCGCATCGAAATTCTTCGCGATCCAGTCACGGACCTCGTCGCGAAATTTCAGGTCTTCGGCGGAAAAAGCGAGATCCATGATGGGCTCCTCAGAGATCGATGCCGTCGACGCGAATGATCTCGGGACGACCGTCGAGGCACGGCCCCATCTTCGGTGCGAACTCCATGAAGTGCGCGGACTTCCCGTGCGCGTCGACGTCGGCCTGCGTCTTATACTGTTCCATCACGACGTAATCCGTCGTGGAGCCTTGCTTGCGCGTGAGCGTGTAGAGAAGGCAACCCGGCTCGTTGGCGCGGACGGCGGGCGCGAGTTCGCGGAACACCGCCTCGAACGCTTCCTGTTGGCCCTCTTTCACCTTGATGTTGGCGATGATGCCGATCATGTGGTCGTCTCCTCCGTTTTCCGGGGACGACCATAAGCCCGACCGACGGCCCCGCAAGGCGGGACGTTACGTCAGCCGGGCGCGGTCGTGTCGATCAGCTGCCCAGGCTGCGGCAGGAATTGAGCACGTCGTTGATGCGGGAGGCCGATTCCGGCGCCCAGTTGTGGGTGAAACCCAGCGCCGTAGTCGTCACCCGCGCCGACGGCGACAGCGCATTCCACATGGGATCACGCGATGGCAGCGTCATCACCAACGCCTGACGGCCCGCGCCGTCGCCGGCGATCCGCGCCGTGACCTGTTTGCTCTGCGCACCGACCGCAAACGTCGTCGGCGCATCGCCCTGGCGCACGCGCGAGAACGTCCAGTCAGTGACCACAAGGTCGCCGTTCGGCGACTGGCACGCGAGCTTCACGAGCGGCTGGTTGTCAGCGCCCGTCAGCACCGCCGTTGCGATGCCGGGACCGGCGTCGAACGCATAAGCCCACACCCCGGCCGACGCGGCCGAGGTCGGCGGCGGCGCCACGGTTTCCGTTGGCGTACCTGCACAGGCGGCAAGGCTGCAGGCGGCTGCGGCGGCGAGAAGAAGACGGCGCATGTAAACTCCGGGTTGCGGGGATGTCATGAGAGCGCGCCGTTCTAGGCGACACCGTGGCGCGGCGGCAAGGTGGCGAAGAATGGCGCGGGGATTACAGCCAAAGACGGTCGCGCGCATCGCCTTGGCGCTGCGCCGTCCGACGAGCGCGTCGAGCAGGCGGCCATCACTCCCCCTTGAATGACGGCGCGCGCTTTTCGATGATGGCGTGGACGCCTTCCATGTGGTCAGCGGTGTGATGCATGAGCGCCTGCGCGGCGGCGGAAAGCTCGAGCAGCGTGTCGTAGGTCGTCGTCTGACCCTGGCGCATCAGCGTCTTGGCGAGGCGCAGGGATTGCGGCGGCTGCTGCGCGATCTTCTGCGCGAGCGTCATCGCCTCCTCCATGAGCTTTTCCGCCGGAACCGCGCGCGAAGCGAGACCCCATTCAACCGCCGTCTTCGCGTCGATGACGTCGCCCGTGAACAACAGTTCCGCTGCGCGCGACTGGCCGATGACGCGCGGCAGGAGCCATGCGCCGCCGTCGCCGGGGATGAGGCCGAGCTTCAGGAATGTCACACCGAATTTCGCGTGCTCGGACGCGATGCGGATGTCGGCCATGCAGGCCACATCACACCCGAGCCCGATAGCGGCGCCGTTCACCGCCGCGACGAGCGGCGTCTCCATCGCGTAAAGCGCGCGCGCGATGCGGTGGATGTTGTTGCGGTAGCGGTCGCGGATCACATGCGGCGCTCCGGAAAAGGCGCCGCCGGTTTCGGCCATCGCCTTGACGTTGCCGCCCGCGGAGAACGCGCGCCCGCGTCCCGTGAGGATGGCGCAACCGATCGATCGATCCGCCGCGATCTCGGCGCATGCCGCTTCGAACGCAGCGCCATCGCCGTCCTCGCCGAGCGCGTTCATCACGTCGGGCCGCTCGATGGTGATCGTGACGACGCGGCCGGTTTTCTCAAGGGAAAGGAAGGACATGAAGGGCTCCGGAAACAGATGTCCCTACATCGCCCAGCCTGGCGACCCTGTCACGCGCCAGGCGCGTTTATGGGTCTCCCTACTCACCGTCCCGCCGGGAAGAGCGCGCCGCGCTCCAGGTCCAGCAGCAATTCCTTGCGCGCCACCCCCCCGCCGAATCCTGTCAGCGATCCGTTCGCGCCGATCACCCGGTGGCATGGAATGATGATCGGAATCGGATTGCGGCCATTCGCGGCGCCGACGGCGCGCACCGCTTTCGGCGAACCGATGCCCGCAGCGATGGCGCCGTAACTCGTCGTTTCACCGTAGGGAATTCTCGTCAGCGCGTGCCAGACGCGCGTCTGAAACGCCGTGCCTTTCGGCGCGAGCGGCACATCGAAGCTTTTGCGCTTGCCCGCGAAATACGCGTCGAGCTGCTTGCGCGTCACATCGATGATCTTATCAGCGCCCAGCGGTCCCGTCGGCGCGACGCCATGCTTCTGGCTCTCGAAATAGACGCCCGCCAGCGCTGCGCCATCGGACACGAGCGTCAGCAGCCCCACCGGGCTTTCATGGACATCGACGGCGTTCATCGCACTTCTCCTGCAGACTTCTGCGCCATCGCGCGTGCATGTCGACGCCAAAGCCTTGTGGCGGCGTAGGCGCGCCAGGGCCGCCATTTCTCGGCACGCGCGTCAACGCCGGTCTTCATGTCGAGCGCGCTGCGGATGGCGCTGTCGCCGGCGGGAAACGCATCGGGATCGCCAAGGCCGCGCAGCGCCACATACTCCACCGTCCACGGCCCGACGCCGGCGAGCGCCGTCAGCCCTTCGCGCCCCGCCGCGACCGCGCCGCGCGCGAGCAGCAATTTTCCCTCCGCCACCGCCGCGCCGAGGCGCTGCAGCGTCTGCGCTCGGGCGAACGGCATGCCGAGACCGGCGATGACACCCGGGTCCGCCGCTGCGATCTGCGCTGCGTCGGGAAAGAGTTTCGTGAGCCCCGGCACGCCCGTTTCCACAGCCGCGCCGAACATATCGACGATTTTCTGCGTCAACTTGCGCGCAGCGATGATCGTCACCTGCTGCCCCAGCACAGCGCGAACAGCGATCTCGAACGGATCGAGCCCGCCCGTCAGCCGCACGCCAGGCTCCAGCGCCACATCAAGGTCATCGCCGAGCACATTGTCGATCGCCACCACGTCCGCATCGAGATCGAACGCGCCGCGCACCATCGCCACCAGCGGACGCAGCGCCGGCGACAGGCTGTGCGACAACGACAGCGAAACACCCCGTGCGCTCGGTCGAATGGAGACGAACCCTGCATGTGCGCCGATCTTCAGCGTGCGCGCATAGCCGCCATCCAGCACCTCCACGCCCGCAATCGAACGCGAGGTGAAAAAGCCGAAATGCAATGTCGGATCGAACGCGCCGCGCGCCACAAGATCGAGCGTCAAAGTAGGCTCGCGCGTCGTCACGCGGGCGCGGCGAATGCGCGAGGGCGGAAAACCGTAGCGATCGAGGAAAAGCGCATTGAAACGGCGCACGCTCTGGAAGCCGCTCGCGAAAGCGATTTCAGCCACCGAAAGTTGCGTCTCCGTCAGCAGGCGTTTGGCGGTGAGCAGGCGGTGCGTCTGAGCGAGATCGATGGGTGCGGCGCCGAACACATCGACCGTGACGCGCCGCAGATGGCGTCCGGTGACGCCAAGATCGCGCGCCAGATCATCGAGCCCCTGCTCTTCCAGCGCGCCGGCCTCGATCCGCGACACGGCCTGGGCGGCGAGCCGTTGCTTCTGGTCTATGGGCGCCGCTCCCGGCGCCTTTTCCGGGCGGCAGATGAGGCAAGGGCGGAAGCCCGCCTTTTCGGCGGCGGCGGCGGAGCGGTGGAAAACCCGATGGGCGCGCTTGGGCATTCGCGCCGGGCACACGCAGCGGCAGTAGATCCCCGTGGAGGTCACACAGGTGAAGAACACTCCGTCAAAGCGGGCGTCGCGGGCCTCGGCGGCGGCGTGCCAGATGGCGTGCTGGTCTGCTTGCTCGATCATCGGCCCGTTCTGACGCGATCCGGCCGCTCCGTCTCGCCGGAATCGGACATGGCCATCCGGGGCCTGAAGTGCTCGCTCCCCATGACGACCCGCATGCGCTACGAACGCGCCATGGCCGACACCCAGACCATCGCCCTTTCCGACGTGCCCGTCGCCCTCATGCTCGGCGTGCCCGACATCGAACGCGCGGCGTTGCAGCAGATATTCGTCTCCGTTGCGCTGACGCTGGAAGCGCCAAGCGCGCCGCAGCGCGATGACCTCGCCGCGACCATCGACTACGACCTGATCATCCGCTTCCTGCAGGTCGATCTGGCCGCCGACGGGGCGATCCACCTCATCGAGACAGTGGCTGATCGCGTTACCGCGTTTCTCTTCGATCTCTCGGCGCGGGTGGAAACGGTTTGCGTCACCGTGAAGAAGCCCTCCGTTCTCGCAGCGCCCGCGATGGTGTCGGTGAGCCTCGTGCGCCACGCCGATCCCGCGCGCCGCCGTCAGGGCCTGAGCGTCGCCGAGGGCGGACGATGACCGCAGGGCGCCCGTGGGTGCTGGTAACGGGCGGGGCGAAACGTCTGGGACGCGCCGTGGTGCTGAAAGCAGCAGCGCACGGCTGGAATGTGGCGATTCACTATGCTTCTTCGGGAAATGATGCAGCAGCGACCGCCGACGACGCGCGCGCGCGCGGCGGAGAAGCGGTGCTGATCGGCGCCGATCTCGCGCACGAAGCGGACACGCTCGTTGGCAAAGCGGCGGCGCTGGCAACTGTTCCGATGAACGCCCTCGTCAACTGCGCGGCTCTTTTCGATCATGACGTGGTGGAGACATTCACAACCGGACTCGCCGAGCGCCAAATGCGCGTGAATGCGTTTGCGCCGGTGACGCTCGCAAACGCTTTGGCGGCGCAATTGCCTGCCGGTGCAACGGGCGCCGTCGTCAACTTTCTCGACTACAAGCTGGTGCAACCCTACCCAGACCACTTCTCCTACACCCTGTCGAAGTACGCGCTCGCCGGTGCGACGGAGCTGCTGGCGCGGGCGCTCGCGCCGCGTGTGCGGGTGAATGCGGTCGCACCTGCCTATGCGCTGCCTTCACCCGGACAATCGGACGCCGACTTCGAGCGCCAGCACGCCGACACGCCTCTGCAGCGCGGCGCCACGCCCGAGGATGTGGCGTCGGCGGCGCTCTACTTGCTCGAAGCGCCTGCCGTGACAGGGCAAACGATCTACATCGACGCCGGCCTGCGCTTCCGCTCCCGCGACAAGGACTTCGCCTTCTCCTGACGAAGACACACCACATTTTGTTCTTGTTTTGTTCATTAAGCGCGCTATCCTGCGCCCATGCCCTCGCCCAAAGCCCCTTCGCCTAACGGTCGCGGCGCGGTCGCCAACCGCTCGGGGCGCTACGAGCGGGACACGCGCGAAGCCTTCGATGACGGCTGGAGCGTGGAAGACGAGACGCCGCCGAAGCTGACGACCACGGTCACGAAAGAGACCGCGCGCACGATCATCAGTCGCAACACCAGCCCCGATATCGGCTTCGATCGCACCATCAACACCTATCGCGGCTGCGAGCACGGCTGCATCTACTGCTATGCGCGGCCAAACCACGCCTATGCGGGGCTGTCGCCGGGTCTCGACTTCGAGAGCAAGCTGTTTGCGAAGTTCAACGCCGTCGAACGTCTCGAGCTTGAACTCTCCGCGAAGAGCTACCGCGCGAACGTGATGGTGATGGGCGGCGTGACCGACGTCTATCAGCCCATCGAGCGCACGCACCGCATCACCCGCGCCGTGCTGGAGATACTGAGCCGCTAAAATCATCCCGTGGCGATGATCACGAAGTCCGCGCTCATCACGCGCGACATCGATCTGCTGGCGCCGATGGCCGCCAGGGGCCTGGCGAAAGTCGCCATCTCGATCACCACGCTCGACCGCACGCTGGCGCGCCGCATGGAGCCGCGTGCAGCGACGCCGCAACGCCGCCTCGACGCGATCCGCGCGCTGACCGACGCCGGCATTCCCGTCGCAGTGATGACGGCGCCGCTGATCCCCGCGCTCAACGACGCCGAACTCGACGACATTCTCGCCGCTGCCGCAGAGGCAGGCGCCACGGAGGCCGGTTATGTGGTTCTACGCCTGCCGCTGGAGATCAAGGATCTCTTCCGCGAATGGCTCGAAGCCGCCTATCCCGACCGCGCGCAGCGCGTCATGAAGCTCGTGCGCGACATGCGCGGCGGCCGCGACTATGACCCCGAATGGAGTGCACGCCAGCGCGGCGCGGGCGCCTATGCCCGGCTCATCGCCAGCCGCTTCCGCAAGGCCTGCGCACGACTCGGCCTCAACCGGCGCAAACTCGATCTCGATGTCGCCCAGTTCCGCATCCCGCCGCGTTCGGGGGACCAGCTGGACCTGTTGTGAGGCCACCGCCCGGGCCCCACGTCTGACCCGCCATTGCCCCTGCGGGCTGCGGCGGGCTATGGCTTGAGGCGCAGACCAAGAGGAACGACCCCATGCGGCTCGATGATCAGCGACGCTCTGACAATATCGAGGACCGCCGCGGCCAGCGGGGCGGCGGCGGTGGCATGGGCGGCGGGATCATCTCGCTGATCGGCAGCCGCTTCGGCATCGGCGGCCTGATCGTCGTGGGACTGCTGTTCTTTCTTGCTCCTGCGCCTGTGAAGCAAATGCTGCTCGGCCTCATCGGCGGCGGCGGCGGCGCCGTCACGAGCGAGCCCGGCAAGGAAGGCGCGCCCGCCGACCAGGTGGGCGCCAACATTTCCGCCGTGCTCGGCTCCACCGAGGATTTCTGGGCTCAGGCTTTCACCAGCGGCGCGATGGCGCATTACGGCTACCAGAACCGCCAATACACGCCGACCACGCTCGTTCTCTTCAGCGGACAGACCGGCACGCAGTGTGGCCAGGGCTCCGCCGCCATCGGTCCGTTCTACTGCCCGGCCGACCGGCAGGTCTATATCGACACGGACTTCTTCCAGACCATGCGCGACAAGCTCGGCGCCGGCGGCGACTTTGCGGAGGCCTATGTGGTTGCGCACGAGGTGGGCCACCATGTGCAGACCGTCGTCGGCATCTCCGAGCAGGTACAGCGCATGAAGGCGCGCGGCAACGAGCGGGAGTCAAACGCTCTTCAGGTGCGCATGGAGCTTCAGGCCGATTGCTTTGCCGGCGCGTGGGGCAAGTATTTCAGCGAGCAGCGCACGGCGTCCGGCCAGTCTCGCATTGAACCGGGCGACATTGATGAAGCGCTCAACGCTGCAAACGCCATCGGCGACGACACGCTGCAGAAGCGCGCACGCGGCTATGTGCAGCCCGACAGCTTCCAGCACGGCACGTCCGAGCAGCGCAAGGCTTGGTTCAACCGCGGCTTCACCACCGGCGATGTCGCACAGTGCGATACGTTCAGCACGAACAATCTGTAGGTTCAGTGGTGAGTGGTGAGCGGTGAACGGTGAGCGGTGAGGAGTCAGGGGGCGGTCGTCGGTAGGGCCGGCGCCGCTCATCACTGACTACCCACTACCGACTATTCACCCTCTTGCGTGACATTCCCACTGACTCCGTCCATCACCCACGCATGAGTATTTGCGGGATCGATGAAGCGGGGCGCGGACCGCTGGCGGGGCCGGTGGTGGCTGCGGCGGTGATCCTGCCGGCGCGCCGTCGTCCCAAAGGCCTCGCGGACTCAAAACAGATCGACGAGGCCACGCGCGAGGCGCTGTTTGCGGAAATCATGGCGCACGCCATCGCCGGCGTCGGCGTCGCGACGTCCGCCGAGATCGACAGCCTCAACATCCGTCAGGCGACGCTGCTGGCCATGCGCCGTGCGGTCGCAGCACTTTCGGCGCCGCCCACGGCCGCATTGGTGGATGGCAACGATCCGCCCGAACTCGACTGCCCCGTGGAAGCGATCATCGACGGCGACGCCTATGTACCGCTGATCGGGGCGGCCTCGATCATCGCAAAGGTCACACGCGACCGCATGATGGTGGAAGCGTGCGCGCGCTATCCAGGCTATGGCTTCGCACGACACAAGGGCTACGGCGTGCCCGAGCACAAGGCGGCGCTGGAGACACTCGGCCCCTGCGCAATCCATCGCATGACCTTCAAGCCAGTGGCGCTTGCCTTGCGGCGCTGAGTCAACGCGCCGCGCCGAAGGACCGCCTGGAATGTTTCGGCGCCGCACCGATTCCCAGCTGTGAATCCTTTGTTTACGCTGTCTGGCCTAACTGCCCCCTTTCAGTTCCGGACACGCCCCCCACATGCGCCGCAAAACGCAGACGCCGACCCCGACGGACCGCATCATCGCGGGCGACTGCGTCGAAGCTATGAACGCCCTGCCGGCCGGCTGTGCGGACCTCGTGTTCGCCGACCCGCCTTACAACCTGCAGCTCGGGGGCGATCTCACGCGGCCCGACCAATCCAAAGTCGACGGCGTCGTTGACGCCTGGGACAAGTTTTCCGATTTCGAGACCTACGACCGCTTCACGCGCGACTGGCTCAGCGCCGCCCGTCACGCGCTGAAGCCCGATGGGGCCTTATGGGTCATCGGCAGCTATCACAACATCTTCCGCGTCGGCGCGATCCTTCAGGATCTCGGCTTCTGGGTGCTGAACGACATCGTCTGGCGCAAGACGAATCCGATGCCGAACTTCAAAGGCACGCGTTTCACCAACGCACATGAAACGCTGATCTGGGCGGCGAAATCGCAGAAGTCGAAATACACCTTCCACTACGACGCGATGAAGATGCTCAACGACGACCTGCAGATGCGCAGCGACTGGACGCTGCCGCTGTGCACCGGTCACGAGCGCCTCAAGGGCGACGACGGCAAGAAGGTGCATCCGACGCAGAAGCCAGAAGCGCTGCTGCATCGCGTGCTGCTTGCGACGACCAACCCCGGCGATCTCGTCATCGATCCGTTCTTCGGCACCGGAACGACCGGCGCCGCCGCCAAGCGTCTGGGGCGCCACTTCATCGGCATGGAACGCGACGAAACCTACATCAAGGCCGCGACCGAAAGATTGAAGTTGATCGCCCTTGGCGCGCCGGAAGATCTCAACGTCACCCGCTCCAAGAAGGAAGAGCCGCGCGTGCCGTTCGGCCAGGTGGTGGAGGCGGGCTTCATCCGTCCAGGCGACACACTCGTCTCGCCCGACGGCAAGCGCCGCGCACGCGTGCGCCCCGATGGTTCGCTGCTGTTCGGCGATCTCTCCGGCTCGATCCACCGCATGGGCGCCGCCGCCATGGGCGCAACCGCTTGCAATGGCTGGACTTACTGGCACATTGAGACCGATACCGGACGCACGCCGATCGATCTCTTCCGCCGGGAAATCCGGCTGACGCTGTAGCGTCGCCCAGCGCCGCCCGCCCACATCGCGGACTTTCGCCTCGCCGCGCTCAGGGCTGCAATCATGCAGTCATGAGACGCCAGCACTTTCATTTCCTGATCGCCCGCGGGCGGAACCATCTCATGTTCGAGTTGCTGAACCTGCCGGACTGGCGCTCGCGGGAGGGAACGCGAAGACGCTGTCGTGGTCCGTCGGTTTCAATAACCTGACCGCTATCGGCGCTGTGCTCGCCGCAGGCGGCGACCTCTCGACGACTGACTCGACGCCGAACGCGCAGACGACGACGTTCTTCGGACACTGGAAGCCCGCTGATTTCGTCAACAAGGCCGGCGCCTCAACAAGGCCGGCGCCTCAACAAGGCCGCGCCTCAACAAGGCCCGCGCCGACGTGCGCTCGCGATGCCCGATATTGGCGAAACACAGCTGCAGCGCACCCTTTGAAAGGCGGGCCGCGGCGTGTTCTGCCGCACGGTTGCGCATGCTCGTGAAAAGCGGCCCCAACGTGAAGACGACGACTCCGGGTGCCGACACCGGCGCATTCATGCGTATCGTGCGCACAAGAGGGTAAGCCCCCTCTGCATCACGCAGCCGCCGACGCGGACCCGGACGCCGACACGATCGCCTTTCTCATGGGCAACGGCGGCGAGAAGTCCACAGATGCGTTCGCAGACAACCCTATCTTCTGAGCAAGCGCAGATCCGCGGCCCGCCGCCATCCTCGAAATGCTCCCGTTTCCGCGCCGCAGTTCAGCACTAGCGCGCGCGACACCATCACGAGCGATCGCCGAGCCGGCCGGGGCGACGGTGTGGAGTGCAAGCAACTGGGGGATCATCTGACGGACACACTCAGGGCGTTTCAGGGCCACTGTCCCTCGAGAACTATTCCTCGAGAAACGCCAGCCCCACCCTGCCCTCGATCTGCCATACCACGCGGGCGCGCTTGTGCAGGTCCAAACTCGGCTCGACGATCACGACCAGATCAGGCAGCGGCGAGCGGTTATAACACTCGATGCGCGCGCCGGTCTTGCTGACATCTTTCAGGGCGACGGTCTGTTGGGCGCCGCCCGAGGTGATTATTGTGGCCATGCGGAAGATCGGCTTGCGTCCGGCGCGGTCCAATTTGCGCACGGGCTTGGCGACCGTGGGCGCTTCATGGGCCTTGGAAACAGGTTCGGCTGAGCCTTCAGCCGCCGACGTCTTCGGATCGGCGATCCGACGAAGGCGCGCCTCGATACCTTCTACAGTCGGTGACTGCTTACGTCCAAACATCGCCCTCACATCCGCCCACGACAGACTAACTCGTACGCATTCACTATAGTGACATCGCGTTAAAGAACTGTGATCAGACGTTGTCCGCGAAATGCTGGTTTCTCGGAAGCAATATCCTCCAACGTCGCCGGTGTGTCCTCATGCGCCCGCAGACTTCGCGGGGCGTTTTTCGAGAAGCCATGCCGCGCCCTCCCTGCGATCGTTCGACTTGAAGCACGCCGCCATTGCCTTCGCTTGCGCGGGCATGCGCTCGCAGAGATCGCGTTCCATGCCGCGCGAGACGAGCGCCTTCATGCGTTGCAGCGAGAACCGTGACGATATGAGGTGGCGGCGCGCCTCGGCCATCGCCGCTTCGATCTGCGCTTGCGCCGCCTCTCGAGTAACATTCGGCTTTTCAAAATGCGGCCGCAATTGTTAAAAAAGAATATAGTTGCCCTAATATCTTACGTATAAAGCATCCTTATCCTACCATTGGATCGCTTCAGGGATCGAGTTGGGTCGGGTGATGCTCCAGGGTGCCCCCCTGTACCCCTCAAACGCGGTTTGGCTGTTCCTATCCGCTTCGGGCCGGCTGATCGAGAGCAGCCTTTCGCCCCCAGTCCGGCGTCAAACCCGTCAATGGCGGCGATGTCGGGCTTCAGGCACGCCACGATTGGCCGCCACACGTCTGCCTCGTGCGGCCCGCTGCGCACGCCGCGCGTCTCACCGGGGATGGTTGCCTAGCGCAACATCCGATCTTTCGGAAGTGCAGCCGCAATTCCGAGATCGGATAAAGTTGCTCTAGAATCATATGTGTAGAGCATTCGTATCCGACCATTCGATCGCCACAGCGATCGCGTTTGGTCGGACGATGCTCTAGTCAGCGAGGCCCTTACCAGCGCAGGAGGTCCAGCGCGCCCCGGTTTCAATGGCCACGCGCACCCCTCGTCAGCGCCCAGCCGCTAGACCGTTTCGATGAACGCGCCGAGCATGGCGTGGGTCATGGCGTTGCGCTTTTCGGCGCGGTCGATGGTGCGGATCGCGACGCCGTCGGAGCCGACAGGAGTCCGGATATGGCGCGCGGTCATGGTTTGCATAAATTTTTGCGGTAGAACACTATGCAACCAACCTCTGAGGGAACGACATGCGCTTCGAGATCACGCCCCTGCCCGATGGTCTTTCCATAAGGGGGCGCGGCGCGTGGAAAGCGGTCAACAAAAAAGTCGCCAAACACGCGCGTAAACCCGACGACGCGCGGATCAAATGCACCGACGACATCGTCGAGATCCGCGGTCTGCCGAACGCCGAACTGGCCTTGATCGCGACTAGCCTGGCGGAGAAGAACTAGACCTTCACCCGCACCTTCATTTCTTCGTAGCCCTTCACGAAGGCGCTGGGCACGCGGCGGGGCTCCTCGATCACTTCGATCTTGCCGAAGCGCTTGAGGATTTCCTCCCACACGATTCTCAGCTGCATCTCCGCGAGGCGGTTGCCGACGCAGCGATGGATGCCGAAGCCGAAGGAGAGGTGACGACGCGCATTGGCGCGGTCGATGATGAGCTCGTTCGGGTTCTCGATCACCTCTTCGTCGCGGTTGCCCGAGACGTACCACATGACGACCTTGTCGCCCTTCCTGATCGTCTTGCCGCGCAGTTCGCTGTCGGCGATGGCCGTGCGGCGCATGTGCGCGAGCGGCGTCTGCCAGCGGATGATCTCCGACACCATGTTGGGGATCAGCGACGGGTTGGCTATGAGCTTGTCGTATTCCTTCGGGAACTTGTTAAGCGCGTAGAGCCCGCCCGTGATCGAGTTGCGCGTGGTGTCGTTGCCGCCGACGATGAGCAGGATGATATTGCCGAGGTATTCCATCGGCGGCATGTCGCGCGTCGCCTCGCCGTGGGCGAGCATGGAGATGAGATCGTTGCCGGGTTCGGCGTTCACGCGCTCGTTCCAAAGCCGCGTAAAGTACTCGAGACACTCCCGCAATTCGCCGCGCCGCTGTTCCTCGCTTTCAACCAGGCCGCCGGGCATCGGCATCGCCGTCGCCACATCCGACCAGCGCGTCAGCTTGCGGCGATCCTCCCACGGGAAGTCAAACAATGTCGCGAGCATCTGCGTGGTGAGTTCAATGGAGATCGCGTCCACCCAGTCGAACACTTCGCCCTTCGGCGCAGCGTCGAGCAGTTTGCCCGCGCGCTCGCGGATCGTCGCTTCAAGCCGCGCTAGATTTTCCGGCGCCACGATCGGCGAGGCGACCTTGCGCTGCGCGTCGTGCTTGGGCGGATCCATCGCGATAAACATCGGCAGGATGAAATCCGAATCCATGTCGCGGATCGTGATGCCGCCAAGATGGGCGTCTGAAGAGAACACCTGGTGGTTGGTGTCCACCGCCATGATGTCGTGGTACTTGGTGATCGACCAGTACGGCCCAAACTCGCTCTCTTCACAGAAGTGGACGGGGTCTTCCCTGCGCAGCCGCTCGAAATAGGGCCAGAAGCTGTCCGTGCGGAAGAGCTCCGGGTCCGCGACATTCAACTGCGGCAGCGGGATCGACCACGGATCAACCGCCTTGTTCTGGATGCCATCGGCCATGTGCGCCTCTCTCCTCTCGACAGGCCCGCGAGTGACTGACGCGGGCGTCATATTTTTCCTCAAAGTGCGCTGACCGTGACGGCGGGGCAAGTGGAATTCGCGCGATGGCGCTCGTCGCGCCCCGCGGGTCTGCCTCCCAGGCCAATCGAGGGGACCTGAATCACAACCACGAGCCGCCGCCCCGCGCCCACGTCGCTCGCAAGCGTCGTTGTGGCCAGCTGCACCGCGTCGCCTCGCGCCGACGCCACCCCCTTGCACGCCTGACAGCGCCACTGCGCTCTCAGCGGTGATCGCGACCGCCGACGCCGCGGCGCAACGCCTGCACGGCGTCGTCGTCCAGCGTGATCGCGTGACGCCCGCGGAAAGCTACGCCGATGGGCCGGACCGCGAGGCCGGCCGTCTTCGCGACGCGCTCCGCCGCCTTTGTCCGCGAGAGCGTGCAAAGCGCACTGCCGGCGGAGCGCGACTGGCGCTACAGCGATCAATGGCGCTTGGGCGCAACGAACAGCCAGCGCTGCGCCGGGTCGGCGCCTTCGGCAACGGCGGCCAGCGGCTTTACATTGCGCCGGACCAGAAGCTCGTCGCGGTCATCACAGCCGGCTGCTATCCAGCCGGCTGCTATGACCGACCCTATCGCGAGAACGGCGCGCCGTCCGAAGCGCTCTTCGAGCGCATTCTCCACGCGACATTAGAGTATCCGTCTCAATCAAGACGGATACTCTAACGCCTTCCAAACAGCTTCTCGATATCGGCGAGCTTCAGCTCTACATATGTGGGCCGACCGTGGTTGCACTGCCCGGAATGGGGCGTGGCCTCCATCTGGCGCAGCAGCGCGTTCATTTCCTCACCGGTGAGCCTGCGTCCCGCGCGCACCGAACCACGGCACGCCATTGACGAACACACCTCTTCCAGCCGCTCCTTCAGCGCGTGCGCGGCGCCGAGTTCAGCGATGTCGTCGGCGAGATCGCGCAGCAAGCCCTTCGCATCCACCTGCCCCAGGAGCGCCGGGGTCTCGCGCACCGCAAGCGCGCCGACGCCGAACGGCTCGATCACGAGGCCGAGCTCGGCCAGTTCATCGGCGCGCGCGAGCAGCAGTTCGATTTCCGCTGGATCCAGATCGACGATGTCAGGAATGAGCAGCGCCTGCCGCTTCACGCCGCCGTTCGACAGCGCGCCCTTCATGCGCTCATAGACGAGCCGTTCGTGGGCGGCGTGCTGATCGACGATGACGAGGCCGTCGGCTGTCTGCGCGACGATGTAGGTCTCGTGGACCTGCGCGCGGGCGGCGCCGAGGGGGAACTCGGGCGCCGGGAGCGGCGGCGTCTCGCCGGCATCGCCGCCAAACCCATCCTCGCTGTACGCCGGCGAGACGCGGCCGCTCCCGGCCATCTCCACCCGCGCGCTCGGCCACAAAAAATCCGGCGCGACCGATTGCTCCGCCGCCCCCCACGTCCGCAAGGTCCCCTGGTTGGGCGGTGCGTACCCGCCATATCCCGGCTTGAACGCGCCGAGCGCCGCGCCTGCCACTGTCGTGGACGCCCGATGCCCCGCGCCCGCCAGCGCATGCGTGAGCGCACCAATGATCAGTCCCCGCATCTGCCCCGCATCGCGGAAGCGCACTTCTGTCTTCGCCGGATGGACGTTCACGTCCACTTCCTCGGGCGGCAGATCGATGAAAAGCGCGCAAACTGGGTGGCGATCACGCGCGAGAAGGTCCTGATAGGCCGCGCGCACAGCGCCGATGATCAGCTTGTCCTTTACGGGGCGGCCGTTGACGAAAAGGTGCTGATGCTCGCGCGTGCCGCGGTGCAGCGTCGGCAGGCCCGCAAAGCCGGTCAGCCGCGCATTGCCGCGCAGCTGATCGAGCTCCAGAGAATTGGGTGCGAAGTCGGAGCCGAGAATGGCCGCCAGACGACGGCGGCGCCCCTCGAACGTGGGGTCCACTTCGCGCTGCAGCCGCAGCGACGTTCGCCCGTCATGCTCCAGCGTGAACGCCACGTCCGCGCGCGCCATCGCGAGGCGCTTCACCACATCGGTGATCGCCATCATTTCCGAACGCTCGGATTTCATGAATTTGAGACGCGCCGGGGTCGCATAGAAAAGATCGCGCACATCCACGCGCGCGCCGTGCGGATGCGCGAACGAGGCGGGCCGCAGGGGCGCCATAGCCCCGCCCTCCACCGCGATCTCGAACGCATCGCGCGCGCCCTTGGCGCGTGACGTGATCGTCAGCCGCGCCACCGCACCGATAGACGGCAGCGCCTCCCCGCGAAATCCCATCGTCGAAATGTTCAGCAGATCGACCGCGCCATCGGCTTGCGCTACGAGCTTCGACGTCGCGTGACGTTCGACGGCCACCGCCAGTTCGTCGGCGGGGATGCCTGAGCCGTCATCCTCGATGACGATCCCCGACAATCCGCCCCGCTCGATAGCGATCCGCACCCGCCTCGCCCCCGCGTCGAGCGCATTCTCCACCAGCTCTTTCACGGCGGCGGCGGGCCGCTCCACCACCTCGCCAGCGGCGATGCGGTTCACGGCTTCAGGGGGCAGACGGCGGATGGGCATTGAGTCGGCAAAGTAGCATGGCCAGCGCGCGTCCGCCGAAACAGTCGCGCGGCCCCCGAAATCCAATGGGGCCCCGCATTTTCGCCCCCGGGGGGCCAAGGCCCGCGCTCGATATCGAGGAAGGCGAGCACATCGCGAACACGCACGCGGACCCAGGAGCGCTCGATCCCTCGCTCGCCAGCACCACCTGCTTCAGCCGGCCAATCATTTATCCGTGGCGTACATCACGCCGACTGGAAGGCGGCGGTACGGACTGCACATTTTTCACCCAAGAAACCCGACCGGCTCGCGCGTTGAAAGACACTCCTCCCACGTCGCGTCCAGATGGTCCGGCCGCGGCGAAGAGGAGAGCCCGATGCAAACCGTTCGACCGTCGCCTCACCGTCGCGAAGCCTGCCGCGACCGGCGCGCGCGGACTGCACCGCTGGCGCCTTCAAGTCCTTGCCTGGGCCGCGACCCCGCGTGCGCCTGGAGCGCATTC
>Ga0247843_1004636_pt1 | contig 20235 bp, 31 predicted proteins | sample LaCruzMarch2017__FD_192420 | JGI IMG/M metagenome (GOLD analysis project Ga0247843, IMG submission 192420) | Freshwater microbial communities from meromictic Lake La Cruz, Castile-La Mancha, Spain - LaCruzMarch2017_8m | ecosystem: Environmental > Aquatic > Freshwater > Lake | place: Spain...
TTTAATCATCCCGGCATAAGCAATTTCCCACATAAAACCATCAGCGGTTTTGATGCGTTTTAGCGTTGGTGCGGTCATGGCTTCGGGGTGTAGTAAGCAAACCATTGTCGCAACGCATCGCCAGTTGGGGTGCCACTAGCAGCTTTTGCTGCTCGCAGAACACCCTTATAGTCATCAAATGATGTGCTGCCTGATTCCTTATACAGCGTAAACCTGATGCCTTCTGGGAAATTAACCCCAGGCGGCACCGTTGCAAAAACGCGAAACAATCCGCCATCAAAAAATCTACAGATCGCACTAACAGGTGGCTCAATGCCACATGCTTTTAGTACTGTAGATTTCAAGACGCTTTCAGGTATAAAGCTAAGCTGTTTCCAAGAGGGTTCGCTCATGCTGCCTTGCCGTAACGAGTCTCAATGTGTAGACGTGTTGCTGGGCCGTAGTCTTTTTCTAATGCAGGGAATGCTCGCATCAGCCTGAGTTTGTTGCTGTAGTCAGCAGCAAAGCCTGCATCACTAAGGAGGCTATAGAAACTGCCGCCAAATTTTGAGGCCGTTCTTAGCGTCCAATAGATGTCGGATTCGTCAGTCATTGTGGAAGCTGGCAGATGGGTGTGGGTTGTTGAAGCTGTAGCTCGCGGCCAGTTTGAATGCCAATGGCATACATGCTGAAGCCAATAACAATTGCAATTGCGATTTTCATTTGTTAATCTCAAAAGGATCTACTACTTTTAGCATTGTATAATTGTCTATCCCTTTATGTTCTGCATAAAATTGCGCAGATTTATGGCTGTAGAAAGGGCCAACATACGTTGAGTTTATTTTTAGAATAAATGTCATAATTAAGCGGTTGGTAAATACCAGAAAGGAAGGTTGTTTTTTATTTTTATAGAATCATCATATAAACTGCAGCGTTTTGCGTATTGACCGCGAACCTGGTTGGCTTCAGGGAACCCAAAGCTACACTCATTAGTTCGCGCTAACCAATGAATGCAAGACCAGCATTTTGGCTTACCTGCAAATGATTCAGCTATTTCTTCGTATGTCTTATTATCACGGATGGCAAAGTAATTATATTGCGCGGCGATATAAGCTTCTTGCACATTATGAGTGTGAAGATCTATTGTGCGTTCTTCAGTATTGGGAACTTTTAAATTTGCTTGCCAGTTCTTTGACAGCTTTTTACGTTCAATAACTAACCGGCCATTATATAAAACAATCATTAGTATTCACCATGGGCAGGAGCATGGAATAATCGCTCTAGCTGCATCGAGGCTGGTTCTACTTCAAAATCGAAATCAGCTTGCATTGTGTCATCAGTGCTGCGAGCAACAAAAGTCAATGGTGTGTTCATTTGTTTTACCGCCACAAAGCCAATGCGAGGGCTGGAGATCAGGAAGCGGATTGCCGCATTCTCAAGCCAGGTAAGGAAGGTTGCGCTGTTCATGAGACGTTTAGCCATTGGATTTGGTTCCACCATGGCAGCCATTCAACTGCTGCGATGGCTTTTGCATCAGTAAAGCTATAAGCCCATATGCATTCAAGGATGTTGGCAGATGGGATCTGAAAGTAAAAACGTTTCATGTTTCGTAGATGGGTTTCAGGGATAGAACAATTTGAGATAGCAGCCATTTTTTACCTTTCATATCAAGGCAGTTATAGGTAGGCCATGATTGGCCTTCAATACGCTCAACAACAAAAATTGTTTCCTCGTTACTCCAGCCGCGAACATAGGCAAGATCACCTGGGTTGAATTTCCACAGGCATGTCCAGCGATACGATGAATCAATAATTGAACCGAGCCGGTAGGTCTTTTGTTGCGTTGTGACAATCGGAACGACGTAGCCGCTATCTAAAACAATTCGTGGCATAAAACAATTGCGAAGGGGATGGGTGTGGGGGGTTGGCTTCCCCACAAATGAATCGTACACCACCGGCAGAGTTATTACCGGTGCAGGAGCGAATCTGCATACATTTTTAACAATCCAGCTTTAGTAAGCTTCAACTTGGTGCTCCTCCCGCTGGCAGGGGTTACAGACCACGCTACATGCTCAGGTGACAATGCCACCTCAACAGTAAACGTGGGGTCACCACAGCATTGGCAGGTGCGTTGCCGCAGCGTATGGTCATCAAATTGGGAGTTGACGGATTTTACATAAGATCCAACAGCTCCGCATTTCTTGCATTTCACAGCAGCTCATCATCAAACGCTGGTACGACCTTGCCATTAACAAATTTAACAAAGCTATCAACTTCTTTGTTTTGCATATTTTGCAGAGTTTTCCAGTCAGCTTCAATTGCAAGCCCCAGATACTTCAGACCGGCTTTGCTTACATTGTTGTAACCGCTGACCTGCAGTAGAATCTCACCATTCTCATTTGCGACTGCATTTGAGACATAATTAATTAATGCCTCGCGGTCAGCTTCCTTGATGCCAAATACACCGCTAACATCAGGATATTTTTTATTTGCATCAAACCGATCACCAAATCGTTGCTTTAATTTTTCTGCGGTGTTCTTGAAAATTGCGCCAGTGATCTTGAATGTCATGCTGATTCCTCAGTGTGGGTGATGGTGTTAGTCTGTTCAAATTGCTTTACTGCACATAATGCATAAAGCACTCGGCCTTCAATTCGTGTGTAATCAGGGCCTAAACCCTGGGTGCGCCAACGAATAAGCGTTTTGCGGTGGATATGCCACCGCTCCGCTAATTGTTGATCTGTCAAAAATTCAGAGGATGTCATCATCATCAACTACTACAGATATAGGTTGGTTGATCTGTTCATTTAGATCATCCAATGCCGCTCGCACTGTAACCGGCTGCACATCAATAACTTCATCTTGACTTTGTATACCCAGCAATAAATCACTTGCATAAAGACGGCCCCAGAAAGCAGCAGCCCTAAGCCTGATCATGTGCTCAGGCATCGTCTGCCATTTGCTGCCTGACTTAGTAGACCAGCCTTCCTTCTTAGCCATCACCATTGTGATCGTTGGCCCCCGCAGCTCCTGCTCTGTCTTTATGTCAGTAGCAACTGCATAGCAGGCCAAGCTCTCGCCCTCGCCACTTAGCTCATATCGCAGCGGGGTAAAACGTCCGCTGCCATTGATCATCGCAATAATGAAGCTGCTGCTCCACGATGGCCGGCCATGGATTACATGCAGGTGTTGCATCGCCAGAAATGGGCTGATGTTCATCCGATTTGCAATTTCAAGCGCCACCAGGCAATTGGCAAACCCCTGCTGCCCTTGGAATTGCGTTGGGATTAACGTACTGCTAGCCAATGCCTTGGCAATGCGTTGTGCATCTTCAAATGCTTGGATGCCGCTAAAAACTGAACCTGTTGCTAATGCTGTGGATTGAGTCATTAATACATCTCAATAGGTGGGAGTGCGCAGCCATCCGCTTTTGGTAACATCCATGGCGGCAAACTAATAAGTTCTACTTCATCGCTATAACTAGGCCACTTATCAGATGCTTTGCATTCTGCTAATTTGCGTAATGCTTCTGCAGTTGCTTTTGCGCCTGCTTCAATCATCAACGGATCAGCAACATAAACTGCTACGGCATAAGGTGGTTTTTTTTCTACGCAAACAAATATAAATTGTTCTGGTCTGATGCCAGTTGCTTGCTCAACTCCATCAAGATACCAACTTGCTTGCCGGTGGTAATTCCACTTGGCAATTGATCGCTGGAACTCCTTAGGGCTTGCGTCCTCAGTAGTTTTTAGATCCACAATTGTTTTGCCATCATCACTTAACCAGTCAGGTCTGCATTTGCATTGAAGGCCAGTCTCTTTGTCAAACCACATGTGAGTGGTCTCAGGCTTACCTGGCATTCCATGCAATAGCCATGTCGCGGCACGATGCCTCGATATAGCTAGGCCCATCTCATACACCAGCTCATGATCATCGCGGCTGATAATGCTGCGGCCACCGGCCTCTTCAGCAAAGGCTGCCCAGGCTTCCTTACCTGCTTTTGTACGCCGGTCAATTGCGGCAGGTGCTGTCACATACCGTGAGTCCCATGCGTCTAATTCCAAAATATGCGTATGAACGGCAGTGCCAAGCAGCATTGCTGCTGTTGGTTCTGTCGCAATACGCTTTGGATCCAAATACCTGGCCCAATAATGCAAAGGGCTGCGGCTAATTAAATCAAGGCTACTTTTGCTCACGGCTGGGTGGGCGTGATACTCCTCGTTATTCATAAAATGCAGTTGGAATAGGTTGATAAGAAAACTCGGTCACCACCAAAAATGGGATGACCGTAGCTATCGCAAAGCACAAAAATCTAAGCATCCAGCAACCCAGCCTCCTCAAGATATGCCTCGATATCAAACAACACATCAGCTAATGGATGTGTGTCGTTGAAATCCAGCAGTTGGTGCTCGCTTAGATCATCAGCCACCATTCGGTAGCTTTTGATTAGCTCAATCAAAGAAGAATTGAGAGCTTCAATTTGTTCGCTGGTCATGGGCCTATTGCGTGGGGCTCTCGAATCATATACCCTAAAGCTACCCAACGCAACCCAACGTTCCATCATGTCTATTGTTGTTCTTAGGACATACCAGGCGGAGGCTGCGATCAGCCTTGTTGTCTTGCTGCAGCGTTATGGCATGGCCTACCTGCGTGGTGAGGTGCGTACTGGCAAAACCTTTACTGCCCTAGCAGCTATCAAATCCATCGCCTACAAGTCAGTACTCATCGTCACCAAAAAGAAAGCAATTGCCTCAATTGAGGCAGACCGTGATGCCATTGGCCTAACTGAGGCAGTCACGGTCACAAATTATGAGCAGTTGCCAAAGTTTGCAGGTGATCATTTCCAGCTCCTTTTAATTGATGAGGCCCATGGCGTTGGTGCCTATCCCAAGCCATCGAAACGGTTTAACGACATCCGCCAGGTTGGTTATTCGCACTTACTGCTAATGTCTGGCACCCCATCGCCAGAGTCCTACAGCCAGCTATACCATCAATTCCGCCTTGGTCGTGCTATCTGGTCTGGCTATGCAAATTTCTACGACTGGGCAAAATCTGGTTACGTCGATATCGGCAGCAAATACGTTGGTACCGGCCAGCAGGTAAATGATTACAGCAAAGCAAATGAAACCCGAATCCTGGCTGATATAGAGCCCTACACCGTCACAATCACACAGAAAAGCGCCGGCTTTACCACCGTCATCAAGGAGCACACTCATTACGTTCAGATGAAGCCACGAACCTATCGCCTGGCAAAACGCATAATGACCGATGGCGTTATTGGTACACCCTCCTGCCGCAGTGTCCTGGCTGATACTGGCGCAAAGGCCATGTCAAAACTCCGCCAGATTTATTCCGGCACCGTCATCACCGAGGCTCATGGTGCAGTGATATTTGACACCACAAAAGCAAAATTTATAATGGAACACTTTTCTGGAAAATTAGCCATTTTATATTGCTTCAAGGCAGAAGGGCACATGCTCCGCAAGGTGTTTGGTGCTAACGCCACCGACTCACCAGAACAATTCAACGCTGACCCAAACGCCATCTACATCGGCCAAATCCTCTCTAGTCGTGAAGGCGTCAACCTATCCACAGCCGATCACTTGATTTTTATGGGGATTGATTACTCCGCTCTCAGCTACCTCCAAGGCCGGGATCGCGCCTCTTACCTTGGTCGTGATCGCGCAAATCAGATCCATTTCATCTTTGCTGCAAAATCAATCGAGCCTCGCGTCTACGCTTTAGTGCGCAACAAAGAAAATTACACCGGCTCCCACTATGCGGCAGACCGAAGCAGTCTTTCAGCGGAAGCTGATCAAGCAATACGAAGCTGATGGTTGGTATGTCCTAAAAATTATTCAATGCAATAAACCCGGCTGGCCTGATCTTTTATTAATTAAAGGTGATCAATATCGCCTGGTTGAAGTAAAAGCTGCTGATGGTTGCGTCTCCCCAATTCAAAAGTATCGCCATGCTGAGTTGCAATTACTTGGTATCCCTGTCGCAATTATTAAACCATGACCCTTCTTGATCAATTAAACCAACTGCCAGACAGTTGGGGCTACGTTGCTGTCGGTAAATCAAAACGGCCATATCAAGCAAAATGGCAGCAAAATCCATTAAATAAACAGCAGCTTGCGTTTGAAATTACTGCCGGTCGTGCTCATGCCATCGGTGTTGCATGTGGCCCACAATCAGGCGGTTTATTATTTATTGATCACGATGGCCCCTCAGCTAGTGAGGTGTTGCGTAAACTTGGCATTCCAACATCTGAACTGCCTAAATCATGGGCTGTAACCTCAGGTCGTAATGGGCGCTTCCAAATAATATATACAGTTCCTATCCAATATTGGGATCAGATTAAGACACGTAAGATTAAATCTGGTGTTATCGATGAAGATGGCAGCGTTGAGCAGATAGAACTCCGGTGGACTGGTTGTCAGTCAATAGTTGCTGGTTCTCATCCCATCACTGGTGCATATCGTTGGATTGATGGTCGCGCACCATCTGATATTTCCATTGCTGAAGCGCCCATGGCCTTGATCCAAGAGATGTTGCCACCGCCGACTGCCCCCGCAGTAGTGCCAATGCCTAAGCCCAGGGTGAATGGCAAGAAGTACAATGATTTTGATAATGCTTTAATATATCTTGCTGCTTTAAATCCTGCTCGCGCTAATGATTACGACCAATGGATTGAAGTTGGGCAATGTTTACATTCAGTAAATGATTCACGGCTCCTATCGCAATGGGATCAATGGTCATCATTAAGCCCTAAATACACGTCAGAAGGTTGCCAACAACATTGGTCATCATTTAAAGCTGATGGTAATCGCAGCATAAAACGTTTATGCAAACTAGCTAAAGAAGATGGCTGGCAGCCTGATGAGAAGGATCAATACGAAAAGCTGGAAGCTAGAGAGTTGCTGGGAATGTTGCGGCCTGTTGAAGGTAAAATATCAGACTACCGATTTAATATATTTACGCAGCAGATTGAATATCGCGATGAACCCGCACCTAACATTGAACTATTCTATCTGAACTTATCCGAAATTGGTTACAAAGTTGGCAAGGAGATGGCGCTTGATTGCGTCATAAAAGTTGCCCGTGAACATGCGTATGACCCGGTAAAATTATATCTTGAACATGTAGCAGATAACGTATTGCCAGAATGCATCGAATACTTATCTTCCACCTATTTGCGCAAGGGCTCTGATCTAAAAGCTGGCCCCACTTTATACGACCACATGCTCAAACGTACCCTTATAGCTGCCGTAAAGCGTGTATTTGAGCCTGGTTGCAAGCATGACACTGCTTGCGTTCTTATGGGCGATCAAGGCTCGCAAAAGTCATCCTTCTGGGCTGCTCTTGGTGGCCCCTTCTTTTCTGATGCGCTCAAAGACATCGGCAACAAGGACGATCTTCTGGTTTTGCACTCCAGTTGGATCATGGAATGGTCTGAAATTGATGCGCTCAACAGCAAAAAACACGCCGGCCAGGTAAAAGCATTTTTATCGCAAGCGACCGATCTATTCCGGGTGCCATATGGCAAAGCAGCGGAGCGGTTCCCACGGCGCGGCATCATCGTTGCCTCAACCAACCGTGAAGACGGGTTCTTGGTTGATGACACCGGCAACCGCCGATTCTGGGTAATCCCCGTCACAGCCACTCTCGCGGCGCCTATAGATGTCACCAGCTTGCTTCTGGAGCGTGATGGCATCTGGTCTGCTGCAGTTGCTGCATATCGCGCTGGTTTCCCAACCCACCTGCCCACAGAGCTTGAAACCCAGGTAGCCGAGCAAAACGATAATTTCGTCTCCTCCTCCCCGTGGCATGTACTAATCGAGACCTGGCTCGCAGCACCAGCCAACCATGGCGCAGCTATTACTACCGAGATGATCCTCAACGATGTCATCCGTATGGATGCTGCACATCAAACCCAAAGCCACCAGAAGCAGGTGGCGCAAATTCTTAAACGGCTTGCCTATTCCAGGAAGCGTTCTCGACTAGGGGGAACACTGCGATGGATCTATCAAAAGGATTGTTCCCCGTAGCAAAAACCAAGGGGGGACACTTTGGCCCTGTGATACCAAGGTTGTTCCTAGTGTTCCCCTGTCCCCCCTATTTATTTATATATATATATTTTATATAGTAATAGGGGGTATAGGGGGTATGCGTAGATCTCAGGTAAAACTGAACCTTTACGGGGAACGTGGGACGGGGGAACAAATGCTATGGTTTAGAGGCGATGGGGCGGCCCATCCTGAATCTGGAATGGGCCGTTTTTTTTCATGATTAACCCAACGATCACCTTTGACCCAAAAGAAATACTTGGGAAGTTGTCCAACCTTGGTCAGGTGCAGCTTCCGTCTGCTGCAGCTACCGCATTGAACTTGACGGCCTATGCCATGCGTAAAGCGATTCAAGATGCTGCACTGGTCACTTTCAACGAGGTGGTGCCATTCACGCTGGCGAGCTTCCTGTACAAGAAGGGATCACCAGTAAATCTTGAGGCGGTGGTATACATCCGGCCTGATGCACCAAAGGGCAACCCTGCAAGCTCCTACCTAGCCCCGCACATCTATGGGGGTCTGGCATACCGGACACGGTTTGCAAAGGGCTTGGGACGCACTAGAGACCCCTCTCCGCTAGGAGGAGGTGGCCCAATCCTTGCGCCAAACCAAGTGATGGCCCCTACTCAATCACCACAGGGGGTTCGGTTCACCAATAGAGGCCGCATGTCACCTGGGCAATACGAGCAGATAATGACTTACCTGGCTAACTCTGACTCAACGCGCACAGCCGCAACTGGCCGCAAAAGGGCAGCAAGTGTTGGTGTTAGATATTTCTACATGAATCAGGCGATGGCAGATGAACGCCGCAACTTGCGTAGCAGCAAGCCAGGTATCTTTATGGCAAAAGGTAGAAAATTGATGCGCGTGATGACAGAAATAAATACACCAAGTTTTGGTGCAAAATTTAAATTCTTTGATATTGGAATTGCGACAGCAAATACTGAGTTTCCAAAAATCTTGAGGCAACAAAAGTTTTTGTAAAAATTTTGGACATGGGGCATATCGGTTTAAGGCCAAAAATTTTTGGACATGGGAGGTATCGGTTTAAGGGCCTTTTTTTGTGATAAGGGGGAAGTGGTTTAAGAGCCTGGTGCAGAGGGAGGCCCCTAGAACTCACGCTGTAGTACGTTTGGACTATAGTACACATGTACCATTGAGAATGATTCTCATTATCAAAATAGTACAAATGTACTAGTAAGAATGATTCTCATTATCAATAGTACAAAAGTACTATTTGTATAAACAATTAAACAGTGCTGTTTAATACTTATAAACAATACCGTTTAAAGTTACCAATTAAACAATTAAGTTTAATTGTTATTTTTATTTGGTTTCCTAGGTGCGTCCCGATAGTACACCTGATCGGTAGTACGGTAGTACAGCAAGTCTAAATTAATTGTTAAGCATTGTGAAACCTTGTTGCACTCTGCCGGTAGTGCGCCTATTGTTAGGGGGAGCAGTAATCCCTTTCGCAACTGCTCTCAAAAATTATGACTTCACTTCTATTAGCTCTCATTTTTAAATTTTTGCTCCCGTTACTAGTGCTAGTAGCACTAGTGGATCTTTTAAGCCAGACTCAAGCTCAAAAGATTCAGCGCCTCGCTAAATCTGGCTATTCACAGAGATCAATAGCCGAGCGTTTAGGTATTACTAGGTACAGGGTGCGCTTAGCTCTGGCTTAATTCTCAAGACATTGGCCCCTTTACATCCAACCCTTAACCCTTTCTAAAACAATGCGAACCAAACAAACAGACTTAACGCCCGGGCAATGGAAGATTTTCTATGGCGTAGAACTTGAGACAGGTGTATCGGTACCGGAGCTACTGAAGGCGGGAGGTTTCGCCCCTGATCCTTGGTCTCCAGGCGCCATATGTGGCACATTGCCGCATTGCGGCCTTTATGGGCTAATGGAACCTAGCGGCGCTTGCCATACATAGCCATGATTAATTTTAATGAAGCTCAGATACCAAAACCACAACCTCACAAAACAATGCAAATTATTGACCGTTTAAGCTACTGCTCCGGTACCTATGCCTTTTGGGCTGATCATCATGAAGGCCCAAGCTCTAAAGGTTATGAGATCCTTTCTAAGGTTTCTAACCAATACAACCCCGGCCCCTCATATAATGGTTGGGATAGCTTGGACGAAACAAGTAGGGAGGTCTACCGCTCATGGTGCAGGAAACAGTCTGTAGAGTGTGAATACGATACGGTGAAATATGCTCTATCAAATGCCTTTGATTCTGAGGATCCTTGCGTTGAGTACTTTCTTAGTAAATATGGTAGTAATACCTTAGAGGAAACGTGTTTGGTTAATTACTACCAAAGCGATTTCGTTAATATTGATATGTGTTACACTCGAGATTTAATAGAGTTCTATGATCGCAACGAAACAGAGTTAACGGCCTGGATAGACAAAGCGTGCGAAGCCTACGGTTATACCTCTACGTTGCAGCTATTGGAGGGGCAGACGATAGAAACCCCGGGCGATATGGCGGCGGCTTTGGTCAATACCGCTATGAGTTACCTAGCTTATGAGCTGCTCTCGGTATTGTTTCCCGACAAGTAGCCGCAACGATTAACCAAATACCAAGGCCCCTAGGTGACTAGGGGCCTTTATTTTTGCCCGCTCTTAGTCACCTAGGGGCTTCTTTGTTGGCTTGCTATCTTAGCCCCTCTCACAAGCCCCTGTAAGGGGCGCTATATCAGGCAAATAGGTTACCCTATGCGATCAATTAAGGCGCCTCTTAGGCGATCCTAGGCGGACTTGTTTACGCTAACTAGGCGCAAAGTAGCTGTTACATAACAAAGCGCCTTAAATATTATAATACATATGTACTATAATATTTTATTTGAGGCATAATTAAGCCTTAAGTATTGCAATACATATGTACTATAATATTTTTTTCGGCAAAAGTTAGGTTCTTCCCGGGTTGTTTGCCACGGGTAATTTCGAACCCCCCTGATCCGCTAGCGTTACATTTCAACATGTTGCAACCGTCTCACCTGAGTCTCACAGTAAGACTCAATTATCAAAAGCTGACCATTATATGCACAAAACACGCCTATGTGTTGCTAACTTGGTTTAACGACCTTTAAACGGTTAAACTTTGGGTTATGACAACTTGTAGCAGCAAAGAACTAGCTGATTCCCTTGGTGTGACTGTTGCGAGGGTAAGCCAATTAAAAACGCAAGGGCGATTTGATGGTTGCTTTACAATCCAACGCAACAAGATCTTTTGGGATCTTGAGGCAGCAACGGATATGTACAACGAGGTAGGGCCGATTGGCGCAAGTAATACGCGAAAGAAAACTGAAGACTTAGACATACCAAGCTTCAATGAAAGTAAGGCAAAGTCAGAACATTTCCGTGCGGAGCTGGCGAGGCTTGACCTAGAGACCAAGGAGCAGGAATTGGTTGAGGCATCGCAAGTAGAGCGGGAAGCGTTCACCAGTGCTCGCGCTGTAAGGGATGCATTGAATAACATCCCTGATAGAGTTAGCAGCCAAATTGGAGCAGAGTCAGATCCTGTGGTGATCCACAAAACATTGTCAGATGAGATCCGTAAAGCATTGGAGACATTGACAAATGCGTAATGGCGCAACGGTATATCGCAAGGCATTTCTAGATGGGTTGCGTCCAGATGCTGATTTAACGGTTAGTCAATGGGCGGATCAGTATCGGATGCTTAGCAGCAAGGCAAGCGCCGAAGCAGGGCCATGGCGTACAGAACGGACGCCATATCTACGGGAGATCATGGATTCAATGAGCGCCAACTCAACGGTGCAAAAAGTTGTATTTATGGCTGGTGCTCAGCTTGGCAAGACGGAATCAATTAATAACGTGGTGGGCTACATGATTGCCCACGCACCAGGGCCGGCATTATTTGTACAGCCCACGATTGAGATGGCAAAACGACTATCGAAGCAAAGGCTGGAGTCATTAATTAATGAGACACCTTGCTTAGCGGAAAAGATCGCACCAGCCAGGAGTAGGGATAGTGGCAACACAATGTTTAGCAAAGAATTCCCTGGTGGAATTTTGCTACTTACGGGAGCTAATAGTGCTACGGGTTTGAGATCAGCGCCCTGCCGATGGGTGTTGCTGGATGAGGTGGATGCATTCCCTAGTGATGTCGATGGGGAGGGCGATCCATGCGCGTTGGCAGAAAGAAGAGCATCAACTTTTAGTAGACGCAAGATAATTTTGACTTCAACGCCAACGGTAAAAGATATGAGCCGTATCGAGACAGAATATCTGGCATCTGACCAGCGTAGATATTTTGTGCCGTGTCCACATTGTGACCACATGCAATGGCTGGAATGGAAAAACTTGCAATGGCGTGATGGCGACCCAAAAACAGCCGCATATGTATGTGCTGGATGCGGCACCCATATCCAAGAGCACTACAAAAGCGAAATGCTGCGCAAGGGTGAGTGGCGAGCTATGGCTGAGAGCCAGGATCTACGGACGGTAGGGTTTCACTTGTCAACGTTGTATTCACCAGTTGGGTGGAAGAGCTGGCAAGAAATTGTGGGTGAGTTTCTTAGAGCAAAAAATGATGCCCCATTATTAAAAACATTTGTTAATACGGTATTAGCTGAGACGTGGGAGGAGGAGACAGGAGCAAGATTGGGGGCGGAAGGGCTGGCGGAACGGGCCGAGCTCTACCCTGCTGGGGAGGTGCCAAATGGCGCGACGATCCTTACTGCTGGTGTCGATGTACAGGATAACCGGGTTGCTATTGGGCTCTATGCATGGGGAGCTGGGGAAGAATGCTGGCTTGTAAGCCACACCGAGGTGTATGGCGATCCAGCCGGTCAGAAGTTGTGGGATCAAGTGGATGACATCGTATTACGGGATTACCCTCATGCTGCAGGTGGCCGTGTGAAGGTATCAGCAATTGGGGTGGACTCTGGCGGGCACTTCACAAGTGAGGTGTATGCGTATGCCAGAAGCCGTAAAGGGAAAGGTGTGTTTGCGTTAAAGGGTTCGTCTATTAGTAACAAACCACCAATTGGCAAGCCCTCCAAGGTTGATATTAACTACAAGGGGCAAGTGCTTAAAAATTCAGCGGAGGTGTTCCCATGCGGCACGGACACCGTGAAATCAACGCTTTTTGGCCGGTTGAAGCATAACGAGCCTGGTGCTGGGTTCATTCATTTCCATGCTGAGGCAGGGCAGGAATACTTCAAACAGGTAACAGCAGAGCGGCAGGTGGTGCGATATGTGAAAGGTTTTGCAGTACGTGAATGGAAAAAGAAAGCAGGAGATCGCAATGAGGCATTGGATTGTTTTGTTTATAGCTATGCGGCGTTGCATTTTCTATATATGCGATTCAACCGGAATACAGTATTTGAACAGTTTGAGCGGGTATTGAATACGAAAGAACCAGCAGCACCTAAACCGGTAGAATTGGGCTATCGACCGCCGCAGCGTAGAATGGTAAGGCAAGCTTCTTCGTTCGTGACAAGCTGGTGAGTATTCTCGTCCCAAGTTTAATTTACGCAGGCGACACCGTCGTGTTTGATGTTCTTGATTTTAAGGACGCAATAGGTACAAGTATTTCTAGCGGCACTTATACGCTGACATGGTACGCAAGATTTAATCACACACATGAAGGCGCAACAGTAGTTGGTACAGCGCAAAGTGGTGGCTGGAGGGTTACTGTCCCCGCTGCCACCACAGCCGTATTTAACACAGGAGCGTGGACATGGCAGGCGATTGCCACCTATTCCACTTTGCAATTTACAGCAGGGCGCGGCCAGTTTACGGTTAAATCAACAGCGGCTTATACGGGGCAACCTGCTGCTTATGACGATAGGTCTCGCGCTGAGATTGATCTGGTTTTTGTAGAAACCGCAATACGGACATTAGCGGAAGGCGGAATGGTGCAGGAATACCAAATTGGTGGCCGTATGTTGAAGCGATATAAAATGATAGAACTATTGCAATTGCGCGATAGTTTAAGAAATGAGGTTGCCATGGAACGTAAAGCTGAAAAGATTAGACAGGGTCTTGGCAATCCAGGCTTAGCAAAAGTGAGGTTTGTCTAATGGCAATTTTTGGATTTGGCCGCACCAGCGTTTTAAAGCGTCAATTACACGAAGCGGGACAAAAGAATGCGTTGCTGAAGCGAGCGTATGCTGCTGCCCAAAATAACAGGTTAACTTCTGACTGGATCAGCCAAGCCACCTCCGCCGATAGCGAAATTCGCGGTGGGATAAGAGTGTTGCGCAATCGCGCTAGGCAACTGGTACGAGATTCTGATTTTGCAAGATCTGCGCTTCGTGCTGTACGCAACAACGTGGTGGGCACTGGCATCAAGATGCAATCGCAGGTAAGGATGCAACGCGGAGGGAGGTTAGCGGAAGATATCAATAGCAGGATTGAGCAAGAATGGGCTTACTGGGGTTGTGCAAAACGATGCAACACTGCAGGTAAATTAAGTTGGTATGACATCCAGCGGTTATCTATTACATCAGTATTGGAATCCGGTGAAGTATTTATTAGATTTGTAAAGCAACCTTTTGGCGGCAGCAAAGTGCCATTGGGTCTTGAAGTAATTGAATCAGATCTATTGGATGATGATTATAGCGGCATTGAAAAGAATGGTAATGAAGTGCGGATGGGTGTTGAGATTGATAAATGGGGCCGGCCTGTTGCTTATCACTTCTATGACTATCACCCCGGTGATTATTTATTTAGCTATGCGCAAAAAGCAGCTAAAAAGCGTGTCCGTATCCCTGCAGAAGACATTCTGCATTTGTATCTAATTGAACGCCCTGGACAGACGAGAGGCATCAGTGCATTTGCATCAGCAATCATGCGATTGCGCAACCTAAGCGGCTATGAGGAGGCGGAGATTGTAGCTGCTCGCGCCAGTAGCAGCATGATGGGATTTGTTAAAACACCAGATCAAGAGTTGTTTGAGGATGGCACCCAAGACAATGAATCGGTGCTTGATTTTTCTCCTGGAAGCATAAGGCGATTGGCACCGGGGGAGGAGATGCAATTTTTTACACCCAACCGGCCTGATGATGCATTTACACCATTTGTGCAGCAGATGCTTCGTGCTGTAGCGGCTGGCATTGGCTGTTCTTATACGCAGGTATCAAGCGATTTTTCGCAAAGTAACTACAGCTCCTCCAGGCTAGAGCTAATAGAAACCAGAGCGCATTACAAAACTTTACAGCAATATATGATTGAGTCTTTATGCGAGATGGTGTATGAGAAATGGATGGATATGGCAGTGTTGAGCGGTGTGTTAGATCTTCCTGGCTTTGATAGCAATCCAGAACGTTATTACGCAAACAAGTGGATTGCACCTGCAGCGCAATTTGTTGATCCGCAAAAGGAAGCCGCTGCTTATAAAGATTTAATCCGCAGCGGGATTATGACGCTATCGCAAGTAATTGCATTACATGGCGGTGATTTTGAGGATCAAATGCGACAACGGCAGCATGAGCTAGCGGTAGCTGATGAGTTTGGCATCATATTGGACACAGACCCTTCGCAGGTTTCAAGTAATGGCATCTCGCAACCTGTACCTAACCCACCAACAGAACATCCGTTAGAGCATGAGGCAGAGGGAGAAGAGGAAGAAGAATCCGAGGAGGACGAAAGCTAATGGAAGAGTCGGGTAACATGAGCGGCATGGAGCCAACCGCTATCGAAACCGCAGAGGATCTCACAATGGATAATGCAACAGAAGATCGCGCAGAACCTAACGGCCTAAAAACCGGTGATTTTGTTGAGTGGGGCAGCAGTGGCGGCACAGCTCGCGGCAAAATTACACGCATCCTTAGAGATGGCACACTTGAAGTTCCTGATTCTTCTTTTAGCATCACCGCAACAGAAGAAGACCCAGCGGCATTAATTCGTATTTACCGTCAAGGCGATGATGGCTATGAAGCAACTGATCGCTTGGTTGGTCATAAATTTTCAACGCTAAGCAAGATTGCAGCATTGCGATTCTTTGATGGCAACGCGATCACACGCTCGGCCAGTACTGAATTTAAGATGGCGGACGACGATGACCGCACTCTTGAGTTCCCTTTTGGTAGCGAAAAGCCAGTAGAGCGTTACTACGGCATGGAAGTGCTAAGCATGGATGAGAAATCAATGGATCTAAGCCGGCTCAACGATGGCGCACCACTGCTTTATCAGCACGATGCAGATCGCATTATTGGCGTAGTGCAAAAGGCATATATCAAAAACAAAAGAGCTTATGCAAAAGTAAAGCTTGCCAATAACGAACTTGGCCGCGAAATGCAAGAGTTGATAAAAGATGGAATTATGCGTAATGTAAGTTTTGGTTATAAGATTACGCAGATGGAAACTGATGAGTCAACCTCACCTGTGACTTATCGCGCAACAAGATTCCAACCCTTCGAACTTAGTCTTGTGACGTTGGCAGCGGACGAATCAGTTGGAATAGGCCGTGCCTTCTATCATAAGGAAGTCACGGAAGCGGCCTCAGCCGTTCAAACACAACCTACCGGAGTAACAACAGTGGATCAAACCCTCAATCTTGAGGCTGTCCGCGCTGAGGCCGCTCAGGCCAAAGCAAAGGAAGCCGCCGAAATGATCGCTCTTGGGCAACGTACCAAGAACATGGAAATGGCTTCAGAGTTTATTGCTAATTCCCGTGGTCTTGAGGAATTGCGTTCTGCACTTCTCGAGAAAATGGGCGTACAAGAAAAGCCTTTGAATCCTGCTGATGCAGAGATTGGCTTGAACGAAAAAGAGAAGCGTAATTTCTCTTTTGTTCGCGCTCTCAATGCTATGGCTCATCCCAATAGCCCTGAAGCGCAAAGAGCTGCTGCGTTTGAAATCGAAGTTAGCCGCGCTGCACAAAAGCAATCTGGTAAGGAAGCCCGTGGCATCCTGATCCCTGCCGATGTACTTGGCTATGGCCGCCGCGATCTAACCGTAGGCAGCGCATCTGCTGGTGGCGATCTGGTCGCAACTGAGTTGATGAGCGAAAGCTTTATCGATTTGTTGCGCAAGGCCTTGGTACTGCAAGGTGCTGGCGCCACGATCATGACCGGCCTGCAAGGCATGGTTGCTTTACCACGCCAATCAGGCGGTGCAACTGTTTATCACGTTGCAGAATCCAGCAGCATCACCGAATCAGCTTTAACAGTTGACCAGGTAACAATGCAGCCACGCACAATCGGTGCCCTTACCGATTATTCGCGTCGTTTGTTGCTGCAATCCAGCATCGACATTGAGAACCTTATCCGTCGCGATCTAGCTCAAAGCATTGCTATTGAGGTAGAGAACCAAGCGATTAATGGCACCGGCACCGGCTCCTATCCACTAGGCATCCTGAACGTAACCGGCATCAACACTGAGTCTGGCGTTGCTGCGTTTAGCGACTTTGTAAATGCTGAGGCAAGTCTTAGCACCGACAACGCATTGCTGGGCAGCCTTGGTTATCTGATGAACTCTGCATTACGCGGAACTCTAAAGACCACCGAAAAAGCCACCACCACCAATGGCGTATTTGTTTACGAAGCTGACAACACCATCAATGGTTACTCAGCTTATGTATCCAACTCAATGCCAAACTCCACCGCGATTTTCGCTAACTTCAGCGACATCCTGATGGGCTTCTGGAGTGGTTTGGACATCATGGTTGATCCTTACACAGGATCAGCTTCTGGCACCGTTCGTGTGGTTGCCATGCAGGACTACGACATTGCAATTCGTCATCCTGAGTCCATCTGCAAACTGTCCTGATAATTGAGGAGTAGCAATGCGCATTCAAATGCTGCGAAACACCATTGTTGACCTTCAACAGGTAAATATTGGTGATTTTGTTGAAACCGATCCAAAATCAGCTTTGCTTTTGATCGGTATAAAGAAAGCCATTGCTGCTCCTTTACCCCAGGAAGTTATTGTTACTGCTGACCCTATTCCACCCATTCCAAAACGGAGAAAAACCGATGATTCACAACCTAGGAAGCAAAACTTACCTAGCCAGCCTGTTACCGGCTGACTCTCGCACTGCTACAGCTACCGGCACTGGCTTCGACCTGCAAGGGTCTAATGACGCTGAAGGTGAAGCCGTAGTGATTTTTGATTGCGAGGCAGGTAGTGGCACCAGCCCCACGATGGATGTAAAACTCCAAGATTCGGCTGATAACTCTACCGGCTGGGCTGATATCACTGGCGCTGCTTTTACGCAAGTCACTAGCACTGCCTCACAGCAAAAGCTAACTATCAACGCTAACGATGTTCGTCGTTATGTGCGTGCGGTTGGCACATTAGGTGGCACCAGCACACCTACCTTTGTATATGCCGTTTCAATGCTTTACAGCAAGAAGTACGGTAACTAATCCTGATGGCGATATCTGATACGCTGGCATTTTTGAACACAAACGAGTTTGGCATTACTTGCCAAATTAGTGCGGGTGCAAGTTTTGTCGGCGTATTGGATTCCCCAATGGATTTAATTGCTGGCGGTATGGCATTGTCTAGGGAGTATTTGCTATTGGCAAAAACTTCTGATGTCAGTGCCGCCGTTCGCGGTACTGCTATTACTGTTGCTGGCGCGTCTTACACGGTACGCGAAAACCGACCAATTGATGACGGCCTATTCTCTGAACTATTGCTTAGTAAGGTGTAGGCATGGCTGATACACGCCGCGAATTAATTCTTGCAAGGTTAAAAACAAACCTTGATGCAATCACTGGCGCCACTTGCTACCGCAGCCGGGTAGAACCGTTAGCCCGTGGTGAGGCACCAGCAATAATCTTGGAGCCGGTTACAGACCAGCCCGCAGAAGTCTTCCCTACCGTCCTGCAGTGGATGCTCCGGGTTCGGGTCACTGTGATTGTGCGAGCAGATACACCAGATGATGCATCGGATGTGTATTCGCAGCAAGTGCATAATTTAATCATGAGCGATCCAACCGTTAATGGGTATGCGTTAGATATTGACCCAGACCGCGTAGAATTTAGTTTGTTTGAAGCTGATGTGCCGCTTGGTATCATAAGTATGGACTTTTTGATAAGGTATCGTTCTGGCCGAACCAACCTCACTTCCGCGAGCTAAAATGATTGAGAAAACACAAACGCTTAAGCCTGTTCCCAATCCTGGTGTTGGAGGGACATATCTCTTTGATCCTTTGACAGGCAGCCTTACACTATTAGAAGAAACCGCTCTCCAAGGAACAACCCCCAATGGCAAAGCTTTACCGGAAAAGGACAGTCCTGATCAAGGCTGAAGCAACCTACGGCACAGACTCCACCCCTGCCGGCTCTGACGCTTGCCAAGTTCGCAACTTGGAGGTTACACCTGTTCAATCAGATATAGTAAGCCGCGATTTAATTCGCCCATATTTAGGTGCATCACCTCAGTTAATTGCAAACAATCGTGTCCAAGTGACATTTGAGGTTGAGTATGCAGGCTCCGGCACCGCCGGTACGGCCCCACGATACGGTTCTTTGCTAAAAGCTTGTGGCTTTAGCGAAACTGTTGTTGCTAGTACAAGCGTAACTTATGCGCCAGTATCGACAAGTTTTAGCTCTGTAACGATGTACTACTCAACCGATGGTGTACGCCATAAAGTAACTGGTGCGCGTGGAACCTACTCATTAAACCTAACGGCTAACCAAATCCCAGTTATCAACTTTACGATGACCGGGCAGTATGTAGCTCCTACCGACACTGCAGATCCAACCCCAACTTTTACAGCTCAAGCAACACCAAAAATCTTTAACGATACAAACACCACTGCATTTACATTATTTAGCGAAACCGATTTGCCTTTGCAAAGTTGTCAGCTTGATATTGGCAATGAAGTTGTTTATCGTGAATTAATTAATAGCGACAAAGAAGTTTTGATTGTAAACCGGTCTGGTAGTGGCACTTTGGCGATTGAAATGCCAACCTTGGCAAGCCATGATTTCTTTGCTGATGCAGTTGCATCAACTACAGGAAACTTGTCAATCGTGCATGGCACAACTGCTGGCAACATTATCACGCTTGCTTCGGCTGCGAATGCAATAAGCCTTGGCGCTCCTGCTTACTCAGAAGACAGCGGTATTGTTATGCTAAACTTGCCGTACACCTTGGTGCCTAGCACTGCAGGTAACGACGAATTTACACTCGCCTACACCTAAATTTCATGGCATTTATTCTCAAAAAAGCTGCTTCTTATAAGTGGCCTGTC
>Ga0247843_1004648_pt1 | contig 20190 bp, 25 predicted proteins | sample LaCruzMarch2017__FD_192420 | JGI IMG/M metagenome (GOLD analysis project Ga0247843, IMG submission 192420) | Freshwater microbial communities from meromictic Lake La Cruz, Castile-La Mancha, Spain - LaCruzMarch2017_8m | ecosystem: Environmental > Aquatic > Freshwater > Lake | place: Spain...
AGCCGGCTGGTCAGAAAGTCGCTATCCTTTTCCAAATTGGACAAGTGGCACAACTTGGCGATTGGTTGGTGCTTTTGGCAATTCAACTTGGAGAGGCAGCATTACATTTGATACACCGCCAAAAATTTTATCAGATGTATTAAAACCACTCGTATGATTCTCTTTTCTTGTTGCCATAGTGTCACTTTATAATTACCACCAACTCCTAAATATACGAAAGTTTTGCAGTACCGCACGGACGGATCCGTTTTGGTATTACTGAAATTTCGGACAATTCTCTGTTGCTTATCGAAGTTTCATTTTCAACAATCCAATTTCAGCCGCCGGCGGCTGACGTTCGTACAGAATTTTGTAGGCAGCTTCTGTAATGGGCATATCAACGCCGTATTTCTTGTTCATTTCAAAAATACTGTTGACGGCATAGTAACCTTCGGCAATCATTTTCATTTCCATTTGGGCCGATTGCACGCTGTAGCCGCGACCAATCATGTTGCCAAACGTACGATTACGACTAAACTGCGAATAAGCCGTTACCAATAAATCCCCCAAATAGGCCGAAGCGCTCAAATCACGCTCGCGCGGGTCAACGGCGTTGACAAACCGACGAATTTCCTGCATCGCATTGGAAACCATCACCGCTTGAAAATTGTCTCCGTAACCCAACCCGTGACTGATTCCGCACGCCAACGCCACAATGTTTTTCATCACGGCAGCGTATTCCACGCCGTACAAATCGATCAAAGGATTGGCTGTCACAAAGCGGCAACTCATCAATTGGGAAACATCAGCGGCGCAGGCGTTGTCAGTAGAAGCAATGGTCAAATACGATTGTTTTTCCAAGGCTACTTCCTCGGCGTGGCACGGCCCGGCTATGACGCAAATTTGACTCAGTGGCACTTCAAATTGGTCTTCTACCCAATCCGTAACCAGGCAATTGGAGGTTGGAATCATACCTTTGATGGCCGAAACAATGCGCTTCCTCGCAAAATGCTTGGGCGTAAGCCCCGAAAGCGGTTCCTGCACAAAAGCCGCCGGAATGGCCAGAATGACGTATTCAGCACCGTTTAAAGCATCTGTAATTTTGGTAAACGTCTTTACTTTTCGGGGACTTAATCGTACGTCGCGGAGGTAATCGGGGTTGTAATGGTGCTTGCGGATGTGTTCCACGGCAGCACGGTCACGCAGCCACCAACGAATACTGACGTTGTTTTCAGAAAGGATTTTGATGATAGCAGTGGCCCAACTGCCACCGCCTATGACGGCGATTGATGTCATTTGTTAGCATTATAACGTGATTCTTCTATGGCGAAGTCCGCGTAAAAGTAAGTATTTACTGCCGCATGGGCGGCCCCGTAACTGTAAACTGAATACTGTAGACTATTTCTCACAGCCACAGCCTTTGGCGCAGCCCAATTTTTTAGGACTGAATTCTTTGCGCAGGCGGTTTCCGACGTAGCCCAAAGCGCCGATAAAAAGCAAACCGATGAAGATACTTTCAAACATTTGCAGAAATTCTTAGAGTTTCAATGAGTGATTTACCTGATTTTATCCTTTAAAATCTAAAATCACTTTTCTCAAAAACGCCTTTTTACGTAATTGCGTTCCTGACAACCCTTTTTGACCTAACTTAATGAAAAACCCAACCCAAGAACCTGTCTCCTATCGCGCTTTATTCAGTCTGCCCGTCATCGTAGCCGCATTGGGCTATTTTGTGGATGTGTATGATTTGCTGGTATTTAATATTGTCCGTGTACCGAGTCTAAAAGATTTGGGGCTGAGTCCAGAGGAAGTATCTTCCATGGGCAGCAAAATCTACAATTGGCAACAGGCCGGACTCCTCGTAGGAGGGATTTTATGGGGGATTTTAGCCGACAAACGCGGCCGCCTTTCAGTTCTGTTCGGCTCCATTATTACGTATTCCATTGCCAATATTTTTTGCGGATTTGTTCAATCACCCGACCTCTATGCTTGGTTACGTTTCGTGGCAGGCGTGGGTTTAGCAGGGGAATTGGGCGCAGGACTCACGTTAGTTGCCGAAATATTACCCCAAAAACTACGCGGTTATGGTTCCTCCATCGTCGCCAGCGTGGGGCTTTTGGGTGCCGTTGTCGCTTTTTTGACCAATAATCTATTCGATTGGCGTACCACTTATTTTGTGGGAGGAGGTTTAGGCGGCGTGTTATTACTCCTGCGAATCGGCGTACTCGAATCAGGTATGTTTGAAAAAATCAAAATTCAAAACACACAACGCGGCAGTCTACTGGCTTTTTTTAACAACGCCCCCCGCTTTTGGAAATACATGCGCTGCATCGGAGTGGGCTTACCTACTTATTTTGTGATAGGTGTATTGGCTACTTTCAGCAACGAATTTGGCAAAGCACTGGGCGTTACCCCAGATATTGTGGCGGGAAAATGCGTGATGTACGTTTTTATTGGAACCGTAGTGGGCGATATGTTTAGCGGCGTGCTGAGTCAATGGTTGAAATCTCGTAAAAAAGCCATCGGGGTTATGACAACGATGACGCTGTTGGGAGTAGCTTTTTACCTGTACGGAGGTATTACAAAAGCAGATATGTTCTACTTGGTGGCCAGCGCTTTGGGCTTTTCCATTGGTTACATTGCTATGTTTCTGACCGCTACAGCCGAAAGTTTTGGTACGAATTTGCGTGCAACAGCGACTTCAACTGTTGCCAATTTTGTTAGAGCTACTACGTTGTTGACTTTACCACTTTTTCAGTATTTCAAACCCACCTTAGGCGTGCTTGGCTCGGGAGGCTTGGTCGCATCTCTGTGTTTTGCCATTGCGTATCTGTCGTTGTTTCTGATGGAAGAAACTTTCCACAAAGAGTTGGATTATGTTGAATAACGGTGTTCCTAAAAAATGAAACAGGCGAACCTATATAGTCCGCCTGTTTGCTTCATGGCTGTTTAAAAAATAAAATTTTACTGTTAACTGCCGACTTACTGCACAACTTCTCCGTGAATATTGAGGATCACTAAACCGCCTTCCGCATTGGACTCTACAGTGACGGTTTTATTGAATGAACCTGCTGCTGCGGCATTGAAAGTGGCTTTAATTACCCCGGAAACACCCGGCATAATCGGTTCTTTGGGATATTCTACGCCAGTGCATCCGCAAGAACCATACGCCTTGCTAATAACGAGCGGGTCCTGACCTTTGTTAGTAAATTTGAATTCCGCCGTAACAGGTTTTCCCTGTTTGATTTGTCCAAAATTATGGTCAGTTTCTACCCAAATGAAAGCCGCAGCCAAAACATTTGCAAAAACAAACGACGCTGCAACAAACGTCAGTGCCAGAGAGAGAAAAGTTACTTTTTTCATGTTAGTACGTCTTTTTTTAGGTTTAACTGTTTTTTTGTTGTCAATTGACAGGGACAAAAGTACCGGGCTTATTTGGGACTCGTTGTTAACGAAATCTGAACTTTTGTTAATGGATTGTTAATAACCTGATAAGAATCAGTTATAAGCCCTACATTCGTACGTATATTTCGATTAATATTGCCGTATTGACCACTTTTACCTTTTAAAGGTATACAAGCACTATGTCAAGAACCACAATTCGACTTCTGGTAATCCTGTCTACGCTATCCATTATTGGTGTCATTGTGACCCAGATTTATTGGGTACGAAAGGCATTGGCGTTAAGGGAGCGACAGTTCAATCAGCAGGTGCATGTTTCATTGCAGGAAGTAGCCGAAGATCTGGCTGAACTTAATTCCGTGATGCTTCATAATAATCCCGTGGAGCAACTTTCTTCTAACTATTTTTTGGTCAATACCAACTCAATGGTCGACCCCGGAATTTTGGAACACTACATCAAAGCCAGTTTTTTGAGACACGATTTAATTACGGATTTTGAAGTCGGGATTTACGACTGTGCCAGCAATCGGATGTTTTACGGCGTGGCTCTCAGTACGCGCAGTGAAAAAAAAGCACCTACCCAAACCGCCAATTGGCTCAAATCCAATAAGTATCCCTATTATTTTGGAGTGCGTTTCCCCAATCAATCGGCGGCCATATTCAGTGATCTCAGCGGTTGGATAGGTTCTTCGCTGTTGGTGTTGCTGGCGGTGTGCTTTTTTGGATATGCGTTGTTTGTGATTCTGCGTCAGAAACAACTGACCGAAGTACAACGGGATTTTATCAATAACATGACCCATGAGCTACAAACGCCCATTGCCACCATCCGAATTGCGGCCGATGTACTCAATACCCCTGCCATTAAAGACCAACCCGAACGCCTCAAAAAATATACGGGCATCGTAAAAGAAGAGGCACTTCGACTGCAAAACCAGGTTGAAACGGTGCTGAACATGGCGAAAGCGGAGAAAAACAAACTGCCGCTCACCATTGAATGGCTTGATATACATCAAATTGCATCTTCCCTTTCCAATAAATACGAAAACAATCTTACGCTTCATCTGAACGCTCCTGAGCCTTATGTTCATGTTGATCGGTTTCATCTGACCAATGCCATTAGCAATCTGATTGATAATGCCTTTAAATACACCCCTGCCAATCCCGACATTCATTTGGAGACTTCAAGCCAAAATGGAATAGTAACCGTATCGGTTAAAGACAATGGCATAGGAATTGCTCCCGAACATCAACGGAAAGTATTCAGCAAATTTTATCGAGTGCCTACGGGCAACATTCACAATGTTAAAGGATTTGGAATTGGTTTGAGTTATGTCCAACAAATCGCCAAAGCCCACGGCTGGAAACTTCAACTGAACAGTGAAATAGGGAAAGGAAGTGAATTCAAGATTTTGATACCCTTAAAGAAGTAATGAGTAGAAAGTAGTGAGTAGTTAGAAATAATTTAAGCTCAATACTTAATACAGAATACTTAATACCAAAAAAAATGCCTCGCATCCTCTACGTAGAAGACGACCCTAACTTGGGTTTTGTTACCAAAGACAACCTCGAACTCAATCATTATGAGATTGTTCACTGTGTTGATGGCCAGGAAGCATTGGACACTTTCTATCAACAACAGCCCTTCGATATGTGCGTTTTGGACGTAATGCTCCCGAAATTGGATGGTTTTACATTGGCACAAAGAATCAGGCAGCAGGACAGGCACGTACCTATTTTGTTTTTAACGGCCCGTTCACTTCAGGAAGACAAACTTCACGGCCTTCGGATAGGTGGGGACGATTATCTCACAAAACCATTCAGCATGGAAGAGTTGATTCTGAAAATTGAGGTGTTTTTAAGAAGGAGTCTGAAACAGGAAACGGCCGCCGCTGCGGGCAGAACTGAGGAGGCAAGCAAAAAAGTAGTTGTGGGCAAATATGCGTTTGATTTTGAAAAACTACAACTTCAAATCAAGGGCAAAACTCAAGACCTTACCTACCGTGAAGCTGAAGTATTGCGTTATTTGGCCGACCGTCCCAATCAAGTCATTAAACGTGAAGATCTTCTTAAAGCCATTTGGGGCGACGACGACTATTTCATGGGACGGAGCCTCGACGTCTTTATGTCACGCCTCCGCAAATACCTCTGCGATGACCCCAACATCAAAATCGAAGGCATCCACAGCGTTGGATTTCGGATGCGTTGGTAGGATATGTCTCTTGTAATAATTTTTAAATTATACGCTTGCAGGCTTAGAGCTTAATGCTTTACGTAGCTTAGCATTCAACTCTTGGTATTTAGAATCTGACAGTTCTTTCATTGAATTGAAAGATTGCGAGTTAGAATTTGTATTCTTTTTTTTCGGAGTTTTTTCAACGGCTTTCATAGAGTTGGAAGTTGGGTTTTCAGCGAAATAATAAAACCAATATACAATTTATTTTTGGCAAACGGATGTAAAACTCCGTCTTCATCCATTCCCCAAAAACTAAACGTAGCAGCTGCGTATGTTAGTTCACGAGCAATAATGATTTGATACAATCTGGTACGTTCCGGTGTACTGCCTGAAAATAACACATAGGCTTCGGGATATATATCAAAAAAATAGAGCAAGGTTTGTATGACAGTAGCCATTACTTTGTCACGGTCTCCATTATTTGAAATACTTATAAAACTAACTTTTCCATCAGGAAGTGTATCTCCTAATGAAAGATTATAGAAGTTAGGTATATCAGTTTCGTCATAAAGAATTATTTTTCTAATCTTTTGAATTCCAATGCTTTCAAACTCAAATCTGAAAGCATTTTCCAATATTGTAAATTCATAAAAAGGTTGGTCCATATTTTTGACAGTATTTATCTCAACAACTCTCCAAACACTTCATCTAACTTCGCCACAGGGACAATCTGAATATTGTAATTCTTGAAAATTAACCCTTTGGTGTTGTATTTGGAAATAAATACCTTTTTAAAACCTAACTTTTCGGCTTCGGCAATACGCCCTTCAATGCGACTGACGGCCCGAACTTCACCGCCTAAGCCTACTTCGCCCGCAAAACACACAGAAGGCGGCACAAACGCATCTTCAAAGGAAGAGGCAATGGAAGTGACCACCGCCAAGTCAATGGCAGGGTCCTCGACGCGAAGACCGCCCGCTACGTTCAAAAATACGTCTTGCGTACCCAACCGAAAACCGCCGCGTTTTTCCAATACCGCCAACAACATCTGTAAGCGTTTGTTGTCAAAACCCGTACTGCTACGTTGAGGTGTACCGTAATTGGCTACGCTTACCAACGACTGAATTTCAATCATCAGCGGACGGTTGCCTTCAAGCATAGAGCCAATCGTAATGCCGCTTAATTGCTCTTCGCGTTGCGAAATCAAAATTTCCGACGGGTTAGTTACTTGTCGGAGTCCCGTACCGAGCATTTCATAAATCCCCAATTCTGAAGTACTTCCAAAACGGTTTTTAGTGGTGCGCAGGATGCGGTAGGTCGTATGGCGATCGCCTTCAAATTGCAGTACTGTATCCACCATGTGTTCGAGGGTTTTGGGTCCTGCCAAGTTGCCGTCTTTGGTAATGTGCCCAATCATAAACACAGGCACACCGCTTTCCTTGGCGTATTTCATCAGTTCCGCAGCACATTGGCGCACCTGCGATACACTCCCCGCCCCCGATTCAATCAGCGACGATTGCATGGTCTGGATAGAGTCAATAATCACGACATCAGGCTCAAATTCTTCAATTTGTCGAAAGATATTTTCGGTGGCCGTCTCCGTCAGGATAAAACAATTATGATTTTTACTGGTGAGCCGTTCGGCACGCATTTTTATCTGTTGCTCACTTTCTTCGCCCGATACGTACAAGACACGTTGCGTAAGTGTGAGGGCAATTTGGAGCATTAAGGTAGATTTACCTATCCCCGGCTCGCCCCCAATAAGCACCAGTGAGCCTAACACAATTCCGCCTCCCAACACGCGATTAAGTTCACCATCGATGGTTACTATACGCGGTTCTTCTTCGTACTTGATTTCATTGATGGCCTTCGGTTTTGAGGCCAAACTAACTGATTTCCACTGAGCAAGCGGTCCTTTTTTGTCTTCTTTTTCCAGCACTTCTTCCACTAAGGTATTCCATTCGCTGCACGAAGGGCAGCGTCCCAACCACTTAGGAGATTGGTGACCACAGTTTTGACAGAAATACGCCGTTTTTACTTTCGCCATAAGAGATTTGTATCAATAATAGGTTGCTAAACTAAGTTATAAATAGGAAACATCTATACGGCACAAAAAATTTGGAGCAATGGAAGTAAAAAGCGGATCAATGCCCATTGATTTTTCCTTTGGTTTTTAATTATCTTTAGGCTTCCATAAGCCAAACCGATAGATACTTCAGTTGCATGAAAAGAATTCACACCATTGATGTCACACGAGGCATTGTGATGATTATCATGGCCTTAGACCATGTTCGGGATTTGATGCATACTACCGCATTAACCCAAGACCCCACAGATTTCAGAACTACTACCGCTGCGTTGTTTATGACACGATGGGTAACTCACCTGTGTGCGCCGAGTTTTGTGTTTTTGTCGGGAACCTCGGCCTATTTAACCTTTAAAAGTCAAAACAACTTAGCTAAAACCAAAAACTTTCTCCTGACACGAGGGCTTTGGCTGATGTTGTTGGAAGTCACCGTTATCAATTTTGCTTTTTGGTTCGACTTTCAGTTCCGTACTATTATTCTGCAAGTCATCTTTGCGATAGGATTGGGATTTGTGACCTTATCTTTTTTATTAAAAATCCCCGCAAGAATCATTGGGATCATTGGCGTGGGTATCATTTTCCTAGACGGATTGACATTACTTGTACCCATCCCCAAAAATCCCGGACTTGCAGTGGGATGGTCGTTTTTGTTTCGTACCAACGTTTTTACCCTAACTCCCAATTTCACCTTAGGAACTTTGTATCCATTTATACCATGGTTGGGAATTATGTTAGCAGGATTCTCTTTTGGACTTGTGTTTGAACAATCTGCCCCGAATCGCAAAAAAATACTTTGGCGGTCGGCTTTACTATCTTTGGGCTTATTTGCAGTGATCCGATTTATTAATTTTTACGGAGATCCTTTTCCATGGTCACCACAAAAATCGGGGTTATTTACGTTTCTTTCTTTTATTAATGTTTTCAAATACCCTCCTTCCCTACTCTACACACTTCTCATGCTCGGCATTATGTTTACACTGCTGGCTTTAGCAGATACTCAGCCGACTTGGTTATTAAACATTCTGGCTACTTACGGCAAAGTCCCTATGTTTTATTACCTTCTTCATTGGTACCTGATTCACAGCCTCATGTTTGGAATGTTATTTTTGCAGGGATTCACCTGGAAAAATATACCAATTGGCACTTTTAGTTTCGGGCGTCCACCAAATTCCGGGGTAGAATTGGGCACTATTTATTGGGTGTGGTTGGGAATAGTGGTAGCTCTGTATCCGCTATGCCGTTGGTATGCACACTATAAATCCGCTCATAAAGAAATCAAATGGCTTTCTTATTTGTAGAGCCGCAACATTTTGCGGCTCTATTCTACCCTTTTTTTATTTTCTCGTAAACCAACTGAATGATTCCGTCTTTCAGGCCCAAATCCGGAACTAAAATCCTGTCTGCTCCTGCCCATTTCATGACCGAAGTATAAATATCAGCGGCAGGAATAATGACATCAGCACGGTCGGCATTAAGGCGTAATTTATGGACGCGTTCTTCCTGACTGAAAGAAGCAATGTAATCACGCATCCGTTGTAATTCCGCCAACGAAGTAGAATTTTCTGAAGTTTTGGAAACCAAATTGAACAATTTTGAAATATTCCCACCCGTACCGACAGCTACAATTGGCTCTAAACTGTCAATATTTTCTTCAATCCATTTCTCCATTTTTTGCCACGCCCCTTTGCTTTCTTTACCTTCGAGTAAGCGAACAGAACCGATTTTAAAAGACTTGGAAGCAATTTTCTGACGGTTAAAGTACAGGTTCAGTTCGGTACTCCCACCGCCTACATCAATGTGCAGATATTGTCCATCTTCCAATGCCTGAACTACGACATTATTAATCAATTGTGCCTCTCGGGCTCCATCAATGACGTGGATTCTAATGCCTGTGGATTTTGCAATGCGTTCCACTATCTCCTCGCCGTTGGCTGATTCGCGCATGGCCGACGTAGCGCAGGCCATGTACCCTTCGACTTCGTGCAACTCCATAAGAAGTCGGTAGCATTCCATCAACTTGACGGTACGGGCTTCACTTTCGGACGTAATATTGCCGAAATTAAATACATCGTGACCTAATCGAAGAGGGAAACGTACATATTCCACTTTCTTAAAACTGGTGAAACCACCATCGTGTAAAACGGATGAAATCTGCAAACGGGCAGCGTTGGAACCAATATCTATAGCAGCTATTTTCAATTTTATGGAATTGTTAAATTTGCACAAAAGTAAAAGTTCGCAGCATACCTTTAAATAACCTTTTCTTTAATTTTTGAAAAATCAGGCATTACTGCGTAGTTTTGCTGTTGCATTTAATCCTTTCTGAATGAAGATACTTGGTATTTCTGCATTTTATCACGATTCCGCTGCCGCATTAATTGACAACGGCGAAATAGTAGCAGCCGCACAAGAAGAGCGCTTTACCCGCAAAAAACATGACCCAAATTTTCCTGCCAATGCGGTCAAATATTGTTTAGAATATGGCGGTACTACGCTCAATGAATTGGATGCCATCGTATTTTACGATAAGCCTCTCCTCAAATTTGAACGCTTACTCGAAACCTATTATACCTTCGCTCCCAAAGGATTACGGTCGTTTATCACGGCGATTCCAGTGTGGATCAAAGAAAAAATGTTTCTTAAACGCCTCATTAACGAGGAGTTAGAAAAAATCGGTTATGACAAAAAGAAGCCAGTTAAAATTCTTTTTCCGGAGCATCACCTTTCTCACGCTGCCAGTGCATTTTATCCTTCTCCTTACGAAAAGGCTGCCATTTTAACGATTGACGGCGTAGGTGAGTGGGCTACGGCTTCGATTTGCTCGGGCGAAGGAAACAAAATTACGATTTTAAAAGAGCTCCGTTTTCCGCACTCGTTGGGGCTTTTGTATTCTGCTTTTACTTATTTCTTAGGGTTTAAAGTAAACTCAGGTGAGTACAAACTGATGGGTTTGGCTCCTTACGGCAATCCTTCTTCGCCTGAAGTGGACAAATACGTAGAAATTATCAAAAACGAGTTGATTGTCGTAAAAGAGGATGGTTCTATCTGGCTCGACCAAAAATATTTTGACTACGCGACGGGCCTTAAAATGGTGAATGAAGGCAAATGGGAACGCATGTTTGGAATGAAAACCCGTCGCCCTGAAGATCCTTTGGAAGCACAGCATTGCAACTTAGGATTAGCTATCCAACGGGTAACCGAAGAAGTGGTGGTAAAAATGGCCAAAGAAGCCAAACGCCTCACGGGAGCCGATTATTTGTGTTTGGCGGGTGGTGTAGCGCTCAACTGTGTATCTAACGGAAAATTACAAAAAGCCGACGTTTTCAAAGAAGTGTTTATCCAGCCCGCTGCCGGCGATGCAGGCGGTGCTTTGGGAGCAGCTTTGACGGCTTATTATATTTATTTTGACCAAAAACGCGTCATCAACTACACCCAAGACGCCATGAGTGGGTCGTATTTGGGACCTACCATTTCGGATTTGGATGTAGAACTAACCGCGAAAAAATACAAAGCCGTTTACAAACGATTTGATAACTTTGAAGAACTCACCAAAGAAGTAGCGCAAATCTTAGCCGACGGAAACGTGGTAGGTTGGGTGCAGGGCCGCATGGAATTTGGTCCGCGTGCGTTGGGTGCCCGCAGTATTTTGGGCGACCCGCGTAATGCAGAAATGCAAAAGAAACTCAACGTAAAAATCAAATACCGCGAGTCTTTCCGTCCATTTGCTCCTTCCGTATTAGCCGAAAAAGTAGGCGAATATTTCGATTACGAAGGAATTTCTCCTTATATGTTGTTGGTGCATCCCGTCAAGGAATCTCGCCGCAAACCTCTGCCCAAAGATTTTGACGGTTTTGACCTCCGTAATAAACTCTATTATCTGCGTTCGGATCTACCCTCAATTACCCACATTGATTTCTCGGCACGTATCCAAACGGTTCATAAACAAACCAATCCGCGTTATCATCAGTTAATCAGCGATTTTGAAAAATTGACGGGCTATGGAGTCATTGTCAATACCAGTTTCAACGTACGCGGGGAACCGATTGTGAGTACCCCCAACGACGCGTATCGTTGTTTTATGCGTACCGAAATGGATTATTTAGTAGTGGGCAACTACGTTTTCGATAAGCGCCAACAGCCCGAATGGCAAGATACCGACAACTGGAAAGAAGAGTTTGTATTAGACTAAAATGACCTCAAAACTCATCACCTCCGTTTTTAGACTGCTTATAATTGGTGTTCCATTTGTCTTTTTGTTTTTTCCAGACAAATGGAACATCAAATTTGATTATCCCTATGCCGGCTTGGTAGACAACTTTTACGTCCGCCTTGCCAAAGCAATGTTGCTTTTACTCGTTTTGGCAGAACTGCTCAGAATATTCTATTACGGAGTAATCAAAAACCCAAAAAGTAATAAGATTGTTGCTAACCTTGCCACTTTGGGTATTATGGTAGTTTGGTTGTTTGGGATATTGGAAATTGTCTTTATGTTCATTTCCCAAAGTCACGAAGGGGATTTGAGCAAAGCTTCCCAAATTTGGTTTGCTAAATATTGGAAGCCCATTACCTCGGAAGGTTATCGCGACTTTCCTAAAACCAATGCCGAAAAAAAGAAAAAAGTACTGGTATTGGGCGACTCATTTACCGCTGGTCACGGTCTGAATCATACAGAAGACCGTTTTTCCGATCAGTTAGAGCAAAAATTGGGGGCCGACAAATTTGCAGTTTATAACCTTGGTGTTTCAGGTTCAGACACGCGTGATGAGTTTCAGCGATTACAAAAATTTCCCGTTAAACCGGATGCGTTAGTACTGGAATATTTTCCCAATGATATTGAAAAAGCAGCTCGTGATGCGAAGTTGACTTTAGCCCAATTTCAACCCTACAATGACATTAAAATGCCGGGTATAGGCTCCATGGTCATGCGCTTTTATTTGCCTAATTACATCTATTGGCAGTTTCCACACATGCCGCCTGCCTCTATCACCGACTTTGTTCAAAAATCGTATACCGATACAACCATCCTCAATCCCCATTTACGTGACTTGCAGAAAATTGTAGATTATGCGCGTCAAAATAATGCGCCGATGTACGTAGTAATGGTGCCTTTTTTGCAAAACATGGAGAAAAGCAACGGCTATACAAAACCCATTGAAGACTTTTTTACCAATCAAAAAATTCCGGTAGTGCGCCTCAGCGACCACCTTGGAAGCATCCCCGCCAAAGAACGGATTGTCGGCAAAAATGATGGACATGCCAGTGCTAAAGTCAATGCGTTGATTGCTCAGAAATTGTACGAAAGCATGAAGGCTACTCAGTAACGCACTGAATTTTAACTTTGGTGTAATGCGAAAATGTGTAACTTTGTAATTAAATAGATTGTATATTCGTTATTCGTTACCAGTTAACTTATAACATATCATCCCCGAAAATGGATTTTCTAAAAGACTTATTTGCCTTTTTAAGTGAGCGGAAAAAGTGGTGGTTGGCACCTATAATTATTCTTCTGCTGTTGATTGGCGTAATTATCGTCATTGGTGGTGGATCTGCTGTTGCACCGTTTATTTATACATTATTTTAATTGATCGTTATCCGTTATCTGTTATCCGAATCTTGGACCAGATAACGGATAACGGATAACTTTCCCTAAAATGTCTGAAGCTGAAAGAAGTAAAGCCCAATTGGTCATTGTGACCGGGCTCGTTGTATTTTCGTATATTTTCAAATCTGCCTCTACTTATCTTCTATACGCAGCCGCGATTGTGGGGATACTCTGTGTTTTCATTCCCATTTTTGGCGATTATTTGGTAAAAATATGGTTCAAAATCGCCGAAGGCTTAGGCTGGTTCAATTCACGGGTTATTCTCACGGTATTGTTTTATGTATTCCTGTGGCCAATTGCAGCCTTGTATCGGTTGAGCAACAAAAACCCAATGGGTGTGAAGCGTCCTGATACTAAAAGCGTGTATGTGGAGCGTAATCATACCTATGCGCCTAAAGATTTAGACAATATTTGGTAAATTATATCTTCTCCAGAAGCCACCAAATGGGTTTGCGGCGTTTTTGAATTTTAAAATTAGTCATCAGGTATTGACGAATGTGATCAATTGCCTCGTCTAAGTCGTCAGTAATTTTCAGAAGATCTAAATCTTGGGGCGAGATAGTACCATTTTCGACCATTTTGCCCAGCATCATAATCAGCGGTTCATAATACGTTTTACCAATAAGCACCATCGGGAAATTATGAATTGCTCCTGTCTGAATCAGGGTGAGGGTTTCAAAAAGCTCGTCCATCGTTCCTACCCCGCCTGGCATAATTACAAATGCGTAGGAGTATTTGATCAACAATACTTTACGAATAAAAAAGTACTTGATTTTAACCCATTTATGCATGTAGGGATTTTCCTTTTGCTCGTGCGGTAAAACAATATTACAACCTACAGATCGCCCTCCTGCTTCATAAGCACCTCGGTTGGCCGCTTCCATGATGCCCGGCCCCCCTCCCGTCATGACCGTTAATCCCAGCTCCTGCGAAACATGCTTGCCCAATTCCCGCGCCTGCTCATAATATTCGCTTCCTTCTTTAAAACGCGCCGATCCAAATACGGTGACACAGGGACCTACAAAATGCAGGGCTCGAATTCCTTTAAAAAACTCCCAAAACACTTCTAATAAGAATAAAAGCTCAAAACGACGACTCTTGGGGCCTTCCAAAAAGTAATCGCCAATTTTCTGGTCTATGAAGGGTCTTTTAGTGCTTGACTCGTCGGGCATGATTGAAGGATTATCGTTGGTTACAGAATACTTTATTAACTTAGCGGCAGATTTCAGTATCGTATATGATTCAAATACATTCGTTTGTTTTCTCCCCTTTTGCAGAAAACACTTATATTCTTTTCGACGAAACCAACGAAGCAGTGGTCATTGACCCAGGCTGCCTTATGCAATCGGAAAAAGAAACATTAGCCGATTTCATTGAAGAAAAAGGGTTAAAGGTTACTGCATTGCTCCAAACTCATGCCCATTTAGACCATGTATTTGGAAGTGCTTTTGTAAAGCGCAAATATGGGGTAAAAATGTATATGCACAAAAACGAACTTCCAGTATTGGCGTCTGTTGAAAGTCGTTGCAGGCTTTGGGGAATAAAAGGATATGAACCCGTAGAAGCGGATGTATTTATTGACGAAGGTAATGTAATCAAATTTGGAAATTCTGCTTTGGACATCGTTTTTGTACCGGGCCACGCACCCGGCCACGTAGCGTTTATCAATCATCCTCAACGTTTCGTCATTGGCGGCGACGTACTTTTCAGAGGAAGTATCGGCAGAACTGACTTTCCCCTCTGCGACCATGACACACTCATCCGCAGTATTGAAACCAAATTTATGACTCTGGAGGATGATTATCAGGTATATGCAGGCCACATGGATCCAACCACCATTGGCCGCGAGCGCCGTTCCAACCCTTTTCTTAATTAATTTTACTGATAATGAACGGGCAAGATGCCCGTACCACATTTATGCGCCTTTTTACCATTCCCAATTTAATCACCTGCGGCAATTTGCTCTGCGGGTGTCTTGGTATTGTATTCAGTTTTAGAGGCGACCTTTTACTGGCCGGAGGTTTAATTTTTGTGGCGGCAGTGCTGGATTTCTTAGACGGCTTCGTGGCAAGATTACTCAAACAGTCCTCCCCTATTGGCAAAGAATTGGATTCTTTGGCCGATGTAGTGACTTTCGGATTGTTGCCTTCCATGATTATTTTTCAATTTTTGGAGCGTACTTACGATTCCATCGACATAGGCAATCTTCTTATCTCATTCAGTGCCTTTATCTTAACCGTTTTTTCTGCATTGCGCTTGGCAAAATTCAACATTGATACGCGTCAATCAGATTCATTTATCGGGGTTCCGACTCCAGCCAACGCTATTCTTGTAGCTTCATTGCCATTTATACTGCGCACCTATCCCGAGTATGAGTCATGGATTGTCAGCCCAAGCGTTTTGGTTAGTTATACACTCATCATGTCGTATTTACTCGTCATGGAGTTTCCATTATTGGCATTCAAGTTTAAAACTTTTGGATGGAAAGAAAATCAAATCAAATATATTTTCCTTGGTTTATCGGTGCTTTTGCTGTTTTTGCTGAAATTTGCAGCCGTTCCGCTAATTGTTGGACTCTACATATTGCTTTCATTCATAGCCCCCAACCGCAATGGCGGACCGTCCCCGAAGGGGGCTTAACAATTAAAAACTCCCCCATCGGGGGCGGGGGGCTTTATTTCTATGAAATTTATCGCCGAAATCAACGTCATGCCCCAAAAAGAAATTCTTGACCCCCAAGGCAAAGCCGTCAAATTGGGTCTTCATAATTTGGGCATTGACGACGTATCAGACGTACGCATTGGCAAACACATCACATTGGCTTTGGACGCTGACTCAGAAGCCGATGCAAAGCAAAGAGTCGAAACCGCCTGCAGCAAATTATTGGCTAACATGATTATGGAAGATTATAGTTTTACCTTAACAGAAGGCTAAAAACTCCCCAAAATGCCTTATTCCAAAATTACAGGTTTAGGTTATTATGTGCCCGAAAACGTAGTAACCAACGACGACCTTTCCAAAGTGATGGAAACTTCCGACCAATGGATTCAGGAGCGGACAGGGATTCGTGAACGGCGTTTTTTTACGTATGGCAAAGAAACCAACGCGAGTATGGCCACGGCCGCTTCCCGACAGGCATTGGAACGGGCAGGCTTGCAACCATCTGACGTAGAGATGATTGTTTATGCAACTATTACCCCCGATTATTTCTTTCCGGGCTCTGCTTTTTTAATGCAGCGTGAGTTGGATTTGATTGGCATTCCCGTCATCGACATTCGGGAGCAATGTTCGGGTTTTGTTTATGCGCTTTCTATTGCTGACCAATTTATTAAAACGGGTGCTCACAAAACCATTCTGGTGGTAGGAGCCGAAATTCAATCGACTTGGACTGACAAAAGCACCAAAGGTCGAAACGTAGCAGTCATCTTTGGCGATGGTGCAGGCGCAGCTGTAGTCCAAGCCACTGAAGATGCCACGCATCGCGTACTCTCCACTCACCTCCACGCCGATGGGCGTTTTGCCGAAGATCTGTACGTCAAAGACCCGGGCAGCAGTCGGCCTGTACGATCGGCGACCAAAGAGATGGTGGATGAAGGCGGTTTTGAAGTAGTAATGAACGGAAATGCCGTTTTCAAACATGCTGTCGTACGATTTGCGGAAGCCATCAAAGAAGCGCTGGATGCCAATGGCTACCAACCCGAAGACATTTCATTGCTGGTTCCGCACCAAGCCAACATCCGCATCAGTGAGTACATACGCCAACAAATGGGCCTGCGCGAAGACCAAGTCATTAATAATATTCATAAATACGGCAATACAACCGCCGCTTCCATCCCTATCGCCCTGACCGAAGCTTGGGAAGAAGGTCGCGTCAAAGAAGGTGACCTTATCTGTTTGACGGCCTTTGGAAGTGGATTCACTTGGGCCTCTGCTCTGATTAAGTGGTAAAAGTAAGGTAAAGCCTAACCGTCAGTCGGGTTGAACGAGAACACCGTCCGCCATTACGACTCAATCCGACCGACGGTTAAAAAATAGTGTTAAAGAAGGCGTGAAGTCCTTGACAGTTTGAACTATTTTTTCCATCTTGTCATAATTTAACGCTGCTTTCCATGAAAACCTACCACATCCGCCTGCTCCAGTACGAACACTGGGCCAATCTCAAATACATAGATGCCATAGAAAAGCTCGAAAACCCGCCCGAAAAAGCGCTTTCGCTGATGAGTCACATTCTCAATGCTCAAATGGTGTGGTTTACCCGAATCACTAACGACCATTTGGTAGTGGGAGTTTGGGATTTATTACCGGTTTCCTGGCTGAAAGAAACCGCCGAGCACAGTTTTCAAAAATGGGATAGCTACGTCCGGGATATGGACGAAGCCGATTTTAATAAAATCATTAGCTACCAAAATACCAAGGGACTTAGCTACGAAACTCCCATCGGCGATATTCTGACCCAACTCAGTCACCATGCCGCTTACCATCGCGGTCAAATTGCCACTTTACTCAAACCTCTTGTACATCCTCTTCCCGTTACTGATTTTATTCAGTGGTTGAGGGAGTAACTATTTTTATAAATACTACCTACGAGTCGTTTGTTTATAAACAAGCGACTCTTTTTTTATCTGCCTGCTTATAATTCCTATCTGAATTTTCTTTTCAGCAATTGTTTTACTACTTTCTATACCCTTTTAAAGCACAGAAATGAGACTTTTGTTTATTATCAACTAATTTTTATTGAAAAACAATAAATAAAACTTGTTTTTTAATAAACGACTATTACCTTTGTTACGAAAAAAAACAAAACACATGAAACCATCATCCATTTTTTCGTTTCTAAGGGTTGCCACCGGCTTCCTATTCTACTCGCTGATTGTGATCACCTTAGCGGTCATTGTCATTTCTCTTCTAAAATTCTTAGGCAATAGTATAGGCATGGCCAAGTCTGTATTCAGTTACGAGGTTTTGGCCTTTGGTGCAGAAAACAGCACTCCTGAAATGCATTATTCGGCAGACAAATTGGTACAGTACACTTCCATTCCCAACCGTTATCATTTGGAGGTAGAGCCTACGTCTGTATTAGGTTATTATTCCTTCTTCTCAACGGTAGTCAACCTGTTGTTGGGAATTTTCATCCTGTGGCTATTTAAACGTATATTCAGCGAAGCCAACCTTGCAGAGCCTTTCAAACTAAGTATTTTCAAGCGCCTGAAGATGTTGGCTCTTGTGTTTGTAATCTCTGATGTGTTTAAATTTGCCAATTACCTCATTTTCAGTCGTTTGTTACACCGCAGTATTTCAACCCCCGAATTTCAGTATATTACTGAGATAGGCAATGGAATTATTACAGGCCTGATTATCTACGCCATCGCTGTCATTTACCAACGCGGACTCTCTATTCAGGAAGAAAACGCTTTAACTGTCTAACTCATGCCTATCATTGTAAACCTTGACGTTATGTTGGCTCGCCGTAAAATGTCTTTGTCTGAGCTGGCAGAGCAGGTAGACATCACCCTGTCCAATCTGTCCATCCTGAAAACAGGAAAGGCCAAAGCGATTCGTTTCTCTACCCTCGAAAAGATTTGCGAAGTACTGGATTGCCAACCGGCCGATATATTGGAATACGGTAAATAAGTGTTTTTCAATGCCGATACACCTTAAATTCACTTTTATTTTTAACTTGTCTGAAAGAGAATTATTAATTAACCGTTATCTTGGCATTGGAAATAAAAGCCAACTTTTATGACGATTCAAATCAAAACAGGAGCAACTCAGGCCGAGATAGCCGAGGCACTCCAAAAAATGCGCCGAACAAAACGTTTGGATGCAAAAAAATAGTTTGGCAAACTTCAAGGAGACAAAGAAGATTCGCTCACTTTTCAACGTCGATTAAGAAATGAATGGGAGTGATTTTGTCCATCCACTGCCCGTTACTGATTTTATCCTGTGGTTGAGGGAGCGAGTACGGTTTTGAGATTATAGGATGCTGTCTAAAGCCTTAGTTGGGGTTACAAATCAGGAACGACCATTGCAGAAGTGTAACCCCTGTTGTATATTGCTCCCATGAAGTACATTTCTTACATAAGGGTAAGCACTAAAGGGCAGGAGCGCAGTGGCCTGTCTTTTGATGCCCAGAAAGCAATTATTGAGCATTACGCAGAAATTGATAAAGCTGAGCTTGTTAAAGAATTCATTGAAACCGAAAGCGGAAAAGCTATTTCAAACCGCCCCATCTTAAAGGCTGCCATTGAGTATGCTCAAACTCATAAGGCAGTTTTAGTAGTGGCCAAACTTGACCGTCTAAGCCGTGATGTTGAACACATCTTTAAAATACAAAAGCAATTAGGTGCTTATTTCAAGAGTTGATTTACCAACTACCGATGCTTTAACCCTCTCAATCTATGCAGGCATAGCCCAGCGAGAGCGGGAGCTTATCAGCATTCGCACCCGTCAGGCTCTCCAAGCTAAAAAGAAACAAGGGGCAAAACTTGGCAAACTATCAAATCTCACTCAAGAAGGTCGTGAAGCTGCAACAGCTTCCCTATCACAAAAGGCGAAAGCTAACCAGAATAATCAGAGAGCCGCAGCTCTCATAAAAGTTTGCCGCGAAAGCGGTATGAGTTTAAGCCAAATAGCGGAGCATTTAAACAATAATGGCTTCACTACTTCTACAGGTAGAAAATTCCAAAAAACTTCTATTAGTAGAATGATATAATAGCTATGGAGTCAAGGAGAAGAAATTGAGTTGATTTTGAATTTAGGAATGTAGCAAAAATTGTTTTGTATTTAAATATTCCAAGATGAAAAAAATAACCCTTTTAATATTTTAGTTACTGTAAATAATTTGTGCAAACTATATTAGGCAGGTATTTTGAAATATGCGGTTGCGATGGCAAGATTTCGAGAACCTTTTGGGGACCAAGCCATTGCCCTTCGTTTTTGCCTTTTTGA
>Ga0247843_1004649_pt1 | contig 20190 bp, 13 predicted proteins | sample LaCruzMarch2017__FD_192420 | JGI IMG/M metagenome (GOLD analysis project Ga0247843, IMG submission 192420) | Freshwater microbial communities from meromictic Lake La Cruz, Castile-La Mancha, Spain - LaCruzMarch2017_8m | ecosystem: Environmental > Aquatic > Freshwater > Lake | place: Spain...
AACGGCTTTTTGAATTTTAGCTTGATGGTGCGTTTGTAAGATCCACCCAAGTTTACCTTGCTGTTTTTGGCGCTTTTTTCGTGGAAGGCACCTTGCGAGGTTTTCAACACATCGGTTTGGGTATAGCGAATGCCGGGTATGTAGGGTTTCTCATCCTCAATAAGCACTTCGCTCATGGGAACGCCATTGGGAATGGGCAACATGGGAATATCGCGTTGCATTAAGGCTTGCACTTGATTCAGCGCTTCCTCTTCTTTATCTGTAGCGAAAATGATGGCCACCCCATTTTTATCAGCACGCCCTGTTCGGCCAATGCGATGAATAAAATCGGCAGCTTCTTGTGGAATGTCAAAACAAACCACGTGGCTCACATCGGTAATGTCCAGACCACGAGCTACCAAATCTGTGGCTATGAGAATTCTGCATTGGCCAGAAGCAAAGGCCCGCAGCGAACCGAAACGATAGTTCTGCGATTTGTTGGAGTGGATGATGCCCACCACATCTGGAAAAAGCTCGTCCATACTATCGAAAAGCAAATCGGCTTGGCGCTTGCTATCGGCAAAAACGAGCACCTTGGTCATGGTGGCGTCTTCGTTGAGGAGATGTTCGAGTAGGTTTATTTTAGAGTTGAAGTTGGGCAGGCGGTACAAGCGCTGCTCAATTTTATCGAGCGGTGTGCCCATGGGAGCAGCTTCAATCTTGGCAGGATTGTCGAAGCTTTGGGCAATGAGTTCTTCCACTTCGGGCGTGATGGTGGCTGAGAACAGAAGATTTTGTCGTCTTTCCGGAAGAATATCGAAAATGTTGGTGAGTTGGGTTTTGAAGCCCAAATCCATCATTTCGTCTACCTCGTCAATCACTAATTTTTGAACCGCTTTGAGCCGTAGGAAACCGCCCACGGCCAAATCGAGCAGGCGGCCTGGAGTGGCTACAAGAATATCAAGCCCATCGGTAACGATTACTTTTTGGGTGTTCATGTTGGTGCCGCCATACACACCGCCAACGCGCACATCCATGTACTTGGTAAGCTTCTCTAGTTCGCCCACCACTTGCACTACTAGTTCGCGGGTTGGAACGAGAATTAAAACACGCGGGTCGTTTTTCTTGCTAAACTCCAATTGGCGCAAGATGGGTAGCAAGTAGGCAATGGTTTTGCCTGTGCCAGTTTGGGCAATGCCTACCACGTTTCGGCCAGCCATAACCACAGGAAACGCCCGATGCTGGATGGTGGTAGGATGCTGCAAGCCCATATCTGTAAGGGCATTGAACAGCGGAGTGTTGATATTGAGGTCGGAGAAGGTCAACAAAACGAAGGAATTAGAAATGAAGCATTATCGCGCAGCACGGCAATTGAACATGAACGGATGCAACCAACGAGCGATACAGGGTAGAAAAAATTGCAGTTGCAAAGGTGGGCAGGAAAGCGGAAAGAAGCTAAGGGGTGAAAATGGAGCGGTTGGGGCCTGGGAATATCCTCTTTTCCGCATCCTCAAAAATTGAACTGGGAATCGTGTGAAGATGTTTTGGATTTGGACCGATGAAGTGTAGTATTAAGCTAACAGTTTGGCAGGCGCGTGATAATTGCCAATGAAGTTGAATTAAACAGACACGAAAATTCCAGAATTTAGAGAACGTTTCAATCTAAAAACCACCAACCTGAAACGATCCGTTTTTTTTTGGTTTTGAGACTACTCTTATCTATTACGGGCAAATAACTACTGCGCACCAATGGTGCTAAGCGCCCACATCAGCAGCGCGTTCTTCTCTTTGGGAAGTTCGAGCTTCTCGATTATACGCGTTCGGTGGCCCTCTACGGTTTTCTCCGAGATAAAGAGCATTTCGGCAATTTGGCGTGTGGTTTTCTGTTGCGCAATGAGTTCAACAATCTTGCGTTCGGATAGGGTCAGGTGGGCCAATAAGTCGGTGGCAATAGACGTGTCGGGAAGCAGGTCGGCCAGTAGTCCGGGGCTCACGTAGCGCTTACCCGCCAGAACCGTGTCTATGCAATCGCGCAGTTCGTGTTCGGCTCTGTCTTTCAACACATACCCCCAAGCTTGAAGTTCGGTAGCTCGTTGGTAAAGTCCCATCTCGCGGTGCATGGTGAGCAAGATGACGCGGGTGGCAATGCCCTTGGCCTGCAAAGCCATCAGTACATCTAAGCCGTCCATTCCAGGCATGTTCACATCCAAGATGGCGATGGCAGGGCGATGGTTGACGATATGATTGAGCGCAGTGATACCGTTGGTAGCCGTTTCTACCACCTTGTGGCCCATGTTTTCTACAAAACCTTTAGTGCCCAAAAGGGTCATAGGGTGGTCGTCTGCTAGCACAAATGAACTCATGCCTGAGGAATGCTGATGGTAATGACCGTGCCTGTGGATGAGGAATCGATGCGTGCCTTGCCGCCTATGGCCGATGCCCGCTCGATGATGCTGTGCAGCCCAAACGATTTGCCGCCTTGCAATGCGGTTGCCACATCGAATCCCTGACCATTGTCGCGCACTTCGGCAGTCACCAATCCGTTGGCAGAACTGAGTGTAACCTTAGCAGCATGGGCCTTGGCGTATTTAATGATGTTGGAAAGCGATTCTTGAATAATGCGGTAGAGTTGAAGCTCGGCATCGGTGCTCAAGCCACCACGGTAGTCATCCAGTTCGGTGCTAATCATAAAATTGTGCTGCTGACTCATGCGTTCGGCCAGTTGTTGCGTGCTGAGCTTGAGGCCGACTTTCTCAAACAGCACAGGATGCAGGTTGCGGCTAATGCTGCGCACATCGTTCAAAATGGATTCGACTGTGAAGCCAAGGTCCTGCCGACCACTTGCAATTCCGGCTTTGAGGCTAAGCAATTCGTGCCCTACGCCATCGTGCAGGTCGTTAGCAATACGGCCGCGTTCGCGCTCGGTGTTGTGCAACAGTTCGCGCGTAAATTCCTTCCGTTGGGCAGCTTCGCGCGTCACCTCTTTGCGTCTGCGCTGCACAAAGAAGAGCATACCGCTAACGGTCAATGTGGTGATGCCTAGGCCAAGGGCAATAGTGGTGGTACGGCCTCGGGCGATGGTTTCATCTTGCAGGGCAATGGTCTGTTCCTTCTTCTCCACTTCATAAAGTTCTCTCAGCTCAGAGATGCGGTTCAAGGCCTTCAGATTCCTGAGGCTGTCGGATGCCATAGTTGCAATGTTCTTGTAGCGCAACGCGGCTCGGAGGTCGTCCTTCTTCATGGCGGCATCATACAGCACGCCTGATAGGTTCTCCGCATAACTAAACTGGGCGTTGTCCAACTGATAGGTCAGCATGGAATCAAACTCTGCATAAGTCAAAGTGGGCTGACCAAGGGCCGCTTGCACCGCAATGCGGGGAACGGTGTATATCTCCACGTTCCGCTGAGCCTCGCTCATGTATTGCCCAACGGAATCCGCTTTATCCAAATGAATCTGCGCTCCAAGCGGGTCGTTGAGCGCTAGGCTGTGGGCAGCAAGCAAACATTCGAATGTGAAACTGCTCTCTTGATCCTCAGGTAGTCGCTCTGCGAACAACATGGATAGGGTATCAATAACGCCTTGAGTGCCTTCTTGGTCGTCTATGCCAGAGTAGTCGGTGTAGAGATTAAAGTAACCCAACAAGACCCCCTCATAATCGTCTGTTTTGCGGCTCAGCTTAATGGCCTTTCTGCGGTAGAAGAGTAGTTGGCGCGCGTTGGCCATGTACTGCGAAACATTGGCCAAGGTGTAAATGGCAGAGGCCTGCCCCAAGGTGTAGTCTATGCGCTCGCACACCGCAAGACTGCTAATGCCCAGTTGAAGGGCCGAGTCGAGTTGGTTTTTGTAAAGCATGAGGAACATGGCCAGCTGGTTGTCGAGCGCGGCATTGCTGCGTGCGGAGAAGAAGTCATATTCCTCTACACGCCCTGTGCGGAAATAAACCTCTCCGCTATCAATCTCCTGATTCTGCATCAGGCTGCTGCCTATGTTAAGGTGAAAGTTGCCCACCATATTGGGTGGAATCTGCTCGCGATACTTCCAAAGGAAACGCTTGCTGCGCATAACAATGGCAGTATCTACTACAGATACCATAAGCACCGCCCTGAGGGAGGCCAAAACGGCATGAGATGCAGAGTCCATCTCGCCAAGGGCCACTTTGGTGGCTATATAATTATCAAGTGAATCAGCGAATCCAGGCAACGCGTGGTTCTCATAATTGCCGAACCACTCTGCTTTGGCACCTCTGGTGTAGCCCTCGGGCATCCGATACGCCTGCTGGTCGGGCGGTGCGGTGCAGCCATAGCACACCACAATTATAGCTGTGATAGACGCAGCATTCATTAGCCAATTACTTCTCATGGCACGAATGTATAGATTCAGATGGTAGTCCCATCCCTTCATGCAAGCCCTTGCGGGGCTATGGTTATGCAATTCATGCAAAATCAGGGGTTAACCCCTATACGATAGTCGATTGAAATGAAGGAACGTTGCACCGTTAAATCATTAAAACTAAAGCACCATGAAACAGCACAACCAACAAACATTATTTACATGGCCTCGATTGCGCCAAGCATTCACCGCCATTCTACTAGTGGTATTCTCCGTTAAATACGCTAGTGCGCAGGGAACCGCCATTGTCTCAGGAATGTGCGGTGGCACACCGTGGACCCTTACATCAACCGGTCCGAATACCTACGAAGGCGTGCAAAATCTTGGGGCTTTTGGGCCTAGGACTGTTATTCTTTTCTTCCACCCGACCCTAAACAAGTGGGTAATCAATGCGCCAGCATTGGGGCAATATATATTTAGCGGTACGTCAAATGTTTATGGCCCTTATGTTCCAACACCATTGGGCGAAATATTCTGCGCGTTTTCTCTCACAGCAGAAATTACCTGCAGCGAAATTGCATGGTATCGCGATGCTGATGGAGATACGTATGGAACTCCAAATGACATGGTTATGTCTTGCACCGAAGTGGACGGCTATGTAGACAACGACTTTGACTGTGATGATACCCATCCGCAGTTGCCACAAACATGGTTCATCGATTCGGATGGAGACGGCTATGGCAGCACTGGCACCACAATTTGGACTTGCGAGCAACCAGAAGGTTATGCGCCACAGCCGTGCTCAGCACCAATAGGCGCCTCGGTAAGCAATGTATCTGCAACCAAAGCCAAAGTAGATTTTGATGGATTGCCAGAGGGTGCGTTCCGTTGTGTGGTATGGTATCGTGCTGTGGGCGAAACTGCATACAGCCAAGCGGGTGCCTTGGGCGATAATACGCGTATAAATTTAAATGGTCTTACTCCAAGCACTGAATACGAATGGAAAATGCGCACACGTTGCGGCTCTGAAACAGGGGATACTAGTGCTTTTGTAAGTGGTCCAAATTTCACCACACTGGACCCCTGCACCGAAAGTGTGGATGGTGTAACTGTGTTTGCAAGTGCTAATTGGGTCCGCTTAAAATGGCAAGAAGCCCCAAATGCGGTTAGCTACAGATTACGCTATAAATTACGCTCTGGTGGCGTGTGGAAATCTAAAACCATTGCTGCACCTACACTAACAAATAGAATCAATTCACTATTAGAAGCTACGGAATATGAGTACACCCTTCAAGCGGTTTGTACCAACGGTGTATTGAGTTCGCAAAGCGCTGGAACATTTACTACTCCATTATCAACTTCTCGCCTAAGTGATGGTACAGCTACAGATTGGTCATTCACCATCCACCCCAACCCAAGCAATGGCCGTTTCACGGTTACTCCACTTGCCGATGCAGAAGGTGTGGCAACTGTGCAATTATTTGATGTAGCTGGTCGCGTTGTATTGCAACAAACATGGAACCCAAGTGAAGATGCTACCCTTGTATTGGACAAGCAGATGGACAATGGCATTTACATGCTAAGCATCACCGCTGCCGATGGACAAACATTCACTAGCCGCGTGGTGATAGCCAACTAAGGCACTTACCTCCTACTCCATCAAATTAAAGCCCCGAACCTTTGCAGGTTCGGGGCTTTTCTATTTGCCGCTTAGCGCACTCAACTTACAGGGCGGGTGGCGGTGATGCGGAAGGCTATAGCGTTATCTTTTATTTATTTTTAATAATTTGATTATCAATGGGTTGCAAATAAACCGCCAAAAATCACCCGAGCTGCCAATGTGCCTGGCACTTGAGTAGTTGGCTCAGGGTATGTTTTGCTTGCTGCCGATTGCAACGATGCCGATATTGCCATTAACCCCATTGCTGAGGAGATTTGCGAGAACGGAATTGATGACAATTGCAATGGAAACATTGACGAAAACTGTTGTGGAATTCCTATTTCATTATCTGCAATCAACATCACAGGAATAAGCGCCACGCTTAATTGGGGCGCTGTATCTGGTGCCAACAAGTATCAGATTCAATACCGATTGGCAGGCACTACTTCCTGGATTAGTAGCATTCGCAATAGTCCTGTGGTATCGCTCAATATTTTTGGGCTTACTGCTGTAAGCACGTACGAATGGAGAATAAGAGCCCAATGCGGCTCCATTTGGAGCGAGTATTCTTCTATCCAAAACTTTACTACAATCTGCCAAATACCCTTGAACCTAACAGTGGTGGCCATTTCTGCCAACCAAGCTACCTTCCAGTGGTCGTCTGTGCCTGGAACAGTTAAATATCAATTGCAATACCGTGCTCTAGGCGCTACCACTTGGACTAGCACTATTGTATACAGTCCAACCATTAGCAAAACTATCTTGACCCTTTCGCCCGAAACCACTTATCAGTGTAGAGTGCGGGCGCAATGCGGTACTGCGTGGAGCGACTATACTGCAATTGCCAATTTTGCCACTACGGTTGTTTGCGAATCGCCTACCATTCTTACCACAACCAACATTACAGCTTCAAATGCTCGTTTGAACTGGGATGCTGCTGTAGAAGCAACCAACTATCAGGTACGCTTTCGCCAAGTAGGAACTTCATCGTGGACTTCCCAGTTTACCTCTGCATTATATAAGCCTATTAGCGCATTGCTTGCGGCCACAAACTACGAGTGGCAGGTGCGCGCCAAGTGTGGTACCTCTTACGGGCCATATACTAGCCCTACCCTATTCACCACGCTTGGACTCACTCCTCGCCTCAACGACCAAAGCAGCACTCCATGGGCTTTCACCATCCATCCAAACCCAAGCAATGGCCGCTTTACAGTTACTCCGCTTGCTAGGATAGAAGGTGTGGCTAATGTTACCTTGTTTGATGTAGCGGGCCGCATAGTGCTAAACCAAACATGGAACGCTAGCGAAGATGCTACTTTAGTTTTAGACAAGAACTTGGACAATGGTATGTATATGCTTAGCATTATTGCTGCCGATGGGCAAGTGTTCAAAAGCGGTGTGGTGATAGCTAATTATTAGGGTGCACAAGTCAAGAGGCGTTGCATCGCGTCTTTACCGAAACCCTCGAACCAACACAGGTTCGGTTTTTTTTTAATAAACTATCTAGTCCTGAGAAAAGTTGACTAAAACCTAGTCAGCATATATTAGAAGAAACGTTTAGAAAAAAGCAGATAGCCCGACCTCGAACCTGCAGTGATGCGCATAGGCGCATGGTTGTGAAGAAATATGAGAAGGAGATGATGAATAAAGACCAGCTTCAGAGGAAGTATGGTATCGGTGGAAATTGACGTTTATTGGAGTGGTGCAGAAAATTTGGTAAGTTGTACTATCCAGTAAAGGGCTAGGAAGGCCGACCAATTAAAGACCTGGAAAAAGAAAATTTTAAAAACAACTCAGAGTTTCGAAATCTTTTAGAAATGTACACTCAATAATCAGTCAACCTGTTTAGGACGAGACACCTCCTTGGTAGGTGTTAGGGGATGTATCTAGGCATTAAGGGAAGCGAGGTAGTTTCTTAACAAATCTAGAACGGTTCGAAATAGTACACACAAGGCAGAGCCTCGCGCGAGGTGATTAAGTTACCTCGGCCGTTCTTCCTTCAACCGAACTAACGCTTAGTGCTGCACCACAAACTTTTGGAAGGTTTGACCGCTGCGAGAGCTTAAACGAAGTGTGTAAATGCCATTCACCATGTGACCTAGTTGAAGTGAAATCTGCTCTTTGCTTGTTGAGGACTTCACGTCTTGAAACAGTACCTGCTGGCCTATGGCATTAAAAATTTCGAGGTATGATGGTTCAGAACCACCATTGAATCCAACATTCAACACCCCATTTGTTGGGTTTGGATAAAGCACCAAAGCAGGTGTAACTGCTTCTTGATTAGCCGCGATACCCACCGATGCGCCATGGTCTGCCAAGCACAGCGAATCCATTAGGAAAAACGTTGTGAACTGTGGAGCACCAGCCGCGCGACTTGCACGAAACCAAAGCTGTGTGTAATCGGCAGTGAGATTAGAAATGTTAAACGTTACTACCTGCCACGTGTTGTCGGCAAACCCGCTAATAGAATGGGCCACCACCGCATCGCTAGGCACAGAAGGAACCTGTGTACACCCCGAAGCAAACTGATAGTTGAAGGCAACGGTGTCTGATAGAAGCAGAAAATCAATATCCAATGGCACGGCTGCATTTCCAGCCAAACCTGCATTGCGAACGGCCAAACTTACCGTATAGCTATTGCCTTGTACAAAGTTGTAGGAAAGCGAAACTCCTTCGGCATACTCGCCAGCGATGTTGCACACGCCATTAAGCACAAACTGATTGCCCTCAAAGGCATCTACCCCTGCCAGCTGGCCGCTGTAGTAAATAGATGGCGTTCCGCTGGTTACGTACCAATCTTGCAAAAAGCCCGATGCGCCATCGCCAAAGGTGTTAAACGTGTGGCCGGTTTCTTCGAGCGTAACCGTTTGCTCGTCAAATGTATAGCATGTCGAAGGTGGAGGCAATTGCGACACACACAACGAATCCATTAGAAAAAACGTAGTGAACTGTGGAGCACCAGCCGCGCGATTGGCCCGAAACCAAAGCTGTGTGTAGTCGGCAGTGAGATTAGAAATGTTAAACGTTACTACCTGCCATGTGTTGTCGGCAAACCCGCTAATAGAATGGGCCACCACCGCATCGCTAGGCACAGAAGGAACCTGTGTGCACCCCGAAGCAAACTGATAGTTGAAGGCAACTGTGTCTGAAAGCAATAGGAAATCAATATCCAATGGCACAGCTGCATTTCCAGCCAAACCTGCATTGCGAACGGCCAAACTTACCGTATAGCTATTGCCTTGTAAAAAGTTGTAGGAAAGCGAAACTCCTTCGGCATACTCGCCAGCGATGTTACACACGCTTGACAGTACAAATTGGTTGCCTTCAAAGGCATCTACACCTGCTAGCTGGCCGCTGTAGTAAATAGATGGCGTTCCGCTGGTTACGTACCAATCTTGCAAAAAGCCCGATGCGCCATCGCCAAAGGTGTTAAACGTGTGGCTTGTTTCTTCTAGCGTCACCGTTTGCTCGTCAAATGTGTAGCATGCTTCTTGCGCAACTGCCATTGTGGACAAGCTAAGCAAGCAAATAGCAGTAAGTAAATTTTTGTTCATGAGGTTGGTTAGGGTTAAGTCAAAAAAGAATGTGCAAAAAAAGATAAAAAAGCGCAACGGCATTCAACTAGACAAAAAATTAACATTGTTCAATTACCGCAAACAAAAAATGCGAAATCAACTTAAGCAATGCCCATTTCAAGCAGTTAAAATAAAGACAACAAGCCAATAACACTGAAATGTGCCACGCACTAAGCGTGCTTAAAGGCCTTTACTGTGTCAACAAACAACTTCACTTTCTCAGGCTCAATATCGGGATATACTCCATGACCAAGATTAGCAACATGAAGATGCGGACCAAAGGCTCGGAGCATTTCGTGGGTTTTGCGCACAATGGTGGCATCATCGGCATACAGCACACAAGGATCCAAGTTGCCTTGCAGTGTTTTACCATGGCCAATAAGAGTGCGGCTTTTGGCAGGATCCATATTCCAATCGAGACCAATGGTGCGGCAATTAAGTTCGCCCATTTCCTTAAGAGCGAAGAATGCACCTTTGGCAAACACCGTTACAGGCACTTCGGTGATGGCATCACATATCTGGGCAATATACCGAAGCGAAAACTCGCGGTACTGTTCTGGACTAAGTATGCCCGCCCAACTATCAAACACCTGCACCACATCGGCCCCAGCGGCAATTTGCCCTTTGAGGTAGTTGATGGTGCTTTGGGTAATCTTTTCGAGCAATAGATGGGCAAGTTGCGGTTCGGTGTATAGAAATTTTTTGGCCTTAGAGAAGGTTTTAGAACCGCTGCCTTCTACCATATAACTCAGAATGGTCCAAGGAGCACCAGCAAAACCAATAAGCGGCACACGGCCATTCAATTCCTTTTTGGTAAGGGCAATGGCATCTATTGTGTAGCGCACATCATCGGCTTGAGCAATGTGCAAACGGTTTATGTCGGCAGCAGAGCTAATGGTGTTCTCGAACCACGGGCCGCGCTTTTCCACCATTTGATACGGCAATCCCATAGCTTCGGGAATAACAAGAATATCAGAGAAAATGATAGCCGCATCCACCCCCAAAATGTCTACGGGTTGGATGGTTACTTCGCAGGCAAACTCAGGAGTTTCTACCAGTTCCTTAAATCCACCCATTTTGGCCCGCACTTCGCGGTACTCTGGAAGTATTCTGCCCGCTTGACGCATTAGCCATACAGGGGTGCGCTCCACACGTTCGCCACGAGCAGCACGGAGAAATAAATCGTTCTTCAAATTCATACGGCAAAAATAGCTTTGAAGGATGAAGAAATGAAGTATTGTGGGTAATTAGATTGCTGCATTAATGCCTTCAAGGCAATGATGAAATGAGAACTTTGCGAGATACAAATACACCATTGAGTACTGGCACTCAATAACCACCATACATGCGCACCATACTCAACACAACGTTTCCTGAAAAACAATTTCGAATTGCCTTGGGTTGGTTGCTGGCCGTTGGTTGGATGCTGATTGTGATGCTATACCGACTAACCCTCCGCGTAGAACGAAAAGGAAAAGCGCATTTGAATTGCCATCCAAACCGAATTTATGTGTTTTGGCACGAAAACTTGCCCATGTATTTTCATACCCATCTGCGCATCAAAGAACCTCAAATTTGGATGCAGCACCCTGCATTGTTTATGACTCCGGTGCATGCCATGATTCAGCTAATGGGGGTGGGGCATTTGGCTTTTGGTTCTTCGGGCAGCGATGGCAAACAAGCCTTGCAAGAGGTGATTACTGGATTGAAATCGGGGTTAAGTACCGTAATAACTCCTGATGGTCCGCGCGGCCCAGTGAAACAACTGAAACCCGGTGCGCTTATTATGGCAGCGCAAACAGGTGTTCCCATAATCCCCATGACCTTTACTCCAAGCGCTAGTTGGATTATGCCCACATGGGATAAAAAGCTTTGGCCCAAGCCTTTTTCACGAATCACAATAACCTATCATGCCCCAATCTGGGTGCAAAATGCAGATGATTTAGCCCTTGCTGAGACGCTAGCCAAGGCTTTAAACTGCTAAAACAGGGAATTTTGCTTTTAGGACAACCTTGTTGATTTTCTACCGTTGAACCTTCACCGCCAAAAGGACATTTTTGGCCGACCAATTGAATCTCATGCTCCACCAACTGTAGAATGAGTGTCCTAAAGCAATTCTGGAATCATCCTGTGGTGCAACGCGTGGCGTATTTTTTCCCCATTCAGCTCTTTATACTTCACATAAAGCGCAACCACATGCTGCTATTGTTTTGGGCTGTGCTGCTAGGCTTTATTACTAGTGGTATGGGCGAAACCTATGGCGTGCCCTACCTCTTTCTTGACCCAGAATACATGGGTCGGGTAGATTTTTGGTCGTTTCTCTTACTTGGCTTTTCCGTAGGTGGCTTCATCATGGCCTACCATATTGCCAGCTATACCCTCAATGCATCTAAGTTTCCGTTTCTAGCTACGCTTTCGCGGCCTTTCTTCAAGTATTCGTTCAACAATTCCATTATTCCAACCCTATTTGTTGGCTTCTACATTTATTGCATTGTAAAATTTCAATATCGAAATGAGCTGTTTGTTTTAGAAAACAATTTGAAGGCAGGCGAACAGCTTATATGGTACATCATTGGTTTTGTGAGCGGTATATTGCTCTTTATGATTCCTGGCTATCTCTACTTTATAGCCCTTAGTCGCGATATCTATAAAATATTCAGTATCAAGGAAACAGAGGGCATTACCAATAGCAAAGGCAGAACAACTGTGAGGCGATTGCTGAAGAAGAATTTGCAATGGCGCAATTTGAATGTAGAGATTGAGGATGAACACACATGGAAGGTAACCACTTATTTGGCCCATCCTTTTAAAGTGGGATTGACCCGCGATACCGAGCACTACGAATCTGAAATGATTCAAAAGGTGTTTCAGCAAAATCACTTTATAGCGGTAGTGTTTGAAGTGGTGGTGTTTGTTTCGTTTCTTATGGTTGGTGCCTATCGCGAAACTCCTGAGCTCAGTATTCCATCGGGCGCAGTTATCTTTTTAGCATGCACAGTAGCCCTTATGGCCGCTAGCGCAGTGCATACAGCCTTGCGGGGTTGGAGTGCTGTGTTTCTAATTGTTGGATTGATTGCGCTGCAATTTCTAGTAACCCGCGATGTACTGCTTTACAAAAGTGAGGTGTATGGTATGAACTACGACACCACACGCGCCACCTATCATTTAGATAGCCTTAAAACCTTCGACCAAAATTTTAAGCTGTATGACCAAGATGTGCGGCATCATTTCTCCATTCTAAACAAATGGAAGGCGCGAAATTCTGTTAGAAAATCAGACAAACCAAAACTGGTCCTTATCTGCGTAACTGGCGGTGGTGCTCGCTCGGCCATGTGGGTTTTTAAGGCCATGCAAGTGGCAGATAGCATAGCTCAAGGTCAAATATTACGGCAGGCGCACCTAATCACAGGCGCATCTGGCGGCATGTTGGGTATGGGCTATCTCAGAGAACTATATCTCCGGTCGCAAACGGATACTTCGGTGCATTTGTATAGCGAAACCTACACCGACAAAATGGGGGCTGATTTGCTTAACCCAATTGCTGTATCAATAGCGGTGAACGATTGGTTTATTCGTTTTCAAAAGTTTAAGGATGGCAATTACATCTATACAAAAGATAGAGGCTATGCCTTAGAGCGGCAATTAATCATAAATACCGACAGCGTATTCGACAAGCGCTTGGGCGATTATACCCTACCGGAAGCCGAAGCCAAAATACCAATGATGTTTTTTACACCAAGCATAATAAACGATGGGCGCACGCTCTATATTGCCTCGCAGCCCGTATCGCATCTCACCTTTAACCATCCCAACATACTTAAAGGCCAATCGCTGCAATCCGGGGTCGAATTCAGCAGAATGTTCAAGGGCCAAGATGCCAACAACACATGGTTTACCTCCGTAATGCGCATGAATGCATCGTTTCCTTATATCTGTCCATCTGTAACGCTTCCTAGTGAACCAGAAATTGAGGTAATGGACGCGGGGTTTAGAGATACCTATGGCGTGTCGATGGCCATGAAACATTTATATGCCATTCGTTCTTGGGTTGAAGAAAACACAAGTGGCGTGGTGCTCATTCAAATTAGAGACAGTGAAAAGCTGGAGGCCGTACGAGCAAATCCGCCTCGTTCGGTTCTCAATATGCTACTGAACCCTCTGGGCCATATTTACGATAACCTCTTTCTCATGCAAGATTATACCAATGACGACCTCATTGTGAATGCCCAAGAATGGCTAGACACCGATTTGGAGGTTGTGGATTTGGAGCTAATGCGCTCTACCGAAAACATGATTTCGCTTAGCTGGCATCTAACAGCAAAGGAAAAATACTTAATAAAGCGGTCGGCCTATCATCCTAAAAACAAGGCTGCAATGGAGCGTATTGTTCAGTTGTTGTACACCAAGAATCAATAGCTAAGCAGCGCTTCGACTTGCACGGCAAAACGGTCGCGCGGCAAGAAATTCCATTCCAATTCTGAAACAAAAGGAATGGGCGTGTCCAAACTTGCACTTCGCATAACGGGCGCATCTAAATACTGAAAGGCATTCTCAGTGATGAATGCCGAAAGCTCTGCTCCAAAACCGCCCATTAGCGTGTCTTCGTGCAAAATAATAACTCGGCCCGTTTTCTTAGCCGTGGCCAATACGGCATCTTTATCAAAAGGAAGCAACGTGCGCAAATCCAACAAGTCGGCAGAGATTTCAGGATTAGATTCCAAAAAATTAATGGCCCAATGCACGCCAATACCATAGGTAATTATGCTGCATTGCTCCCCTACTCTAACCAAGTGGGCCTTTCCCAATTCAATCGTATAGTAGCCTTCAGGCACTTCCTCTTTCACACTTCTGTAAAGTGATTTTTGTTCGAAGAAGATAACAGGATTAGGGTCTTCAAAGGCGCTTAGAATTAAGCCCTTTGCATCGGCTGGGAAAGCTGGATAAACAACCTTAAGACCGGGCGTATGGGCAAACCACGCCTCGTTGCTCTGCGAATGAAAAGGTCCCGCAGCTACACCCGCACCAGTGGGCATGCGCACCACCACATCCGCATTTTGCCCCCAACGCCAATGCGACTTGGCAAGGTTGTTCACTATTTGATTGAATCCGCAGGTAACGAAATCGGCAAACTGCATTTCTACCATGCTCTTTCTACCACCAATAGAAAGGCCCAAAGCAGCGCCCACAATGGCAGATTCGCACAAAGGCGTATTGCGCACGCGATCTTTGCCAAATGATTCCACAAATCCCTCGGTCACTTTAAACACACCGCCATAATCGGCAATGTCTTGCCCCATAAGCACTAGGTCGGGATGGCGAAGCATGGCCTCGCGCAAGCCATCCGAAATTGCATCTACCAAGCGCATTTCTTTTACGGATGATGATGGTACAACCGCACTGAAGTTGTGTGTCCGATACACATCTGCCAATTCAACTTCGGTGGAAGGAATTATCTTCTCTTCGGCATAGGCCAGTTCCAGTCCATGCTCAATTTTAGCTTTGATATTCGAACGAATTTCGGCTACCTCTGTTGCAGATACAATTCCTTGTTCAAGCACAAACTTCTCGAAGTTCTCTACGGGGTCTTTCTTGGCCCACTCGGCAAACAACGCATCTGGAACATACTTGGTGCCCGATGCTTCTTCGTGGCCGCGCATCCTAAAGGTCAAGCACTCTAAAAGCACTGGACGCGGATTTTGGCGTAAATCTTCGGCAATAAGCTTTACAGCTATATACACTTCCGTGATATTGTTGCCATCCACCTGAATGCCTTCCATACCAAAACCAATGGCTTTATCTGTAAATTGTTTGCAGCGAAATTGTTCGTTGCTAGGTGTGCTTAGGCCATAACCGTTGTTTTCAATTATGAAGATTACAGGCAAATCCCACACCGCAGCCACATTTAAACTTTCATGAAAATCGCCTTCGCTTGCACCTCCATCGCCCGAGAATACGGCAGTAACCTTAGGTTTTCCATCTAACTTATTACCTAGAGCGATGCCATCTGCCACACCAAGCTGCGGACCCAAATGCGAAATCATTCCTACTATATGATGCTCGCGTGTGCCGAAATGAAAACTGCGGTCGCGGCCTTTGGTAAAACCAGTCATTTTGCCTTGAAACTGCGCAAACAAGCGATGATATGGAATGCCACGTGAAGTGAACACCCCCAAATTGCGGTGCATTGGAAGAATGTATTCATCTGAATGAAGGGCCTGCGCCACAGCCACCGAAATGGCCTCTTGACCAATGCCGCTAAACCATTTACTGATTCGGCCTTGACGCAGCAGGACCAGCATTTTCTCCTCAATCATGCGCGGTTCTAGCAGCGCTACATATAGTTGTTTGAGCTCTTTGGGCGAAATACCTTCGGTTACGAAATTCATAAATTCAATTTATTTGGGCACCAAAGGTAATAGGCCAACTTCCCTAAGCGTTTCATTTTGCTTTGAATTGAAGGTGTTAATTCGCGTGTTGAAAAGTCAAAAAAACACCTTTGCAAACATCAATTGGAAGATTGGTGGATTATGCTACATTTGCGACCGTTAAACCAAACTAAAACAACTAATGAAAACAAAATTTTTCCAACTTTTGAGTGTTGTTGCTATTGCAACAGTAAGTTTTAATTCTTGTACAACTGACGCTTGTAAAGACGTTGATTGTGGTCTTTACGGAGAGTGTGTTGATGGTGATTGCGTATGCGACACTGGATACGAAGGTGTTAATTGCGATACTGAAGAACGCGAAAAATTTGCTGGTAGCTACCTTGCTAACGAAGCAGCATGTGGTGTTACTGATTTTGCATCTTCTATCGGAAATTCTTCTTCTGGAGTAACCAAAATTGCTATAACAGGATTTGGTGGATTTGCTTGCAGTGGAAGTTCAATTGTGGTTATTGCTACTGTTAGCGGTACGGACGTAACTGTTGATGCAAACCAATCTTTCTGCGGTGGTGATGTTGTAATCAACAGCGGTACTGGTTCAATCAATGCTTCAGGTACTGTAGTAACTATTACTTACAACGCTACTGTAGGTGGTTCAACTTCAACTTGCACTACAGTTTATACTGGAGTATAGTCGAAACAAACGATTTAATTGAAAGGGGTTCCGTGTTGGAGCCCCTTTTTTTTGCTACTAACTTTGGTAAGTCTATATTTCAATGCACATAGAAATGTTCGGCATACAACGTTTCTCAAGAGGATATTACTAGGAGTAAATAAATACCCGTTTGTTGTCGTTCCAATCATAAGCGGACAATTTCTCTTAAAATGGATAGTATAATTGGACGTTGTATAAAAGTGGGGCCACGGATCATTTGGCCTTTAACAGGTATTTAAATTGAAAGGGCTATGGGAATCCTAATAAGACAGGGGGCCCGCAAAAGCTATAGCAGTTAAAACAACAACCACTTATGATTTCCAAATCTAAATGGCTTCCAACTAAAATTCTAAACGCAAAAAAGCCAGAGACCTTCTCAGGACTCTGGCTTTTCATTAGAACTAATACTTCTTCTACTATTGTACTGTTTTACCGCCTTTTGTTACTTTTGGCTTGTCTGTAGTAACTGTTTTTCCGTCTGTAGTTACTGAAGCACCACCTTTAGTTACAGTTGTTGTAACGGTAGTGGTTGTAGCTGGTGCTGGAGTTGGTTTCGCAGCAGGAGCAGTAGTAGTACCTGCTGCAGCTGCAGCAGCTTCTGCTTCTGCTTGACCTGCAGCATAAGCAGCAGCTTCAGCTTCGGCAGCAACTTGGGCCATTGAATCAAGACGGAATTGCTCTACTGCTTTCAATGAATCTAATCGTGCTTGCTCTGCAGCAGCTTGCTCTTCTGGTGTTGGTCCGCTAGCGCATGAAGCAAGAGCAAGAATTCCCCCGAAAGCAACAATCGACAATGTGTTTTTCATTTTAAAATAGGTTTATTGGTTTGTGAGCCGCAAAGATACATTTTCTGTCATTTCTCTGAAACGCAGTGAAACAAAATAAATCAACTAAAAATCAAGTACTTAAACAATAGTTCAAGCTTTAGAAAAAACAACGCTTGAATTATTACCTCCAAAGCCAAAGGAATTGGATAATACATGTTCAATTTTTTGATGATTTGGTTCTAAAATTGGTGTCCAATCATTGTCGGGCATTGGGATGCTGTAATTGAGATTGGGAAGCACAATCTGGTTCTGAATTGCAAGCACAGAAAACACGCCTTCAATGGCTCCCGCAGCAGCTAAAGTATGTCCAGTATACGCTTTTGTAGAACTTATTGGTGGTTTATGCGCTCCAAATAACCGATGAATAGAAACGCTCTCGCTTTGATCATTGTTTGGTGTACCAGTGCCATGCGCGTTTACATAACTGATGTCCGCAGGGGTTAAATTAGCTTTCTTGAGTGCCAAATGCATAGAGCGGAAAGCACCATCTCCATCGGGTGAAGATGCGGTTTGATGATATGCATCATTGGTATTGGCCCATCCAGAAACCAACGCAAGAATCTCAACTCCTCTATGCTCTGCATGTACGCGACTCTCTAGTACAAGATAAGCCGCTCCCTCACCCAAATTAAGGCCCGCTCTATCTGCAGAAAAAGGCCGACTCCATTCTTTGTCCAATATCATAAGGCTATTGAAACCATTAGCTGTAAGCTTACACAAGCCGTCTGTTCCTCCAACAATCACCTGTTGCAGCATGCCTTGACGCAACATGCGCGCACCCATTGCAATTGCATTCACACCAGAAGAACAAGCGGTGCTTATGGTATTGACTGGACCACCTATGCCAAAATGCTGCGCTACTTGAAGCGTAGTTGTTCCTCCATCATGAGTAAGTATGCGCTCAACTTCAGTTGCATTTTGATGAACCAAAAAATCACCCAGAAACGACTCACTTCTATCCATACCGCTTACACTGGTGGCGGAAATAAGACCAACATCCGAAAGGTCTAAAATTCCAGCCGAGGTAATGGCTTGTTGCAATGCCACAGCACTAAGCAATGAGGTGCGCGAAACAGCTTCTCCCTCCCAATCTAGTTGGGCTCTCAGTTGCTCGTTGGTCTTTTTTATCTCACCAAAAAGATGAGTCTGACTTAAAGCAGATTCAAGAATTGTGGCTTTGCCAACTCCTGTTTGTTTCTGGATTAAGGCCTTTAGGCTTTCCTCCACAGTATTCCCAATGGCGGTAATAATTCCGATACCTGTAATTGCAATTTCCACTTTACTTAATAGGAATTAGTTCTCGATTCAACGCGAGAGAAATTTAAGAATTGAGGTAGAGCGCTGCTAGCGTAACTGAATTTGCTTCTTTGGTTTCCAAAGTTGCTGATTCAGTAATGAAGGCAAAAAAACCATCGTGTCCAGCTATGTTGTTCTCCGTCCAAGCCAAAAGCATCGCCTTTGCAGCACCTTGATTCAAAATAGGCAAACTTGCTTGTAGCAATACTTCTGCATCAAATTGTTCGAGTACAAGAAAGTTGTTTTCACCAAAAAGTTTGTGACAAATGCACACCTCACCCATCCCAATGTTAGGAAGGGTGTACACAAACAACGCTGGACTTGGAATGCCTTGTTTAAGCGTGTTGTAGTATTGAATATCCGTATCAAGACTTGCCCTTTGATTGGCAAACAATAACCCGATTTCATCCTCCTGAAACTGACCCATTTCAGCGCGCATAAGCACCATTTCGCTACCTAAAAAAGCAAGTTTAGACAGCTCATCCATCTTGAAAAACTTTGGATAAGTAATACCTAAATGGCGGTAAAGTCCAAGCAGAAATGAATCGTCACCCATGTGTTGGTACACCAATTCGCCATTGATATGAGCTTCGCCATTTCGAATGTGACAATATGTGGAGATGCGAAAGTTCACGACTTCAGTTTAGAGCATTTTGAAAAGTGCGGAAGCATTGCCGCCTCCAAATCCCGAAGCGGTTTTAAGGAAATATGCCCCATCAGCACGCTGAGGTTGGCGAACGATATTAAACGGCTGCGACACACCACATTCCTCATAACCATAGGAAGGAAGCAACTTGCCTTGCTTCATCGACTCCAAGCCCAATAATGTTTCTATAACTCCCGCGGCTCCTAAAGTATGACCAATATATCCTTTTAGGCTGTTTGTTGGCACATCAGAAAGCCCTGCGCGGTGAAAAGCAATGGATTCCATTTCATCGTTGAAAATAGTACCTGTGCCGTGTGCGGAAATATGACCAACACTGGAAGCCTCGACATTGCCTTGCTCCAGTGTTTTAGAAATGCACCGATACAATCCTTCTCCTGTGCGCGATGGACCACTAATGTGATTAGCATCGTTTGAGGATGCGCCAGATATGTACACAGCACTTGAACCTTTGAACAAATCTGGGTCAGCACTAAGAACCAATCCAGCAGCAGCTTCTCCCAAATTAATTCCTGTTCTATTTGCATCATACGGTTTGCAAGCAACTGAAGACAGTGCATGAAGCGATGCAAAACCAGACAGCGTGAATTCGGAAACTAAGTCGCCTCCAAGCACCATTACGTGATCCACTTGACCAGATCGAATGAGACGCGCAGCAGTGATAATGCCCAAAACACCCGAAATGCAGGCATTGGAAACAATCAATGGCATTTTGGATAAGTAGAACTGATATTGCAAAAAGCTACTGAGCCGGTGCAACG
>Ga0247843_1004652_pt1 | contig 20178 bp, 12 predicted proteins | sample LaCruzMarch2017__FD_192420 | JGI IMG/M metagenome (GOLD analysis project Ga0247843, IMG submission 192420) | Freshwater microbial communities from meromictic Lake La Cruz, Castile-La Mancha, Spain - LaCruzMarch2017_8m | ecosystem: Environmental > Aquatic > Freshwater > Lake | place: Spain...
CCTCCACTCCAGCGACGGATCTCACCAAGAGTGGCTGCCGGGAAAGAAGGAACGCCTCGCCGCTGATCCCTACTCCGCAAAGGCACTCATCTTCCTCCGTTTATGATCCCAAAACAAAAAGCCCTGGAACATCCCCGCTGAAAAGGGAAGGAGCTTGAGGATACCGTGCCGATCGGTCACGATCTCCGGACGATGAGCAAACGGGTTCTAATCCTCTCGGCTTCGGTGGGCTCGGGACATGTCAAGGCGGCGGACGCACTCGCCCGCGCGATGCGTGAACGCCCGGATGTGGAGGAGGTTCTCTCGGACGACTCGCTCGACCACACGAACGTCCTTCACAAGCAGCTCTACTCAAAACTGTACGCCAAGCTCTCGACGATGCTGCCGGAGTTTCTTGGCTGGTGGTATGAGTCCAGCGACGATCCATGGGTCTCGGACCGCGGCCGGCTGGCGCTGGATCTGCCGCAGGCGCTCCCCCTCATCAACCTCGTGAAAGAATTCCGTCCGGACATCATCCTCTGCACCCACTTCATGCCGGCGGGCGTGCTCTCCTGGCTCATCGGGAACGGAAAGCTGGATGCGAAGCTCGGGATCGTCGTCACGGATTTCCACTTCCACGCCTTCTGGATCACCCGCGCATTCGACTGGTATTTCGTCGCCCAGGAGGAGGACAAAATCCACATGGAAGCTCTCGGGCTTCCGGGCGACCACATCGAAGTCACAGGAATCCCCGTCGAGCCGGAATTTGAAAAGCCCGTGGATGCCGCCGCCGTCCTCACCCGCCATGGCCTCAACCCGGGCCGACCAACTCTGCTTGTCGCCGGCGGAACCCTCGGGCTCAGCCCAGCCACTGCGGTCGTGCGCCGCCTCCTCCAGCTGAGCAGCGATTTCCAGGCGATCGTGGTTTGCGGGAAGAATGAGGAGCTGAAAAACGAGGTCTCCCAGCTCGTGCGCGACCGCCCCGGCGACTTCCGGGTTTTCGGTTACACGGAAGAAATGGCGGACTTCATGGGCGCGGCCACCATCCTCCTCAGCAAGCCCGGGGGTATGACGACCGCCGAGGCGCTGGCTCGCGGCCTGCCCATGGTCATCCTCGATCCGATCGGGGGACAGGAGGAAAGGAATTCGGATGTCCTGCTCGAGGCGGGTGCGGCGGTAAAATGCACCGAGGTCACGGTCGTCGCCCACAAACTCAAAAAGCTGCTCGAGAACCCGGAGAGGATCCGCAGGATGTCCGCAAATGCGCGCGCTCTCGGCCGTCCGTCGGCTGCGCGCGACATCGCGAGGATCGTCATGGAATCGCCCGACTGCAAGCCGGCAATCATCTCGAAACTTCGCGAAAAGGCCCTGCGCAAGAGGATCGCAGCCGCAGGATAAATAAGTGCTCAGTGGTTCAGTTTTCAGTGCTCTGCAGAGAATACTCCCGAAAAGCGATGCCTTGCTGAACACCGAACCACTGAAAACCGAGTGTCATGATACCGCAGGAAAAATCTGAATCAAAAATACACCAGCCCCCTGCGGTTCCGTTTCTGGCCGGCGTTGCCACCTCCGGATACCAATCCGAAGGCGGATACAACGGCCCGGGACAGCCGCAGAACAACTGGGCTGCCCACGAGCGCACGGGCCGGGTCGCCCGCACCGGGCTGGCTGTCGATTTTTGGAACCGCTATGAGGAGGACTTTCACCTCTGCCGGGGGATCGGACTGAATGCATTCCGCCTCAGCATCGAATGGTCACGTGTCCAGCCATCAGGGCCACGGGGGGGTATCAGTGCGCCGGAATTTGACTGCGACGCCATCGATGCCTACGCGGACCGCATCGCAGCCTGCCGCCTGGCCGGAATGGAACCGGTTGTCACCCTCCAGCACTTCACCCATCCGGACTGGCTGGGCGTGGACGCCTGGCTGGACGATTCCACCCCGGAGCTCTTTGAACGATTCGTCAAAGAAACCACGCTCCGCCTCAATGACCGGCTCTGTGACAAACATGCCCAAAAACCCGTCTCATGGTATGTCACCCTCAACGAGCCAAACATGCTCGTTCTCAATACCTACCTCAACCGCCACTTTCCAGGCGGTCCCGACGCCGGAATCCCGGTCGGAATCGCCGCTTACAACCGGCTCCTCGCCGCCCACGCTCGCGCCTACAACGCCATCCACGACATCTACGAATCCCTCTTCTGGCCGGCTCCCAAGGTCACCATGAACACCTTCTGCAGCGATGTGTATTGGTCCGAACACATGCTCCTCGACCTCCTCTGCCTTCGAGAAACAGAAATCGCAAGAAACGCGATTTCTGCTTATTTCGCAGCGCGAGCGAACTCCATGCGTCTGGCATTGGAAAAATCTAACCTGCCGCTCAGGGAGGACGTCCTTGCGGTCGCCGGGCGTGGGATCCACTGGATTGCGAATTTCTTTGCCAAACGCGCCGCGACGCCGGAAGCCTTCGCCTATTTTCTGGACACGGCGGAGCGTTCGAAGCGGAAGAGCTCACTGGATTTTCTTGGTCTGGACTACTACGATCCGTTCCTGAGCCACATTTTCCGCCCCCCCTCGTTCAGCGATCTGGAGTTTCCCAGCGGCAGCCTGCACGGGCACCTGATGGACGGGCTTTCGAGCAAGTGGTGGGACTGGCACATCCTGCCCGGCGGGCTCCATGCGTTCTGCGAGCACTATTCGCGGGCGTTTCCCGGAAAAGGAATCCTGATCGCGGAAAACGGCATGGCCCTGAGGTGCAAGGCGGACAACAAAATCTGCGGGGTCAGGAGCGACCGGGTGAGCCGCAGCGATTTCCTCACAGCGCACCTGAAGGAAGTCCGCAGGATGCTTGACGCCGGGCTACCGATCCTCGGCTACCTGCACTGGTCGCTGACGGACAACTACGAGTGGGGCTCATTCACTCCGCGGTTCGGGCTCTTCCGCGTCGACTATGCGAACGGTCTCCAGCGCCTCGCGACCGACCACCTTGGCGACAACCCGTCCCAAACCTACGCGCGGTTGATCAAGGAGTTGCGCCTCATCGCATGAGCGGCCTCCTTCCGATTTACGGTCTCGACGAAGAGATTGTCACGGCGCTTCGTTCGGGCAACCGCCTGGTCCTCCAGGCCCCGACCGGCTCCGGAAAATCCACCCAGGTCCCGCAGATCCTACTCGACGGCGGTGTCCTCGAAAGCGGGCAGTGTGTGATTCTACAACCGAGACGGCTGGCGACCCGGATGCTTGCGGCGCGCGTCGCCAGCGAGCGCGGCGCGAGGCTCGGCGGCGAAGTCGGCTACCAGATCCGTCTCGACAACGTCTCGTCCAGAGAAACCCGGATCCTGTTTGTCACAGAGGGAATTCTCCTTCGCAGAATGCTTGCGGACCCGGAACTTATGGGCATTTCGGCTCTCATCTTCGACGAGTTCCACGAGCGCCACCTTTACGGGGACATCAGCCTCGCCCGCGCGCTGACCCTGCAGGAGACCATCCGCCCGGACCTGCGGATTGCCGTCATGTCGGCCACCCTCGACCGCACCGGAATCGCCGACTACCTCGCACCCTGTACGACGCTGGAGTCGGAGGGGAGGGTTTTTCCTGTTGAAATCGAATTTCTGGGCCACGATCCGAAGGACGATCCCCCGTGGGAACTTGCGACGGAAGCCGTCGCGGACAACTTCGACCGGACGGATGGCGACATTCTGGTCTTCATGCCGGGCGCCTACGAGATCAACCGGACGATCCGCGAACTCAGCGGCCGGCTCGGCAGCCGGTGCGCGATCCTGCCTCTCCACGGGGAGCTCCCGGCCTCCGAGCAGGACCGCGCGGTCAACCGCACCTCGACACGAAAAATCATCGTCTCGACGAACGTGGCCGAAACCTCGCTGACCATCGACGGGGTCACCCTGGTCGTGGATTCCGGCCTCGCCCGCGTGGCGCGGTATGACGCCCACCGGGGGATCAACACCCTCCTCATCGAGAAGATCAGCCGGGCCTCGGCGGACCAGCGGGCCGGGCGGGCCGGGCGCACTTCTCCCGGAATCTGCATCCGGATGTGGACCCTGCGCGATCACGAACGCCGGCCCGAGCGCGAGCTGCCGGAAATCAAACGCCTCGACATGGCGGAGACCGCGCTCACGCTCAAGGCGTCGGGAGAGCGCGACCTCGCGAATTTCCGCTGGATCGAGCCGCCCGACGCCCAGGCGCTCAGCCGCGCGGAAAACCTGCTCGACGACCTGGGCGCGACGCACCACGGCGAAATCACGCCCACCGGCCGCCGGATGCTGAATTTCCCGGTGCATCCCCGCTACGCACGGATGTTCCTTGCCGCGGAGGAATTCGGCTGCGTTCGCGCGGCCGCCCTTATCGCGGCGATCACCCAGACCCGCTCGATGCTCCTGCGGGTGGACCGGAAGATCGAGGAGGAGCGCGCCGAGCTTTTCGGCACCGGCATCTCGGACTTCATGGTTCTCATGCGCGTTTTTTCCTGGGCGAAGCGGAAGGATTTCCGTCCGAACGAATGCCGGATGCTGGGCATTCATGCGGACTCGGCGCGGCAGGTCGGCAAGCTCTTCGAGCAGTTCCTCGACATCGCCCACGCCGAGGCGCTGGATGTGGACTCCGGGCCTCCACCGGACTCCGCAGTCGCCCGCTGCATCCTCGCGGGCTTCGCCGACCAGGTCGCCAAGCGGAAGAGCGGCGGCACACTCGTCTGCGACATCGTCCACGGCCGGAGGGGCCTCCTCGCCCGTGCGAGCGTCGCCGCGAACAGCAAGCTGCTCGTCGCTGCGGAAATCACAGAAATCGAAGGCCGCGGCGGCGAAGCGCAGGTCCTCCTCAGCCTGGCCACCGAGATCGAGGAGTCATGGCTGCGCGAAATGTTTCCGCAGGATTTCTCGGAATCGTCGGAGCACTACTTCGATTCCTCGCAGAACCGCGTGGTTGTCCGGCGCGAAAAGAAATTCCGCGACCTGATCATTGAAAACCAGGACCGCGATGCCGAGCCCGGTCCCGAGGCTTCCTCATGCCTCGCTCAGCAGGTCCTAGCGGAAGAGCTGCGCCTCAACGGATGGGACGATGCGGTGGAGCAGTGGATCCACCGCGTGAATTTCCTGGCTAGAGCTATGCCGGGCCAAGGCCTGCCGCTCCTCGGCGGGGACGAGAGGCACCACATCATCATCCTCGTCTGCGACGGAGCCACCTGCTACCGAGACATCAAGGACACCCCGGTTCTTCCGCACGCCCGGTCGCTCCTCACCCATGCCCAGCAACAGATTGTGGACAGGCACGCCCCCGAGCGCTTCGCCCTCCCCGGCGGACGCAAGGCAAAGATCACGTATGCGGAGAACGCCGAGCCGTTCCTCGCCGCGCGCATCCAGGACCTCTACGGCGTCGATGACGACATCAAAATCGCCGGGCATCCCCTCACCCTTCACATCCTTGCCCCGAGCCACCGGCCGGTCCAGATCACGAAAAGCCTGCGCTCGTTCTGGGCCGATGCCTACCCGAAACTCAAGCAGCAACTCCAACGGCAGTATCCGAAACACGAATGGCGCTGAGGTCGCCTCCATTTGGAGATGATGATTACTTCAGATCCGCGAGGTCGGCGTCCACCATGATGCGGACAAGGTCCTTGAACTTCGTCTTGGGCTCCCAGCCGATCTGGCGCTTGGCCTTGGCCGGGTCGCCGACGAGCAGCTCCACCTCGGCCGGGCGCTCGTAGCGCGCGTCATACTTCACAAATTCCTTCCAATCGAGGTCCACGTGTGAGAATGCCTCCTCGACGAACTCTCGCACGGTATGGGTCTCGTTGGTGGCAAGAACGTAGTCGTCCGGGTTGTCCTGCTGGACCATCATCCACATGCCCTCGACATATTCGGGCGCATACCCCCAGTCGCGCTTGGCATCCATGTTGCCGAGGAAGAGCTCCTTTTGGCGGCCGTGCTTGATCGCAGCCACCGCACGGGTGATCTTGCGCGTGACGAATGTCTCGCCGCGCCGCGGGCTCTCGTGGTTGAAGAGAATGCCGTTCGTGGCATGCATCCCGTAGCTCTCCCGGTAGTTCACGGTTGCCCAATACGCAAAAACCTTCGCGACCCCATACGGGCTGCGCGGCCAGAACGGCGTGGTCTCGGTCTGCGGCACCGCCTGCACCTTGCCGAACATCTCGCTGCTCGAGGCCTGGTAGAACCGGGATTTAACCCCCGCCTCATGCATGGCCTCGAGGATGCGGATCGTGGCGACGCCGGTCACGTCGGCCGTGTATTCCGGGATATCAAAGCTCACCCTCACATGGCTCTGCGCACCGAGATGGTAGATCTCATCCGGCTTGAGGTTGTAGATCAGCTTCACCAGATTCACCGAGTCGGCCAGGTCGCCGTAGTGCAGGAACAGGCGGACCCCGTTGACGTGGGGATCCTGATAGAGGTGGTCGATCCGGCTCGTGTTGAACGTGCTGGCCCGCCGGATGATGCCGTGAACCTCATAGCCTTTTGAGAGGAGGAGGTCGGCGAGATAGGAGCCGTCCTGTCCGGTGATGCCGGTGATGAGAGCTTTTTTCATAGGGTTGACAGGGCAGAATTCTGGAAATTCAGAAGGTTGGCAATACCGGTTTTCGCGGCCGCGACCATTGCGTCGAGCTGGGTCTGATTGAAGACCGTCTCCTCCCCGGAGCCCTGGATCTCGACAAAGTCCCCCTTGTCGGTCATCACCACGTTCATATCCACTTCGGCATCCTTATCCTCGATATAGTCGAGGTCCAGGAGCACCTCGCCACCGACGATGCCGACACTCACGGCGGCCACCCGGTTCTTCACAGGCAAAATGGAAAGTTTTCCCGCCGTCACCAGCGACCGGCAGGCGAGTTCGATCGCAACCGAAGCGCCCGTGATCGAGGCGGTCCGGGTTCCGCCATCCGCCTGCAGGACATCGCAATCGACCCAGAGTGTCCGGGAGCCGAGCTTTTCCAGATCCACCACCGCCCGGAGCGAGCGGCCGATGAGCCTCTGGATCTCGGTGCCCCTTCCATCGGGTCTTCCCCGCGAGGAATCCCGGGGCTTCCGGCTGGTGGTGGAATACGGGAGCATCGAATACTCTGCGGTGAGCCAGCCGCCGGTCACGCTTTGTTCCTTCATCCAGCGCGGCACCGACTCCTCGATCATCGCCGCGCAGATCACCCGCGTGTTTCCGAAGGAGACCAGCACGGAACCCTGCGCATGGGGTGCGATCCCGGGTTGAATTTCGATTTTGCGGAGCTCGCCGCGGGACCGGCCGTCGTGTCGTGTCATTGGGGCGAGACATTGCCTGTGGCGGCATCCGGAGTGCAAGAATTCATTTTCCCAATGCCAGGAACCGGACTACCCGTCTCCCATGCCACTCGACAAAAACCAGATTGCCTCAAGAGACCAGTTCGAACGCCAGAGCCGAAACTACGGCAAATCCCATATCCTCGCCGATGTATCGGACCTTGCAGCGGCGATCGAGGGGCTGGTGCTTCCGCGGGGTGGCATGGCCCTGGATATCGCAACCGGCGGCGGCCATACCGCGGTGTGGCTGGCGGAAAATGGCTGGGCAGTCACAGCCTCGGACCTCTCGCCCGCCATGCTGGAACGCGCGTCCGAGCTGGCCGCCGAGCGGGGCGTAAAGATCACTACCTCGGTTCACGAGGCGGAGAAACTGCCTTATCCGGACGGAGCGTTTCACATCGTCACGTGCCGGGTGGCAGCCCACCATTTCACGGATCAGGCGGGATTTGTTCGCGAGGCGGCACGCGTACTGGCACCCGGCGGGGTTTTTCTATTAATCGACGGGAGCATTCCGGACGGCGAACCCGAAGCCGGGGCATGGATCCACGCGGTGGAGAAACTCCGCGATCCGAGCCATGGAAGGCTCCTCCCACCCGCAAGCTGGTCCCGGCTGTCACGCGAAGCCGGCTTGGAAATCCTTCGCTGCACAACGACGCCCTTCAAGCAGCCGGATCTGGAGTGGTATTTTGAAACCGCTGGCACCACAGAGGAAAACCGGTCGAAAGTCCGAGCCCTGATCGCATCCGCTCCTGAGCAGGCTAAACGGGTTTTCCGCCTCGCTCAGGAACCAGATGGAAAATTCATCTGGTGGTGGCAGAGGCTGACTCTTGTGGCAAGGAAGTAGAGGGCGGAGAACCCTTCCGCGCCGGCAGCCAACCTAGAGACCGAGCCGGACGTAAGCCAACGCTCTCAAGGGGCAGGAGGCACACTGACCTTCAGCCGGGCAAAAAGCCGCCCGTTGAGAGCGAGGGATTTCGGAAGAATAACTTTGATGGTGTCGGGTGCGCCGGCGTTTTCGGTGACCTTGACCGTGACGCTGTTGGGCGCTGAGGAATCGCTCGCTCCAATGGGAACCTGGGTCCACCCGCCCGCAGAAAGGGTGGCCGAGTATTCCACGAATACCGTCGTGCCGCTTTCGGAATCGTCGGTCCGCGGGAAGGTGAATGCGAAATTTAAGGCATCGTGCTCGTCGAAAAACGGGGCGATGGACGCGCTGTCACGGGCGAGCGGATCACCGCCGAGCGCCCACTCGATGCCATTGGGCAGGCCATCCGCTTCGGGATCGTCATCGAAGCCGTTACCCCTGCCCGGCTCGCCGGTGAGTCCCGCAGCCGCCGCCCAGCCGGCGAACGGCACATCGGGTCCGCTGGTGACTTCCAGGAGCCCGGTGCCCGCCAGCGCCGAGTTCTTGTAGGGAGCGGACGATCCGGGCGGGCCCCAGACGCCCCGCCATTGCTGCTCACCTCCGATCCAGAGTTCACCGATGGTGTCAGTCGTGCCGTGGTCGAGTTGGAGAACGGTGCCCGCTGAGACGGCAACCGTGGCGTTCGCGGACAGGCCAGCTTTTTTCAAGATCAGCCGCCCGCCCGAAACTGTCGTGTTTCCGGAATAGGAGAGGTTTCCCGAAAGGGTCCATGTGCCGGTTCCCTCCTTTTTCAGAGACTTGAGCCCGCCCGTGCCATTGGTGATGGCTCCCGCAAATTCGCCAGCGCCAGCGGTCGAACCAGTGAGGCGCAGGATATAGCTTTGGCTATTGCTGTTGAAGGCGAGGTCGGAGGTGAACTTGAGCAGTCCGGAGCCGCTCTGGGTGAGCGTATTGCCCGTATTATTCACCCCAACCAAGCGGATGACGCGGTCGGTGGTCTCACCCGTTCCCGTGTAGACAAGGCTGGCAAACCGGGTGCCAGTGCCCAATGAGATCGTGCCGTTGGAGGTTGTATAGGGGGCGCCAAGATTGCTCGCGGCTGCCCCGCCGGCCACGCTGTTGAGCGAGGCAACCGAAAGCGAACCGTAGAGGACAACGACCGGTCCGGTGAAGGTGCTGTTGCCGCCGAGGGTGAGCGTGCCTATCGCGTTGGCTTTTGTCACCCCGCCGCTCCCGGAGATATTGCCGCCAAAAGCGACTGAGTCGCTGCGGGCAAAAATGATCGGGGTATTGCTAGCCACGGGCCCGGCGAGCCAGCCCTCGGTGCCGCTGCCGACCTGAAGCGTGCCGCCCTCGATGCTCGTGCCGCCGGTAAAGGAATTCGTGCCGGTCAAAGTCAGCGTGCCCGCACCGGATTTCCGCAGGGTTCCATTGCCCGAAATCGCTCCGGGGTAGATAAAAGAATCCGAGCGGTTGAAATGCAGTTCCCCGTTATTCACAACATTGCCGAGAACCATGCCTGTCGTCGAACCTGTCCCGACCTGCAGGGTTCCCCCGCGGATTTCCGTGCCACCGGAATAGGAAGGAGAATCGGCGATCACCAGAGTGCTGGCGCCGGACTTGATCAGCGGCCCGCTCCAGGTGACCTCGGTGCCGACACCTCCCTGCCCGAGGGTCGCAGTGCCGGAGGGATGCGCGAAATCATAAGCGCCGGAGGTGATTTGCCCGGCTCCTGTGATCGCGCCCCCGAGGATCCTGCGGAAGGTGCCGATGGTGTCGCTGTGGTTCACCTGCACCGTGCCGCCGTTGAGGGCCAGCGTCGAGGTGTCGGCGAGGGTTCCGCCCGCACGGTTGAGCACGAGAGTGCCTTCGCGGGCTTCCACCAGACCCGAAAAAGTGTTGTCGGCCGACAGCGTGATGGTGCCTTGGCCGGACTTGGCCAAAGCTGTGGGGCTGGCTCCACCGATGATCCCGGTAAACGTGAGCGATGTGCCGGATGCCGCCTCGAGCCTGGTATCAGCGTCGAGGTCGATCGGCACGGCGACCGTGTGGTTGCCGGCCCGGATTTCCACCAGTCCATCTCCGGTCGCCGGGCTCATCCGCAAGGCACCCGCGCCACCCAGAGTGTAGTTGGCCGGTCCGAGGAACGACAGCCCGGCCAGGCTACGACCATCCGAATCCGCCGGAACCGAAACGGAATCTACCTCGAACGCGACCCCTTGATACGCTGCGCTGGCGAGCGGATCCACGCGGATTTGAGTGATGGTGTTTCCGCCCCACTGAGCATGGCCGGCCGGTTCGAAGACCAGCTCCTGAAACTGCCCGTCGCCGGTGTAGTTGAGGTCCACACGGCGCTCGGGTGCGAAAGAATTGTTCGTGATTGTCCCCCAATAAAATCGGACCGGGATGCTGCCGGGCGAACTGATCTTGAGTCGCACGCGCACTTGTCGGACCCCGGTTCCGGGGAAGTTCAAGTTGGTGCGGTTCAGGGTGACCCCTGTGCCGCTCAACGAGAGATTGCCTTTAAGGACGCCGCCAACAACCAGCATGTTCTCGCCCCCGCTGCCGACGGTCCAGTTCTCAAAATTGCCATCGGCGTTAAAATCCCACCGGCGGGTGATGCCTGGGATAGTGATGGTGGCGCTGGCGGCTGTGACCGAGCTTCCGAAGACGGCGGTGTCATCGCCCGTTCCGGGGCGGTTGAGATAGTGCCAGCTGCGGGGTTCGTCCCAAGTGCCGTTGCCGGAGGCGACCCAGGTCGTGCGCCCGGCGGACGGCTGGGGAAGCGCCATCTCGGTGGTCTGAAACGCCGTCGGCGAAGAGCCTGCGACACCAAGAAAGTTGCCGGCGAGGTCGAACTTCAGGATGCGTCCGCCGGATTCGCGCAGATAGACGTCTCCACCCGATTGGGCGATTCCGTTCAAGCTGGTGAGAGTTGCACCGGCGAAAGACATGCCGAGCGCAAAATTGCCGAGGGGCGCGTCCTTGTGCTGCGTCGTCTCGTATCGCTTGGCGACGCCGCTCTCCAACTTAAGCACATGATCGCGCGTGAGGTTCCGGAAATCCGGGATGCGATGGAACGTGAGCAGGTTTGTGTCATGGCCGCGCGGCGGCTTTCCGTTGCCAACGTCAAACGCCGTGCGCGATGCCACGACCATGTCGTCCCCGTCGAAGTCGAAATTGAAATACTGGAACCCCTCGTAGCTGACGTTCGGGGAGTAGAGGAAAATCTTTTCGACCTGCCAGTTGCGGAGGTCTTTCGAGGAATAGACAGCCGCCGTGTTTCGCACGAGATCAACCGCGATGCCAGACCCCAGATGCGCGGCCAAAATCGGATTCGCCAGCATGAAATACTTACCCGAGACCGCGTCGTATCGCACCCCGAATTTCTTCTCCCCGCCGGGCATCGGAACGAAATCGCGGTCGGGATCGAAGTGGACCTTACCGGTGACCGGGTTCACGCTCGCCACAGTGAAATACGGGAGCATGCGGACCTTGGCGAGCGAGAAGATGCCGGTTTCGGACGCTGTCGTTTGGCCCTCGCCGATGAAGTTGTCAATCGCGTTGAACCCCGTGCCTGGCAACCAGGAGTCCTGCGGAGCCGGAAACCCGCTGTTCACCGTCCAAGAGGAGGCGGAATAGAGATCGGATCCGATGGAGGGAGCGGAGACGCTCGACCGTCCGGCGGTGAGCCAGAGCCGTCCGTTGAAATCCAGCGCGTTGTCAGGCGTGGAGAACCCGCCCATCGGGCTGAACGACACCTTCGACCAACTGTTGCCGTTGTTCGTCGATTTCAGCATCACTGCCGTCGAACCCGTTTCGTCGTGGTTCGACCCCAGCAGGTAGATTGCCCCGCCGTGTTCGAACAAACTCCCGCGCAGGATGCCTGTGATGTCGTTCCCCCCGTTCACTTTCGTCCAGGTCACCCCCTTGTCGCTCGAACGAAAAATCCTCGTTCTCCCGCTGCTGTCCGACCCGGATAATGCCCCGAACTGTGCATGCGAGGCGAGGTAGTCGCCGTTGGAGAGAACGAGGATGCACGGATCCGACGTGTAAACCAGATACGAGGTGATCTCGTTCACAATCACCCCCGGACAGGCCCCATAGTTCTGGGCAAAAGAGGGGGTTGACAGAACTGGCACCGCGAGCAGCACCAGAACTTTCTGCACAAGCTTTAACATCACACTAACTGACTAGTAAGACTAGCCGGAAAATTGTCGAGAATTTACAAGAAATCGGCTGTTACCATCAGGCAAAACGCCCGATTTCAAACCGGATCTGCGGGCAGGTGGATCAGGGCAAATGCATTAAAAAATCCAGAGAGGCGAGAATGATTGCAGAGGGAAAAGTATTTACGAATATAAAGTAAAACGTGTTGCAAGTCTGGGAGAAGCTTGGGATGCAAGAGCCCAAGCGAGTCGAAAACCTGAGTTATCACCTGAGCATCATCCCGGACCCGCGAGTAGAGCGGGGCAAGGAACACAGCCTGCATGATGTGTTGATGATCGCGATATTGGGGATGCTGTGCGGGGCGGAGAGTTTCGTGGACTTCGAGGATTTCGGCAAAGCCAAGGAAGAATGGCTGCGAGGGTTTTTGGCCCTGCCCAGCGGGATCCCCTCTCACGAAACCTTCGGGCGGGTATTCGCAGCGATGAACAACAAGCTTTTTGCCGAGAGTTTTCAGGCGTGGACAGAGGGGCTGCGAAAATAGATCAGCGGGGAGATCGTGGCCATCGACGGCAAGGCGCTGAGAGGCAGCAACCACAAAAACACGGCCAAGAGCGCGATCCACATGGTCAGTGCGTGGGGACGGGAGAACGGACTGGTTCTCGGACAGATCAAAGTTGATGAGAAGAGCAACGAAATCACGGCAATCCCCGGCATGCCGTAGTCCGGTCAACGGTCGAAGTATCTCGAGGGGACAGCCACCTTGCGAAAGGCGGTAATGGTTGGTGCGGATTATTCCGGAGCGATGTGATCGCTGGATGTTGGGAGCAGCCCAGACCCGGCAGAACCGATTGACGTGCTTGTTCTTGAAAAGATAATGCGGAAGCCGCCCATGATGCCGGAATCCACAGGCCCCTGGTTCCATGCTCTGCGCGAAAGGCCCGATCCGATTTTATCCGGGTTTGGATAGTGGGACTCCATGGAATTTGACCAGGTCAACCGCTGCTCCTGCGGCAACGTGGCATCATACAAGCAACGGTTCACCCAGGTGTTCGCAACTTCGACCTCGATCAGGTTTTTTCCCGCCTTGAGGGCGCCGGTGATTTCCAAACGATACGGCATCTTCCACAGGACACCCGCATCCGTGCCATTCACCACAATCCGGGCGACCTCCGCGATTTTGTCGAATTCTAGATATGCGCGCGTGCCGCCGGCGAGCGAAGGAACCTCGACTTCCTTTATATACTTGGCGATGCCGGAATAGTTTTTGATTCTTGCGTCGTTGTGCTTCGTCCAGGAATCGAGCCTGTCGAGAACCGCGGATTTCAGCCCGCCGAACTTTTCATCGAACTCCACGGTGAAGGGAGGTCGAAGTTCAACGGCCGATGGCACGGAATCCACCGCGATTTTCTGACGGCTGCCGTCATCGAAGACCGCCTCCACGCTGCCTTTCTGAAAAAATTCTGCAATCAGGTTGCCGTCCGGGGTGGCGGAAAGAACCGGAGCGGGGCCGGAACGGCCGGAGACAAAAGCGAGGTCCTGTTGGATTTCCGCATCGTCCAGTGCGCGGGGCTCCACCCGGAAGTTGCCCAGCTCACCGGAGAAGGTTCCGGACGCCATCATGGACGGGTGGACCTGCAAACGGGACCTGGGGCCGGTTTGGACAAGCTGGCCATTCACAAAGAGGTGCGGCGTGTTGCCTTTGTAAACCACGGCGACCCGGCTTCCCGGTTCGACAGGCTGGTCATGGACGAGGACACTGGTCCGGTAGGCGGCCCCGTGCTCAAACACCGCGATGGAATTTTTGCCGATGCTCAGGCCCGCACCCGCATGTGGTCCCGGCACCCGCTCGTGGATGCCTTCCGGGATGACCGCAAAGTTCTCGGCTTTGACATCAATGACTCCCGTGTCTGCGGCGACTGTGAGCGGCCTGTCTTTCTGCGGCGATGCCGTGCAGGCGATGGTAAAATCCCCCGATACACCGGCATTGCTGCCGTCCTTTTCCAAAACGGGAAACCGTTCCCGGCCGTCGATGCGAAGCTCCACAGCCTTCTTCATTTTTTCTCCGCCCCCGAAGACCAGAAATGTGCTCGAGCAGGGATCGAGCGACACCGGCACGCTGGTGAAGCCGTCATGGGACACCGACGCCGCCACATCGCTGCGCGAGCCGGTTTCCGGGTTCCACACCTGGACGTTTTTTCCGGTGACATCGCAGTCCACGACCAGTTCTCTCCGGTCTCCGCTTCCGTTCAAAAGCCAATACCAGGCCGTGCCGTCCGCATGCTCACGCTTAAACCAATAGACTTTTGAGGCCCCGCCATTTTCATCCGTGATTTTGATGGAAGGCTTCATGCCTGCCTGCGAGGCAGCCTCCTCGCAGAGGTAGTTTGCAAACACCCGGCCTTTCCCGATCACGCGGATTTCCTTTTGGCCTGGTGCTCCGAAGAGCTCCTCATTGAGCTGCTGCCACTCCTTTCTGGCGGCCTCGCCCCCGACCAGCGTCCTGTATTCGGTCTGGTAAAACCCCGAGATCACGGCGCCCTCCTGCACGTATTTTTTCAGTTGGCGCAACGTGCCGAGCGTCAGGTTTGCCTCCGGCACGACGGACAGCATCTCATAGGCGATTTTTCCGGGGCAGACGAGACGCCCGTCCACCACCCTCAGGTTCTCGCGCACCCCGTCGCCCGTGATCATGTCGAAGAGCACATCCTTGGGGGGATTCACTGCGGAAGACGCAGCCGAGGGAACCTCGTCGCTCGTCAGGAAAAGAACGCGCGCACACAGTTTTCCGTGCTGAGACATATACTGCACGCGCGAGATATAGTTTAAAAACGGCTTGGAAAACGGCCACCACGTCAGCTTCCTGTTCAGCGCCGTGCCGTGCGGCTCCATCGCCCAGCCGGGATGCCGTTCGTCGGGCTGGTGGACGAAGGAGTGAAAAACCAGCATGTTCGCACCCGTCAGCAGCGCCTGATCCACCACCGCCTTGAGCAGGAGGGGCGTCTCCGCCCAGTTGCCGAGCTCGTTCGTGAGCGTCTCGTGCGCATTGTATCGCTTGCCGTAAAAGCGCGCGGCCGTCTGCGCGGGGATGTAGGTCTGCCGTCCGGCGGGCTCCGGAATCTTGCCGGTTTCACGGGGCTTCTGCCACGACTCCGACATCGGGATGTCGACGTGTTTGAACCCGCGGATCTGGTCGCGCATGAACACTTCGCCCGAGGGCTCGCTCTCATACATCAGGCCCGGGGCCGCGGCATTCACCCGCTCGCGCATGCGGCCGTAAAAATTCTCAAAGACCAGCCTGGCCATCGTATTCCGATAGTCGCACAAAAAGTTTTCCGTCGTCTCCCTGTCTCCCACGCAGACCCCGGTGAGCGCGGGCGCGAACTTCAGGATGTCGTAGCCGTTTTCCTTTTCAAAAATCTTCTCGAATCCCTGGGTCCAATTCTGCGCGCTGCACTCCCACGAGTCGGTCAGCACATACTTGAATGCTTTTCCCGCCTGTTCGCCCGCGGCGTCAACGAAGCGCTGGATGTGCCTGTCAAAATGGAAATCCACCGCGGCTTTGCTGAACTTGTCCAGTTCAAGCCCCTTGCCCGCCGGAGTGGCAGGACTGGTCGTATGGCCGGTGGTTGTGTAGCCGAGGCGCATGACCTCCCACTCGCCTGCCGGCACGTTCCATGTGAATTTCCCGTCGGCACCCACGGCGTTCTTGACCACGACAATCTCCGCCTCCCCGATCACCGCGTCACCCGGATCGAAGGCGGCTTCGTAAGAGAATGTTTTGTCGGACAAATCCACCAGCCCCGCCTTTTGGGGAAGTTCGCTGATGCAGCTTCCCATGCGGGTGCATTCACCCGGCGCAAGCAGCTCGATCTCCTTGAAGGAGAAGACATTCTGGCCGATCAGTCCGCTCTTCGTGCGCGGCCCCGGATTCTCATCGAAATATTTGATCAGGCGCCAATACCTGGCTTTGGCGGGTTCAAATGCTTTGTAGAGCGATGGCTTCGTGAATTCGATCTGAGCCACCTTCTTGAAATCCACCCCGTCGTCGGAGGCCTCCAGAAACAACCGGGTCGGCGGCTCGACATGCAGGAGGATCTCCCCGTAAAACGCCCCGACCTCCACGGGTTCCTTGAACTTGAACATCACGCCATAGGCGCCGAAAACCGGCTGGGGTGAGTTGAATCGCACAACCTCATGGCGCTTGCCGTCGAAGAGAATCGTTCCGGCATTCGCGGGCACAACGCTTTCGGCGGTTGCGGGAAGCACCTCCTCCAACTGCCCCTCCATTTTCAGTTTTTCCGGCCGTCGCGCAGGCCACATGATGACGGCCACATCCCGGTAGTAGTCATGTTTCGACTCCGGCTGCACCAGAGTGAGCGTCTGTTCTTGGCCATCGCCCTGGACGCGTGTCAGCGACCAGGTCGTTACCTTCATCGAATCCTCGGGAGTGATCCAGGGGCCTCCCGCTTCGGACCACCCGTCGCAATTGTTCATGCCGATGTCCATTCCCAGGCCCGCCGCTGTCTCCACACTGTAGGACCAAAGATCCAGCCATTCCTTCGAGGCGTAATCCACGCTTCCCTTGAGGGAGGCTCTGAGACTGAAAACACTGGCGGCGCCGTAGCCCTTGTCAGCCATCTCCTCGAGGTCGCGCCGGATGCCTTCCCTGCTCACATTTCCATTCATCCAATGCCACCACGTTTGCGGGCGCGCCATGCCCGAGGGGCTGGCAAAACCGTCATGCGCGATGGAGTTTTCCGCCAGGTCGGGATCGTAGTTGGAATACCTGTAGAAATCGGTGTCGGCAAAGGCGACGGCCGCAAGGATCGGATAGCAAAAAAGCGCGCGCCTGATTTTCATGCTTTTCCGCTCATCTGCTTTTGGACACCGGCCTTGTCGTGGCTGTTCATTTCTTCAGCCATCCGACTTTTGCGGGCAAAGCCACCGTGCTTTCGTTGGTGAATGTGGCGGATCGGGCGACCGAGACCCCCGAGCTGCAGCTGATCGAGCCCTCTCCCGAGAGGAGAAGTTCCCCCTCGCCAACTGTTGTGGCTCCGGAGTAGGTGCATGCGCCTTCGATCTCCAGCCTCCCTGCTCCTGCTTTGCTGAGGGTTCCGTGCTCTGCGGTAATGTCGGCAAGGATTGCCGTCGGCTGGATTCGCGCCAGCGAGCCGTCGCTGACATCAAATGCGTGGGTTCCCGAACCGGCAATGGAGATGATCAGGGGTTGCTTGGCGGCGCTGCTGATGACGAGGTCTGCCGTTTCCACATTGGCTATCGTCCCGCCATTCCAGTTGAACGCCTGGGTGCCGCCGTCAAACTTCCGCAGGATTGCCGATGCCTTGAGCGTGCCGGAGTTCAGGTTCACGACCGAATGGTTGGCGACCCCGTCCGCCCCCGAGTTCAAAATCAGGCGCTTTGCCGTCACCGTCCCGCCGTCGATGTTCAAGGTTCCCGTGCCGGTCGCGCCGGCCAGGCCGTTGCCCACGAAAATATCTTCGGCGGTCCACACTTGTCCCTCCGTGACTGCGAGGATCCCGCTGTGATCGTCCTGCCCGAGGGTAATACTATTGACCTCCACGGAAGCGAGTTCGAGCACGGCGCCATCGGATTGGAATTCCACGGAGGACAAACCCCTGCCCCCCGCCCGGATGATTTCTCCCTTTCCGTCCCCGAGATTCAGAAGCGTGTCCGCTGCCGAAAAGACAATCGCCGACTTCCCGTCGCCCGAGGACATCTCAACCCGCGCCGCGCTCAGCGCACCGGCGACGCGGAGCATGCTGATGGTCTCGGGCAGATCGCCGCCGAGGGTGATGGGGTCTGCAACGAGCAAGTGGCCGGATTTGGCAATCGTAAGAATCCGCGTATCCCCGTCACCCGCAATCGTCACACTGGCGGCCACGGCCTGAACGTTCGGGCCGATCTGCATATCGGCCGCAGCGATGAGCACATCGTCGGCTTCGCTCGGGACTCCCGGCGGCGTCCAGTTCGCATCATTCTTCCAATCATAATCACTCGTCCCGCTGAACGTCTTCTGTCCCCCCCAGACCGTGGGAGCCATGGTCAACATTCCGAGGACGATGCCGGCAAGGGATGGGTTGAGTCTCATGATCCGTGTGTTCTGTGGCTTGATGATTTCAAGGCAGCTGGGGACGCAGCTCCTGCCCGTCCCTGACGGGATAGAGCGCGCCCTTGGCTTCGAGGTCCCCGACCAGCTCCTTCATCATCGCCTGGAGTTTTCCCGGATTCTTGTCCGCGAGGTTCGTGGTCTCAAAGGGATCATTTTTCAGGTCGTAAAGCTCGTAACGCACTGCGGAAGCAGCCCCCCGCTTTCCCTTGGCAGCGGCTCCCACGGCGCCCGCAGGACGCGACGGAATTCCCGAATCCTCATTGATGAAATAGTGATAAACAACCTTCCAATCGCCGCTGACCAGGTTGGAAAAATAGCTGCTGCGGTGGACATGCGGCACATGGCTGAGGAAGGTTTCCGCGCGGGCGGGGTTGCGTCCGCCGTCGAGTTGAGGCTTGAGGTCGAAGCCATCGATCCTGTGCCCGGGTGCGTCAGGCGTATCCGTGAGGGCCAGAAGGGTCGGATAAAGATCCATGACCGTGCCGATCTGCGGCTGGACCGCCCCCGGCGCGACGGGCAGCTTCTTCTGCCAGGGGTTGGTAGGATCGGGCTTGAGCCAGGCGGCGACGAAGGGCGCGCGCGTTCCGCCCTCATAACTGGTCCCCTTCATGGCCTTGAGCGGTGACGAACTGGCGTGGCCGAAGGTGTCGCCCAAGGGTGCATCCGACCCGTTGTCGCCAAGGAAAACCAGCAATGTGTTCTCCGCCTGCCCCAAAGCGGAGACCTTGGCCATCACGTCTCCAAGGGACTTGTCCATGCCCTCGATGAGGGTGGCGAAGGCCTCCGCCTTTTCCCCTTTTCCGGAGTTCTTGTAACGGCTGTGAAAGCGCGGATCGGCCTCAAAGGGCCCGTGGGCCGCATAATGTGCGAGGTGGAGGAAGAACGGTTTCTTCTCCTCGACGGCGCGGGCGATCTGGTCGTTGGCTTCGAGTGTCAGCGCCTCGGTCAGAAACGTGTCGGTGCCATGGAATTTCTCCAGCCCCGGAAGGGCATTGGCCTCGTTCCCCGCACGGATGTAGTTGCTGGAACCATAATACGAGCCCGGCTGGCCCATGGCGGCACCGGCAATGTTCACATCGAAGCCGAGGTTGCGCGGGTCCTCGCCCTCGCTGCCTTTGGGGCCGAAGTGCGCCTTGCCGACGTGGATCGTTTTGTATCCGGCGGCTTGAAGCAGGCGCGGCAGGGTGACGCTCTCCTTTTTCAGCCCCGTCCAGTTCCAACCGGGAGGCCCGTAGGTCCCCTTGTTATTGTCGTGGGGATTGATCCAGCAGGTCGTGCCGTGGCGGGCGGAATTCTGCCCTGTGAGGATCGAGACGCGCGACGGCGAGCACATGTTGTGCGCGTAGAAGTTGCTGAAGCGGATGCCCTGCGCGGCCAGCTTCTCCATATTGGGCGTGCGATACCAGTCGTTGAGTGGATGGCGCTCCGGCTGCCCCTTGGCATCTGCCAGCATCGGCACGGAGGTGTCCATCAACCCCATGTCGTCCACAAGGAAGATGATGATGTTCGGCTTTTCGGTGGCCGTCACGGTTGCCAGGAGGGAGGCGAGCAGAATCAGAGCAAGGCCGGGAATTTTCATGCTTGTTGATGAGTTTTGGGTGGCTTGTTAAACTGAAGTTCCCAAGGCAAAAAGGCAATTAAACACCTGCCAAGCAGGGGGTTAACTGCCTTTTTTGTCTTCCGAATGTAGCCATGTATATTTTATTGCAGCACCTATTTTGTTGTTGACTGATA
>Ga0247843_1004655_pt1 | contig 20171 bp, 15 predicted proteins | sample LaCruzMarch2017__FD_192420 | JGI IMG/M metagenome (GOLD analysis project Ga0247843, IMG submission 192420) | Freshwater microbial communities from meromictic Lake La Cruz, Castile-La Mancha, Spain - LaCruzMarch2017_8m | ecosystem: Environmental > Aquatic > Freshwater > Lake | place: Spain...
GCCGCGATCCGCTTGCAGCGGGATTTGAACCTCCCCGCCGCGCGCTCCGAGGAGGAGGCTTTGGCCGAGCTCAAGGCGATCATGGCCGAGAATAAAGTCGCCACGAACCACCTCGGCATGGGGATTTATGGCACGCACACGCCTACGGTCATTCGTCGAAACATCCTTGAAAATCCCGGCTGGTATACCGCCTACACGCCGTATCAGGCGGAAATTGCCCAAGGTCGCCTCGAGGCGCTCCTGAATTTCCAAACGATGGTTTGCGACCTCACCGGGATGCAGATTTCCAACGCCTCCCTGCTCGACGAATCCACCGCCGCCGCCGAGGCCATGGCTTTGTGTCAGGACATCAAAGGCGGTGACGCGATCTTCGTGGCCGACCATGTCCATCCACAGACACTCGCCGTCCTGCAAACCCGCGCCGAGCCGCTTGGCATCCGGATTCTGACAGGTTCCGCCGAGCAGGGCCCGCAGGAACCCGTTTTCGCCACCCTCTTTCAATATCCCGCCACCGATGGCTCGATCTGCGACCTTGAAAAACTCGTGACCCGCACGCATGAGTCCGGCGCAGTGGCGATCGTCGCCACCGACCTTCTTGCGCTCACTCTCCTCAAGCCACCCGGCGAGTGCGGAGCCGATGTCGTCATTGGCTCAAGCCAGCGCTTTGGTGTCGCCCCTGGCTTCGGCGGTCCCCACGCCGCCTTCCTCGCCACGCGCGACGAACACAAACGCCGCCTCCCCGGCCGCCTCGTCGGAGTCTCGAAAGACGCCGCCGGCAATCCCGCCCTCCGCCTGACGCTCCAGACCCGCGAGCAGCACATCCGTCGCGACAAGGCGACCAGCAACATCTGCACCGCCCAGGTTTTGCTCGCCGTGATGGCATCGATGTATGCCGTCTACCACGGCCCCGAAGGCTTGCGCGAAATCGCCGGGCGCGTGCATCGCCATGCCGCGAACCTCGCCGAGTCGCTCAAAAAAGCCGGCCACACCGTTCACCACGCGACATTCTTCGACACCGTTAGCGTGACTCCTAAAAACGAGTCGGCCTCCGCCTTGGTCGCCCGGGCCGCGAGCGAGGGAGTCAATCTCCGTCTGCTCAACGACTCGACGGTCGCCATTTCTCTCGACGAGACCACAACCAACATCGACCCGCTCCTGAAAATCTTCGGAGCCGCTTTTGAGGAATCCCCCGCCGAGATGCCCCGCCGCACCTCGCCGTTCCTCACGCATCCGGTCTTCAACACCCACCACACGGAAAGCGAGATGCTTCGCTACATCCGCCGCCTCGAGGCCAAGGACCTCTCGCTCACGACATCGATGATCCCACTCGGCTCGTGCACGATGAAACTCAACGCGACCTCCGAGATGCTCCCGGTCACATGGGAATCCGTCTCCGCCCTCCACCCCTGCGCCCCGGCCGACCAATCCCGAGGCTACCAAAAGATGGCCAGCCAACTCGAGGCTTGGCTCGCCGAGATCACCGGCTTCACTGCCGTCTCCCTACAGCCAAACGCAGGCTCGCAAGGCGAATATGCCGGACTCCTCGCCATCCGCGCCTACCACCAGTCGCGCGGCGACGCCCACCGCACCGCCTGCCTCATTCCCACCTCCGCCCACGGCACGAACCCCGCCAGTGCCGTCATGGCGGGCATGCAGGTCGTCCCGGTGACCTGCGATGCCAATGGCAACGTGGACCTCGCCGACCTCCGGGCCAAGACCGACCAACACCGCGAGACGCTTGCCGCCCTCATGGTCACCTACCCGTCCACCCACGGCGTCTTCGAGGAGGGCATTCGCGACATCTGCCAGATCATCCACAGCGCAGGAGGCCAGGTTTACATGGACGGTGCCAACATGAACGCCCAAGTCGGTCTCTGCCGCCCCGGCGATTTCGGAGCCGATGTCTGCCACTTGAATCTCCACAAAACCTTCTGCATCCCGCATGGAGGCGGCGGCCCGGGCGTCGGTCCGATCGGTGTCGCCGCGCATCTCGCCCCGTTCCTCCCCGGCGATCCGCTTGGGAAAACCAACACCGTCGGCCCCGTGTCGCAGTCGAACTCGGGCAGCGCAAGCATCCTTGTCATTTCCTGGATGTATATCGCCATGATGGGCCCCCGCGCCCTCCGCGACGCCACGGCCGTCTCAATCTTGAACGCGAACTACATCGCCGCCCGCCTCGGCGCGCATTTCCCGATCCTCTACAAGGGAAAATCCGGACGCGTCGCTCACGAATGCATCCTCGATCTTCGCGAGTGGAAACACCGTGCCGGCATCGAAGTCGAGGACGTCGCCAAGCGACTCATGGATTTTGGATTCCACGCTCCCACCATGAGCTGGCCGGTCGCCGGCACCCTCATGGTCGAGCCCACGGAAAGTGAGTCCCTTGCCGAGTTGGACCGATTCTGCGATGCCATGCTCGCCATCCACACCGAACTCACCGCTGTCGAATCCGGCCAACTTGACCGCACCAACAACCCTCTCAAAAATGCCCCGCACACGGCCGCCTGCGTGACCAGCGACGAGTGGACCCGCCCCTACCCACGCTCCAAGGCCGCATGGCCGGCCCCCTGGCTCCGCCAACACAAATTCTGGCCGACCGTCGCCCGCATCGACAACGTTCACGGCGATCGCCACGTTTTTTGCAGCTGCCCACCGTTGTTGTCGGCTCACTGACATCCCTCCGCAGCGCAAAATTCAGGAAGTCCCCATCCCGAAGGAGTTGGCCCACACCCCGGAATGCCGGCCGATGTGGCCAAGAACCACTGGACGCCTTACTGCTGGGTGCCAGCCGTCGGAAGAGGTCCGGCTTTGGGAATAAGGCGGAGGAGGACCGTGCGATTGCGGGCAGCCGCACCCGGTGTGTCCATCGCGAAGAGCGGGGCCATTCCTCCCGCAGAACTGGCGAGGAGCCTGTCGGGCGGGAACCCGGCGTCCTCGCGCATCACTTCCGTGGCGGCCACGGCGCGGCGCAGGCCAAGCGTGTAGTTATCGCGGAATGGCGACTGCCTGCGCACGGCGGTGCCGTCCGTCTGACCTTCGATAATGACCCAGAAATCCCCCGCATTGGCGGCGAGAAACTCGGCGACACGGGCGAGACGCTCGCGGGCTGTGCGGTCGATTTTAACACCCGAGGCGAAGAGACCGTCTTGGAAAGCGATTCGAATCTCGTTGTTGGTGCTGGTGATGGCGCACCCGGAGAGGTCGTAGAGGGCGGGCAGAAGCCGGTTAATGGATTCCAGCCCCCCGTCTGTGGGTTGTGCCGTGGTGATGGGAGTGGAGGTCTGGGCAGCAACTTCAGGGGCAAGGAGCGGTTCGGCTGGCTTGGAACCCGGAGGGGTGGCCGCCTCGGCGGAGGTCTCGGCGAGTGCGGCGGGAGCCTCGGACTGTGGGGCCTGTGGCGTGGGCAAACTGAAATTCTCCTGACCGGGCTCATCAGGCTCGTTGTGCTTATAAACCACTTGGAACTCAGGCAATGTTGGCACTGTCGGCGCAGCTGGCTCGATGACGCCTGGAAGCGCCAGCGGGTCTAGCGGAAGAAGTAGGCCCTTCACGCCCAAGCCAGCAAAGGCGAGAACGGCGAGGACGACGATCCAATACGAAAGCTTGCGGGCCAACTCGAAGGCACCGCCTTTTTGGCGGGGAGTCTCGGGGCGGGGCATGCTGCCGGGCTTGTTGTAGGGTCGGGAAATCTCCACAGCTTCGGAGCCTCCATCACGGACTGTTTCACGCAGCATGGCTGGCGCGGCCGCAGCGGCTTGAGCGGTCGGGCTGTGTGGGGGCCTCGTCTCACGGACAGGTGCTGCCGGCTTTGATCGAGCTGTGCGCGAGGGCTTTCTGCCTTGGGATTTCTCGGAGATTTGAGCCATGAGATCCAGCGCGGAGGTCGAGCGCGCTGCTGGTCGGCGCGAGGATTTGGGGGCCGTTTTCTCGATCGTCTCTTCGGGAATTTCGGTAACCTCGCCCACCTCGCTGATGTCTCCGGTGTCGCTGACTTCATCAAGCTCGCGCACCTCGCCCACGGATTCAAAATCGTCCCCACCCACAGAGCCGACAATCTCGTCCACGACGGGTTTGATTTCTTTCTCGAGGCGTGCCTCGGCGGTGCGAAGATTTGCGGAAAAATCGATCGGCTTGGGCTCTCCAACGCCCTCGGTTTCATCCGGAAGGATGGTTGGCTCGCCGGCTTTTTCCCGCTTCCAATTCTCAAGCGCATCGCGGTGAAAACGCCATTGGCGTCCGACTTTCACCCCGGGCAACTGCCCTTCGCTGCAGAGTTTAAGGAGAGTGGATTTTGGCATTTTGAGGAAAACCGCCGCCTCATCGCCGTTCATTACTTCGTTGTGTTGTGTGGTCTGATCGTTATCCATGCCGTGTCCGAGTCTGTTTAAACGATCCAGACTGGAACAAAATCCTCGCTGTTGCAACATCTGCTTTTAGCATCGCCAACGCATCGATGAGTCAGTGAAACAATCAAGACGATATCAAATACAGAAAAGGAAACGAGGGGGGCACGCGGCGCTGTCCGACGAGGCCCGTGCGGTGCTGGGCGCCGCGCTTCACCTCCTTGAGCAGGCCCGCGTGCACGAAAAAGCCGCCCTTCGCGGAGGGGGGCCCGAGACAATCCACCAGTTCCGCGTGTGCCTTCGCAAGAGCCGCTCCGCCCTTTCCCTCGGCGCCTGCCTGCTGCCCCCGAAGCCACTCCGGGAATGGAAGACGAAGTTGGCGGACGTTTGCCGCCGCACAAACCACCTCCGCGACCTTGACGTGCATCTCGCGGAGCTTCAGGGCTCGAAGAAAATCCTTCCGCAACCCTTGCACGCCGGCCTGGGCGTTTTTAAACGCGAGGTGAAAACGGCCCGTGATACCGAGGCCGCCGCTGTGATGGCCGTTTTTTCCTCGCCGGAACACGACAAGCAGATGTCTGCAGTGCTGGCATCGCTGGCCAACGCCGCGGCAACAAACTCGAGGGACCGACGACCGGCGGAGGTGGCTCAGAGTGTGGCAGCGGCTTTCATCGGCAGAAGATTTCAGAAAATTATCCTCCGGGTGGAGTCATTGGCCCCGAATACCAGCGAGGCCGAACTGCACAAAATCCGGATCGATTGCAAAAAGCTCCGCTACGCACTCGACATTTTTGGAGGGATTTTGGATCCCAAACCGGTGAAAGCGCTCACCAAGGACCTCGCGCGCCTCCAGAAAATTCTCGGGCGGTTGAACGACAACTCGGTCCAGCAGCGTTTTCTTTTCGAAGCCCGCTGGCTCAAGACCGCCGCCTCGGATTCCCGTTTGTCCATGTGCCTCGGCGGACTCGCAACCCATCTGCACACCAAACACCAGGGGCTGCGGGCCGCCGCCATCGAGGCGCTTCGGAATTTCCGCTCCGGGCGCGCAAAAATCCACATCTCCCGAATCTTGAAAACCGCCACTCCGCCCGCCACCGCATGACGCCGCCCCTCGAAACCGAGAAGCGTTTTCTTGTTTTGAAAAATCCCCCGCCCCTTGAGATGGGGCGCGGACAGACGATCCAGGTCGGCTTCCTCTCCACGTGCGGCTCGCGCGAGGTGGCCCTCACAAAAACGGGCGCCTCGCGGAATTTGCTCATTCGAGAGGGACGCGGGCGCTTGAGAAACACAAAAATCCACCCTCTGCGGGAGCCGGATTTCGATGCCCTCTGGTCCATGACCGAGGGCCATCGCCTCACAAAGGTCGTTCACAAGACGACCTGTCACGGGCGCGTTTTTACGATTGAGACCTATGGAGGGCCCTTCGCCCCGCTTCGGATCGCATCGGTGCGGTTGCCCTCGTCCGGTGCCGTGGATTTTGAAAAGCCCGAGTGGGTCGGCGCCGAGGTGACCCTCGTCGAAGAATACCGCGACGCCCACCTCGCGATGCATGGTCCACCGCCGCCTCGCAATGGACGTTCCCAAGCCGGCGCGCTCCCCTTTCTGTTCAGGGACGGCGTGCTTCACATCGTGCTTGTGACGAGCTCCTCGGGCCTGCGCTGGATTATTCCCAAAGGCACCCTTGAGCCACGGATGACGCGTCAGGAGGTCGCCATCATGGAGGCGGCCGAAGAGGCGGGGGCGATCGGAGTCATCGAACCGGGCTGTGAGACAAAGTGCCTCCTGCAAGACGGTCGCACCCTTCATCTTTATCCCCTGCGCGTCACAACCCTGCTGCCACTCTGGCCCGAGCGCGCCCTCCGGCGCCGCGTGGTGCTGCCCGTCTACCGCGCCCTCCTCCGCATTCGCGACACCAACCTCGAACGCTGCATCCGGGAAATGGGACGGCGCCTCGCTCCGTAGCGATCGGACTTGTGACACGGCGTTGGCTGGGTCAAGGTTTTCTTCGGAATGGGAAAGCGTGTTTTGATTTTATCGGCCTCGGTTGGTTCCGGCCATGTGAAGGCGGCCGACGCACTGGCCCGCGTCATCCGCAGCCGCCCGGACGTGGACGAGGTGCTCTCCGATGACTCGCTCGACCACACGAACGTTCTCCACAAGCAATTCTACTCGACCCTTTACAAGAAACTCTCCGCGCTCCTGCCCGAGTTTCTGGGCTGGTGGTATGAGACGAGCGATGATCCCTGGGTGGCCGACAAAAGCCGGCTGGCCCTCGATTTGCCACAGGCCCTGCCTCTCATGAATCTCGTCAAGGAGTTCAAACCCGACATCATTCTTTGCACCCACTTCATGCCTGCGGGCGTGATCTCTTGGCTCATCTCGAACGGAAAACTCGACGCCCGCCTCGGCATTGTGATTACCGATTTTCACTTTCACGCGTTCTGGATCACCCGCGCGTTCAACTGGTATTTCGTGGCGCAGGAGGAGGACAAAATTCACATGGAGGCCCTTGGCCTGCCGGCCGACCGCATCGAGGTCACCGGCATTCCCGTGGAACCCGAGTTCTCCCTGCCGGTGGATACCAACGCCGTGCTGGAACGCCATGGGTTGCAACCCGGGCGCCCCACCCTTCTCGTCGCTGGAGGCGCTCTGGGCCTGAGCCCCTCGACCGCGGTGGTGCGCCAACTCCTGCAACTCGACCGTGATTTCCAAGCGATCATCGTCTGTGGAAAAAACGAGGAGATGCAGGCCGAGATCGTCGCGCTCGTCCGCAATCGTCCGAATGATTTCCGCGTGTTGGGATTCACCAAGGAGATGTCGCAATTCATGGCCGCGGCCTCGATTCTCCTCAGCAAGCCGGGCGGCATGACGACCGCCGAAGCCCTCGCACGAGGACTCCCGATGATGATTCTCGACCCGATCGGCGGGCAAGAGGAGCGAAACGCCGATGTCCTCCTCGAGGCCGGCGCGGCAGTGAAATGCACCGAGGTCACGCTCGTCGCACACAAGCTGCGCCGCCTGCTCGACGACCCCGAGCGGCTCCGCCGCATGTCCGACAACGCGCGCCGCCTCGGCCGCCCGAACGCCGCCAATACCATCGCGGACATCGTGCTCGACGGGCCCGAACGCCGCCCGGTGATCATTTCCAAACTCCGCGAGAAGGCACTCCGCAAGCGGATCGCCGAAGCCGGCTGAACCAGCCCGATGAGCCCCACGCCAACCCCACCCTTTCTCATTGGAGTCGCCACCTCCGGCTACCAGAGCGAGGGCGGCTACAACGGCCCCCGCCAACCGCACAACAACTGGGCGGCCAGCGAGGAGTCCGGGCGCGTCGCCCGCACAGGAATCGCCGTGGATTTTTGGAACCGCTATCGCGGCGATTACGACCTCGCCCGCGGAATGGGCCTCAACGCCTTTCGTCTCAGCATCGAATGGGCACGCGTGCAGCCCGGATTCTCCAGCGCCCCGGGAGCCGCTCCGGCATTCGACGAGGCGGCGGTGGATGCCTACGCCGAGCGCATTGCAGCCTGTCGCGAGGCCGGGTTGGAACCCGTGCTGACCCTTCAACACTTCACCCACCCGGCCTGGCTCGGAGTCGACGCCTGGCTGGACGACGCGACTCCGGCAGCCTTCGAGACATTCGTCAAGTTGACCGTCCAGCGCCTCAACGACCGCCTCGTCGACGCCCACGGACAGCCCCCGGTGCGATGGTATGTGACCCTCAACGAGCCAAACATGCTCGTTCTAAACACCTATCTAAACCGCCACTTTCCCGGGGGTCCGCAGGCCGGGCTTCCCATCGGACTCAGGGCCTACAACCGCCTTCTGGCCGCCCACGTGCTCGCCTACAACGCCATCCACGATCTCCACGAAGCACGGGGCTGGCCGCAGGCGATGGTCTCGATGAACACATTCTGCAGCGATGTTTACTGGTCCGAGAACATGCTCCTCGACCTGCTCCGCCTGAGGGAAATCGGCATCCCCCCGGAGCAAGCGGGAGAATATTTCACCGCGAGGGCGCAGGCGCTCTCCCGCCACTTCACGGAGATCGCCCTTCAGCGGCGCACGGATCTCGCCGCGCTCGCCGGCGCGGGACTGCACAGGCTGGCGAACTACTTCGCCTCCCGCGCCGCCACCGGCGAAGGGTTCCGGTTTTTTCTCGACCATGCCAACCGCGCCAAACGCGAGAGGTCGCTGGATTTTCTCGGTCTGGACTACTACGACCCGTTCGTGAGCCACTCGTTTCGGTTGCCGGATTTTCACGACCTGGAGTTCAAGGCTCGCAGCATTTCCGCACACGTCCTGGACGTCCTCTCCAGCAAATGGTGGGACTGGCATTTCCTCCCGAAAGGCATGTCGGCCTTCTGCAGCTACTACGCAGAAGCCTTCCCCGGCCTCGGAATCCTCATCGCCGAAAACGGCATGGCCCTCCGCTGCCGCAGGGATAATGTCGGCTGCGTCCCCCGACGCGACAACCTGACCCGCAGCGACTATCTCGAAGCCCACCTCCTTGAAGTCCGCCGCATGCTCGACGAGGGCGTCCCTCTCCTCGGCTACCTGCACTGGTCCCTCACCGACAACTATGAATGGGGTTCCTTCACCCCGCGCTTCGGACTCTTTCGCATCGACTACCGCCACAATCTGGAGCGACGCGCCATGGACCACCTCGGCGACAACCCGTCCCAAACCTACGCACGCTTGGTGCGGACGCTCTCCCTCGCCGAACCGGGAACCGGTTGAAACAACGCCCCAAATCACGCAGGCTCGAACTTACGCGCCCTTACCCCTTGCGCCGCGCTTTCCATACTTTCATCATGGCCCCGCCGCGGACTTCGAGACTGCGCCAACCCAACCCGATTTCTTCTTAACATGTCCTCCGAAACGCTCACTCCGATGATGCAGCAATACCACACGCTGCGGCGCGAATTGCCGCCCGGCACGTTGTTGCTTTTCCGCCTTGGCGATTTCTACGAAATGTTCGGCGAAGATGCCACTGAGGCGTCGCGCATCCTCAATGTCGCGCTCACCAAGCGTGGCGCCACCCCGATGTGCGGAGTGCCCTACCACGCCGCACGCAATTACATCGAAAAACTCATCGCCGCTGGGTGGCGTGTAGCCATCTGCGATCAAGTCGGCGAGGTGGTCGCCGGGAAACTCGTGCGCCGCGAAATCTCCCAAGTTCTCAGCCCGGGCACGCTCGACGACTTCGGCCTCGACGACCGCAAACCCAATTTCCTTGCCGCGCTCGCCAAGCGGGCGGACACCTACGGCCTAGCCTACTGCGACCTCAGCACAGGCGAGTTCCGACTCACCGAAATCGACTCGCTCCCCGCCCTCCTCGACGAACTGGCCCGCGTCTCCCCGGCGGAAATCCTCGTTCCAGACCACCAGATCGAGGTCTTCAAACAAATCACACCACAATCCGCGATGGACGGCTATGCGTTCGAGATCGAGCCAGCCACCGAGTTGCTGCGAGCGCATTTCAAAGTCCACTCGCTCGATGGTTTCGGTTGTGCAGATCTCCCCGCCGGCACGGGAGCCGCAGGAGCCCTCCTCCATTACATCACGCGACAAATGCGCCGGCCGGCCGGCCACCTCCGCCAGCTCCACCCCTACCGCCGCAGCCAGTTTCTCATCCTCGATGCCGCCACGCAGAGCCATCTCGAGCTTGTCCAGTCCCGCGCCGGTCGCGGGCTCACGCTCCTCGGGGCGCTCGACCGCACCGCGACCCCCATGGGCGCCCGCCTGCTCCGCGAGTGGATTCTCCACCCCCTCCGCGACCTGGCGGAAATCGAGAAGCGCCAAAACGCCATCGCTGCCCTCCTCGCCGATGCCATGCTTCTGGGCGACCTACGCTCCCGACTTTCGGAAATCCGCGACATCGAGCGCGCGACCGCCCGCCTAGGCGGCCCCTCCGGCAATGCCCGCGACCTCGCCGCCCTCGCCCAATCCCTCGAGCGCATCCCGCCTCTGGCCGCCAGCCTCGGAGGAACCGATGGATTCACCATTCCCGCCGAACTCCTCACCGGCCTCACCGCCCGCCTCCACGCCCTGCCGGAACTCGCCGACGCCCTCCGCCGCGCCATCGTGGCAGAGCCCCCGGCCATCCTCCGCGAGGGCGGCTTTATCGAGACCGGCTTCGACCCCGCCCTCGACGAACTCCGCTCGGCCTCCCACGAGGGGAAAAACTGGATCGCCATCCTCCAAGAAAAGGAAATCGCACGCACCGGCATCAAGTCCCTCAAAGTCCGCTACACCTCGGTCTTCGGTTACTTCATCGAAATTACCAAATCGAACCTCGCCTCCGTCCCCGCCGACTACATCCGCAAACAAACCACCGTCAACGGCGAGCGATTCATCACCCCTGAACTCAAGGAGGTCGAAGGCAAGATCCTCGGTGCCGACGAACGCTCCCGCGCCCGCGAAATCGAGATTTTCGCCGGGCTTCGTGCTTCCGTCCTTGCCGAGCTTCCCCGCCTGCAGGAGACCGCCGCCACCCTCGCCGCCCTCGATGTCCTCTGCTCCCTCGCCGAGACCGCCCGCCTCCACGCCTACTGCCGCCCGGAGGTTGACGACTCGGACCTCCTCCACATCACCGATGGACGCCACCCGGTGCTCGACCAGCAACCCGAAGGTTCGCGTTTCGTCCCCAACGACACCGAACTCGGCACCGATGGCAAGACCTTCGCCATCATCACCGGCCCGAACATGGCTGGAAAATCCACCTACATCCGCCAAGTCGCACTCCTCACACTCATGGCCCAGACCGGCAGCTACGTGCCCGCCAAGTCCATGCGCCTCGGCCTCGCCGACCGCATCTTCACACGCGTCGGTGCCAATGACGACCTCGCCCGCGGACAATCCACATTCATGGTCGAAATGAACGAAACCGCGAACATCCTCAACAACGCAACCTCCAAAAGCCTCGTCATCCTCGACGAAATCGGCCGGGGCACATCGACCTTCGACGGCCTCTCCATCGCTTGGAGTGTCGCCGAATACCTCCACGACACCATCGGCTGCCGCGCCCTCTTCGCCACACACTACCACGAACTCACCGACCTCGAGCGCACCCGCCCGGGCATCCTCAACCTCAACGTCGCCGTTCGCGAGTGGAACGACCAGATCATCTTCCTCCGGAAAATCCTCCCCGGCCGCGCCGACCAGAGCTACGGCATCCAAGTCGCCCGTCTCGCCGGCCTCCCGCACGCAATCATTACCCGCGCCCGCGAAATCCTGGAAAACCTCGAAAAATCCGAACTCCACACCGCCGGACACCCCCCCCTCGCGAAAACCTCCCGCAAACGCCTCGTCCCCGATCCCGACGCCGCTCAGATGCCTTTGTTTTAATACCCGGAATCAAAATCTCCGCAGCAGGCACTTTTTTTCTCGCCCGATTCCGCGACGCCAATAAAACAGTTCAAAAACCCGAAAATGAAAAAAGACACACCGATCGCCTTCGAGAAAGAAATCATCGACCAACTCAAGTTCGGCCTCGCCCGCGACGCGGTCACCGCTTCCCGCCGCGACTGGTGGATCGCCGCCTCCAAGGCCGTTCAGAAAATCATCATCGAACGCATGATGAAAACCCTCGCCGTTCACACCGAGGGCAACGTCCGCCGGGTTTACTATCTTTCCATGGAGTTTCTCATGGGTCGGCTTTTCGTGAGCAACATCATCAACGCTGGCGTTCTCGCCGAGGTCACCGAGGCGCTGGAAGCCCTCGGCCACCCGCTTGAGGAGACCCGCGACGAGGAATACGACATGGCCCTTGGCAACGGTGGCCTCGGCCGCCTCGCCGCCTGCTTCCTCGACTCGCTCGCCACACTCGACCTGCCAGCCGTCGGTTACGGCATCCACTACGAATACGGTCTTTTCAAACAGGAATTCCGCGACGGATACCAAATCGAACATCCCGACGCCTGGATCCAATATGGCTCCCCGTGGGAAATCATTCGCCCTCAATACACCCAGGAGATTCCCCTCTACGGCCACGTCGAGTCGGTCTGCAACGACAAAGGCGACATGATCCCCACATGGGTCGGCTACCGCAAGCTCATCGGCGTCCCCTACGACATCCCGATCCCGGGCTATGGCACCGAAACCGTCAACTTCCTCCGCCTCTGGGAATCCAAAGCCCCGGAGGAGTTCGATTTCGACGCCTTCAACCGTGGCGGCTACGAACAGTCGGTCTATCAGAAAAACATGGCGGAAACAGTGAGCAAGGTTCTCTACCCGAATGACCATACCGAGGCAGGCAAGGAACTCCGACTCACGCAGCAATACTTCTTCGTCGCATGCTCGCTGCGCGACATCATCCGCCGGTTCGAGAAAGACAACACGGATTGGGAGACCTTTCCCGACAAAGTCGCCATCCAACTCAACGATACCCACCCCGCCATCGGCGTCGTGGAACTTCTCCGCCTCCTTCAAGATGACTACGGCCTACCCTTCAAGAACGCTTGGTCGATCGTCAACCGCACCTTCGCCTACACCAACCACACCCTCATGCCAGAGGCCTTGGAAAAATGGGGCGTCAGCCTCTTCCGCAAGTTGCTCCCCCGCCATCTGCAGCTGATCTTCGAGATCAACAAGCATTTCCTCGAGCAGGTCGAAGCCAAATGGCCGGGCGACACCGCGAAAAAACGCCACCTCTCGCTCATCGAGGAGGGCCACGAACAGATGGTTCGCATGGCCCACGTGAGCGTCGTCGGCAGCCACTCGGTCAACGGGGTGGCCGCACTCCACACCCAACTCCTCAAGAATGACCTCTTCCCGGAATTCGACGCCCTCTACCCGAAAAAATTCCAGAACAAGACCAACGGCATCACCCCCAGACGCTGGCTCGTGGCCTGCAACCCCCGCCTCTCGGATCTCATCACCCGCAGCATCGGAGCCGGCTGGGAACGCAATCTCGATAAACTCCGGGAACTCGAACCCTTCGCCCACGATGCCGCCTTCCGCGAAGAATTCATGGCCGTCAAACTCGCCAATAAAGTCCGCCTCTCCCGCCGGATCCTTGAAGAATGCGGCGTGGAGGTCGATCCCACCGCCATGTTCGACGTCCAGATCAAACGCCTCCACGAATACAAACGCCAGCATCTCAATCTCCTTCACATCCTCGCGCTTTACCGCCGACTCCTCAAAAATCCGGATCTCGACATCCCGGCCCGCGTCTTCATTTTCGCAGCAAAAGCCGCTCCCGGCTACGAGATGGCCAAGTGCATCATCAAGGCGATCAATGCCGTGGCCTCGAAAATCAACGCCGACGCACGCATCCAAGGGAAAATCAAGATCGCCTTCATGCCGAACTACCGCGTCTCCCTCGCCCAGCGCATCGTGCCCGCAGCCGATCTCTCCGAGCAAATCTCCACCGCAGGCAAGGAGGCCTCCGGCACAGGCAACATGAAGCTCGCCCTCAACGGCGCCCTCACCATCGGCACCCTCGACGGAGCCAATGTTGAAATCCTCGAGGAGGTCGGAGAAGAGAACATCTTTATCTTCGGCAACACCGTCGAGCAGATCCAGGCCCTCCAAGCCAACGGCTACAATCCCGCCGATTTCTATAAAAAGAACCCCGAACTCGCCGCTGTGATCGATTGGCTGGGCACGGATTTCTTCACCCAAGACGAAGGCCACGATGTGCTCACCCCGCTTCGTGACAACCTTCTCTACCACGATCCCTACCTCTGCCTCGCCGATTTCGATGCCTACTGCGAAGCACAGGAAAAAGTCTCCACCGCCTTCCAGAACAAGCCCCACTGGGCCAAGATGGCCATCCTCAACACCGCCCGCATGGGCAAGTTCTCCAGCGACCGCACCATCAGCGAATACGCCAAGGATATCTGGAAACTCAAACCCGTCCGCATCAAATAACCCCGCCGCCGGGATGAACCTCTCCGAACTCACCCACCGCGCCTCCGAGGCCCGCGCACTCGACCTCGAGGAGATTCAATCCGTCTCCGACCTGCTTCTGGACGAGTCGATCGCGGTCGCGGAGCGGGCGGATTTCCTCGAAGCCCTCCACAGGCGCGGCGAGACGCCCGCAGAGATCGCGACCTTTGTGGAAGTCCTCCTCGAGCGTGCAGTGCCACTTCCCTTTTCCGGAAGTGGTTGCCTCGACGTCTGCGGCACAGGGGGCGACCGCGCGGGGTTCTTCAACATCTCGACCGCTGTCATGTTCGTCGCCGCCGGGGCCGGAGCCCGCGTCGTGAAGCACGGCAACCGCGGCATCACCTCGAAGTCGGGCGGCGCCGACGTCCTCGAAGCCCTCGGGGTGCGCATCGACCACTCCCCGGAGTCCGCCGCCGCCGATCTCGATCGCGCGGGATGCTGCTTCCTTTTCGCCCCAGCCTACCATCCCGCATTCAAGGCCGTCGTCCCCGTCCGGCAGCTTCTGGCATCACGCGGCAGCGCGAGCATTTTCAACATTCTCGGCCCGCTCCTCAACCCCGCCCGTCCTGAGTTCCAACTCGCCGGCGTCTTCGAGCCCTCGCTCGTCCCGACCTACGCGGGGGTCTTTAAAAACCTCCGCCGCACGCGGGCATGGGCGGTTCACGGCACAGGCCCCGACGGGCTCCGCGTGGACGAAATCTCTCCGCTCGGGGCAACCCGCGTCAGCGCTTGGGAAAATGGCGCCTTCCGCACATTCGAAGTGGACCCGTCGAGCTTTGGCATTCCCGCCACCACCCCCGCGGCACTCGCCGGCGGCGATGCCGCACACAACGCCAAAATCATCCTCTCCATCCTCGATACCTCTCAGCAGGCCGGTCCCCGCCATGCCGTCCAACTCAACGCCGCAGCCGCCCTCGTCATCGCAGGCGTGGCCCCCGACCTCCCCACCGCCTGGAGCCTCGCGGGAGCAACCATCGACGAAGGCCGCGCCCTTCAAGCCCTCGAATCCCTCCGCGACTCCCAAGCCTCCGGGCCCCCCACCCGGCCTTGAAGACCCGCGAACCGGCTCACCCCCGTGCGCTGAGGAACGGGCTCCCCGCTTGGATGAAGCGCCAAGGAAAATCCGCGGCTTTGGTGATGCCGATGCGCGGCGTGGCAAGCACCTGAGGCGGCGTGGCCGGCAGCTGCAGGGTGGCCCCTTCCCGGCCGAGAAAATCGCAACCGTGAAACCTGCCGTCGATGGCGAGGGCACGGGTGAGCTTTCCGGGGCCGGAGCACAGGCCCGCGAGGGTTGGCGTTTTCCGGCGTTCATGCATCTCGGGAAGTCCACGCGTTGGCTCCAGGGCGCGGATGAGAACAAAACCATCCTCCCCGCCGCCTTTGACCAGAAAATTCAAGAGCCAGTGGATCCCATAGTTCAAGTAAACATAAGCGGTTCCAGGCGGATGCCGGGCGACGAACTCGCGCGAGGCGGGCCGCCTGAAAGTGTGGCAAGCCTCGTCGTTGACCACCGAGTAGGCCTCGGTCTCGACAACCACGCCCCCGCAGCCGTTCCAAACAAGTTCACACCCGACCATTTCCCTCGCACACGTCAGCGGGTCGCGCTCAAAGAATTGGCGCAGGGGGGCCGGCATCATGGCACACCTCCCGTGGCGGAGGTGTCGGCACGCCACCGCTTGAGCAGGCGCGCGGCTTGCAGGGGCCACTCCAGAAGCAGGCGGGTGTGCGAGGCAATGAGCAGCAGGTTGTCGCGCACATAGCGAAAATGAGTCACTCCACCCTCGCTCCGCGACGGGTAGCAAACGGGCACCGCAATGTTGATGCAGCGGAGGCCAAACCATGTGAGACGCACGGCCAACACCGTGTCAAAATCAAACCGCCGCGCCCACCGCGTGCCCGAGAGCACCTCGAGGGCCGGAGCCAAAGGATACAGTCGGAATCCAAACAGCGAATCCTCCGCGCCCGCACCAAGCGTCTCCAGAGTGGCAAAAAAATTCCCCACTGCACGGCCTCGCACCCGCTCGGAGGGAGCGTCGGGGCCGAAAATTGGCACGCCACACAGGAAGGCGTCGGGATGCTTTTGTGAGATTGTAAAAAACGGACGGATCATCGAGGCGGGATGCTGCCCGTCGGCATCCATCACAAGCACATGCGTGAACCCCTGGTCGCGCGCGGCCCGCAAGGCCTCGAGCACGGCCCCGCCCTTGCCCTTGTTTTCAGGCAAGCAAATCATTTGCACGCCGTCGAGCGCGGCCGTGCGGACGTCATCTCCGCTGGCATCGGTGCTGCCGTCGAGGACGACCCACACATCGGGCCACTCCGCCAGAGCCTCGCGCACCGTGCGGAGCAGGCGCGGACCGCTGTTGTAACTGGGCAGAATGACGAGAGGTTTCACGTGCGGGAGATCACCGGGCCAGCCGAAAGCCAAGGCCATGGGTTCCAAGCCATGATGTGATGGGGAGCCGAAACTGTCGAGCGGCTGAAGCCGGTTGAGGATTTCTCCGTTTTTTCTTTCTGCACACTCGTTCCAGAGTGGTAGATTGCGGCCATGAAGCCAGACGGCGACCCAGCCCTTCTCGAAACACGCGCGGAGATTTTTCGACTCGCCAGGATTTGTGCGCCATCGCTGGACCAGCTTGGCAAGCTGACCTTTCAAGGGAATCCCTCGAATACCGCGATCCGCCGGGTCTGGCGCGACACCGTGCTGGTTCCGGTGCTTGCGCCGGCGTTGGAATCCGCATGGTTGGCAGGCAAAGCGGGGTTCCGCGAACTTCTGGCGGCCGATGCGGCGCTCGAAGCCCGACTCGCCACGTCGATGACCCCGGGCAGCCGCGCCGCCGGCCGACAGATGGCCGCCGCCTTCCACGCTCCCGCCGGCGAGACCGGCTTGCTCAAATTCCGCGAAGCCATCCTGCGCGGGGAGACTCCGGGCCACATGGCCATCCTTTTCGCAGGCCGCGCGGCGGTATTTCACTTTCCCCGGCCCCTTGTCCTCCCGGCTCTTGTTTTTGCAGAGATGCGCGAGGTGCGGGTGGCCGAGCTTTGGACGCTCATCGACGACTGCATCGCCCCCGTCGTGCAGGCGGGGTCCACCGGCCTCCGCGCGGCCTGAACCCGCACCATGCCCGCCATCGCAACACCCGAAACCACGACAAAGGATCAAGCGGATCTCGACTCCGTCTGGAGCGTCATCGTTCACAACGACCCCGTGAATCTCATGAGCTATGTGACTCTCGTCTTCCGCCGCGTGCTCGGTTTTTCGAAGGAAAAAGCCGAGCACCACATGCTGGAAGTCCACCACAAGGGCCGCTCGATCGTCTGGTCGGGCGTTCGCGAGCAAGCCGAGCTTTACGTCCAGCAACTGCACGGCCAACTCCTGCTGGCCACGATGGAAAAAGCTCCCAACCCGTGATGGTGAAAGTCCAAATCCTCCCCAACGGATCCATGCTTTTCGAGGGCGTTGGCGATCCCCTCTACCGCATGCTGTGCGGGATTCGGGAGCCCTCCGAATGCGGCGACCCACGCGTGGAGTCGAGATTTTTCCCTGTTCCCACCGGGGAGGAAGATGCCGAAGCGCTGTGCGAGGACTGGAAGGCTTTTGTGCAGCCGGATCTCCACAACGACTTCCAATCCGCCCGCGAGGCCGTGAGCGCGGATCTCCGGCGCGCCGGAAAAAACCCCGACGGGTCGCGAAGTTTTCACATCCCTCCGGCACACATCGACCACTGGCTCAGCGCCCTCAACCAAGCTCGTCTCGCGCTCGCCGAGCTGCACCAGTTCTCAGAGCGGGACATGAGCCGCTCGCCGGGGGATATCGACGACCCGAGGGAATACGCGCTCATGCAGATGGGCATCTATGGCACGATGCAGGAATGGCTCGTGGGCCTGCTGGACTGACCAAGCCGGTTACTTTTCCGAGCCCCAGTTCACCAAGCGCATGTCGCCTTTGGCTCCAAAGGCGAGGTGCATGTCGAACGCGTATTTGAGACTTTGCAACGAATGGCCGGGGCCACCGCGATGGATGTAATCGCGGAGAAGCGGGCGGTAGTCCGGATGTGCGCAGTTTTCGATAATGAGGCGCGCCCGCTCGCTGGGCGAGTGCCCGCGCAGGTCGGCAACGCCTTGCTCGGTGATGATGATCGACACCGAATGCTCACTGCTGTCCAAGTGGCTCACCATCGGGACGATCGTGCTGATGGTTCCGCCCTTCGCGGTGGAGGGGCAGATGAAGATCGAGAGGAAGGCCGCCCGGGCGAAGTCCGCCGACCCGCCGATTCCATTCATCATGTTGCGACCCAGCACATGGGTGCTGTTCACATTGCCGCCAAGGTCGACCTCCAACGCAGTGTTGATCGAGATCGTGCCAATGCGGCGGACGACTTCCGGGTTGTTGGTGATCTCCTGCGGACGCAGGAGCAGACGGGGTCGGAAGAAAGCCCAGTCCCTGTAGATCCCCTCGAGCGTCGCGGGCGGGACCGTGAGCGAGGACCCGCTGGCAAACTTGACACGACCCTTGCGCATGAGCGCGATCACCGAATCCTGGATGACCTCGGTATACATTTGAAAGTCGGGGATGTCGGGATGGTCCGCCATGGCCATGAGAACGGCATTGGCAGTGTCGCCGACGCCGGATTGGACTGGCAGGAAGGTCGCTGGGATCATGCCACGCCGGATTTCCGAGGCGAGGAATTCAGCAACATTGCGGCCGATCCCCGCGGTGACAGGATTGATGGCGGCGAACGCACCGGTCTCGTCGGGGAGGTTGGTTTCCACCACCCCTGCGATGCGCGACGGATCCACGTGGATGGCTGGTTGGCCGATGCGGTCGGAGGGTCGGAACACCGGAATATCACTCCGGCGCGGCGGATCCTCGGGTTCGAAGATGTCATGCACCCCGCGAAGAAACGGAGGATGGTAGCGGTTCAGCTCGATGATGATTTTTTCCGCGGTGTGGCAAAACGTGGGCGAGGCCCCCACCGAGGAGGTGAGCACGATTTCCCCGAACTCGGTGACGTCGCAGGCCTCGATGACCGCCAACTTGATGGGCCCGAGAAACCCATAGCGCACGTCCTGCGGGAGGCGCGAGAGGTGGAGGTCGAAAAACCGCGTCTCTCCTGCATTGATGCTCTTTCGCAGGTCGGGGTCGGACTGATACGGCGTGCGGAACCCGATCGCCTTCGCCCGGGCGAGCGCGCCGTCGGTCGAGGGTCCGGTGGAGGCTCCCGAGATGAGATTGATTTTGAACGGGCGGCCGACGGCATGTTCCGCCGCGGCCCGGGCGGCGATGGCTAGGGGAACGGCTTTCGGCGAACCGGCGGGGGTGAAGCCGCTGACGGCGAGCGTCTCGTTCGAGTTGATGAGCAGGGCCGCCTCTTCGGCGGTCATTCGTGCGAGTGGTTTCATAGATGGAGCCCCGTCGAAAATCGTTAGCGGGAGAGGGTGGCAATGTAATATCCCGCGGCCACCGCGGTGCCGATGACGCCTGCGACGTTGGGGCCCATGGCATGCATGAGCAGGTAGTTGTGGCGGTCGGCACGCTGGCCTTCCAGATGGGCGACCCGTGCCGCCATGGGAACCGCCGAGACGCCCGCCGCGCCGATGAGTGGGTTGATCGGATTTTTTCTCATGAAAACATTCATGAGTTTTGCCATGAGAATGCCGCCCGCTGTGGAGACGCCGAAGGCAGCCACACCGAGCAGGAGGATAGTAATTGTTTCCCACTGGAGGAACCGTTCCGACGTCATGGTTATTCCAACACTGGTGCCTAGGAAGATCGTGACCACGTTGATGATTTCGTTTTGGGACGCCTTGATGTGGCCGAGCACGATAATCAAGTGGGATTTCGCCAAGATAATCTGCGGAATTTGGCGCTGCTTTTTCGCACTTTGAGCGGGAATTTTCAAATCACTGATGTGGCCGCCTCATTTTTTCGAT
>Ga0247843_1004659_pt1 | contig 20160 bp, 15 predicted proteins | sample LaCruzMarch2017__FD_192420 | JGI IMG/M metagenome (GOLD analysis project Ga0247843, IMG submission 192420) | Freshwater microbial communities from meromictic Lake La Cruz, Castile-La Mancha, Spain - LaCruzMarch2017_8m | ecosystem: Environmental > Aquatic > Freshwater > Lake | place: Spain...
AGAACTCGTAAAACCACGAGCACAACGACCGCGAGCATCACCATCAACAAGGATACCGCAACGGCCGCATCGAGGTTGCCTATGCTCAATTCTAGAAAAACGGAGGTTGAAAGAACTTCGGTTCGCATGCGTGTCGTTCCCGCAAACACCATGATGGGCCCAAACTCGCCCAAGGCGCGAGCCCAAGCAATCGTAAAGGCTGTCACGATCCCGCGACTTGCCTGCGGTAACGCGATTCGCCAAAAGGCTTGGCCTCGGGTGCAACCAAGTGTTCTTGCAACTTCCTCCGCACGCGGGTTCATTTGATCAAAAGTGACACGCATCGTTCGAACCGAAAACGCGCAAGCCACCGAAAACTGCGCAAGGACTACCGCTGGCCATCGATACGTCACAGGGAAACCAAGACCATCCCGCAACGCGCTTTCCAACTGCCAGCCCGCGATCGGTTGATGAAACAGGATCAATAAACTCAAGCCCAACACCAACGGGGGCAAAACAATCGGAATATCGACCAGCGTGTCGATCACCCAGCGGCCTCGAAAGGAATACCTCGACAGCAAATAACCAAGCGGCGTCCCAACCCACACGGAAAGAATAGCCGCGACAGTGCATGAAAAAAGAGTCAGTTGCAGGGCTGCTCGAATTTCAGGTTTAGCTAACGCTCGATAGAATTCGCTAGGGGACGTGAACATGACGTCGGCGACCAACAGCAAGACGATCAGCAAAATGAAAGTGGCGGAGATACCTCCCATCACAAGAAAAAACAACGCGTCCGAAGCACGTCTGGAGCGCCGAGGGTTTTTCGCATCCATTTAGTTTCGATCCGACGGCTTAGGATCTTGCCATTGAAAACCTTCGTCTAAGAAAATCTCTTGAGACTCGGCTGAACACAGCTTGAGAAACAATCGCTCGGCTAATTGAGTATGCGGTGAATCCTCTGCAACGGCGAAGGGTTGAGTTGCCACCGAACAGGAAAGCCCTTGAATCCGGATCGCATCCAAATAGTCCGCAGCACCGGCTGCATTGCTTAAGTAGGCAACCGCCGCATCCAACGAACCTGCTCGCAATTGGTTGACCAACATATCACCTGTCGGCGTTTGCACGGTTACATTCTCCATGACTTCACTCTGCAGGCCGGCTTGGCGAATCGTGTTTTGCGTGAGCCATCCCATCGCGCATTGCTTTTCATGACCAACCCCAACTCGCACCCCCTTTTTCCCAAGATCGCGCAGGGACTCGATGCCTAAAGGATTTCCCTTTTGCACCAAGATTACCAACTGGTTCGTCGAAACGTCGACCGGCTTTGGGAAAAGATCGGGAACTTGTTTCATGAATTCGCGGTCGCACGCAAAATAGGCATCAGGATGCTGTCCGGCTTTCATCTGGGCTACCAGAATCCCGCAGCCATTGTAAACACGCGTAACTCGCACCCCTTCGCGTTTCTCAAAGTCAACCAACGACTCCTCGATGGCTGGTCGTAGCATCGAACCTGCAAAAATCGACAGCTCCGGCACTTCGCTCCATACGTCTCCATTCACAACTTGAAAGCCATGCGCTGAATAATTCTTTAATCCCCGATCGCGAGCGGCAACGAAGCGCGCGAAATGAAGCGCCGCTTGAGGTTGCTTCGAGCCAGCGAGTACCGACAAAGAGACATGCGAGACGAGTCCATCTAATTCCGCAAGCTCAATGCTCTCCAAATCAGGATAGGACTTCAGCACAGCGTCATACACAATCCCGGCATCAGCAGAACCGACCACTAGGTCATTCGCGACATCGGTAACCGTGGTCCGAAACGTGGCGGTTGCTCCCTCGAGCCCGGCCCAAAGATTCCGTTCCGAAAGCAACTCGCGAGTCAACTTTCCGATCGCGGATGAATCGGGACTCGATTGCACCACTCGCAAATCCTTACGCTTCAAATCAGCAAACGCGTGAACGCCCTTGGGGTTACCGCGACGGACCGCCACGACTCCACGCATGGTTGCAAGGGGCAGGACTTCACTTAACAATCTTTTCTTGCGTCCCAATTCGATATAACTGTCATCTGCTGGCAGATAAAGATCGCCAGTCTCGCTAACTTCGATGGAGGAGAGAAGCGACTGCGAACCGCCATATTGAATTTGTATCGAACGATTGAATTCGCGTTCATACTCCGTTCGAATCGATTCCATTACCCATCGATTGCTGGCTGCACAGAAAAGCAGTAGCGGTTCAGTCTTATTGCCTTGTTTATCCAACAAGGACTTATCCGAGGCTGCGTCGTTCATCAACAACAACAGTGCGCCGACAACCGCGACCGATCCCAATAGGACCCACGCCATTCGATTCATTGCAAGTACTCCCAACAGGATAGGTTCAGGGACACGAAGCAGAGCTTCGATTCGTTGCATTCCCAAGCAGAGCTTGGGAACGAGGAGTGTAGGGGGTAAGTGTCTGCGCCTTGATTCATTTTTTCCGACCGGGAGGAATAGTTAATAGCGGCTGAGTTGCCGGAGTGCGTTCAAGAGTTGTTACGGGGGATGGGGCTTCACCATCTGCACCATAGAGTTCTTGATTCCAATTCGTCGAGAGCAGCAAATCAAAGCCAGGATTTCGTTCCTTGACTTGGCATGAACAAGCTCCGCATAAAAACATCGTCAAGTCTTCGATCAGACCAGCATCTACTTGTTTTGCCGGAATAACTTCTAGGGCTCTGCCACGACCAAAAACAGGCGCAAGCAATGGTTCGTCCTGCGAGTCAGGCTCGAAACCGGACATCAGTTTGACAAGCACTTGCTCTTGAACATCGGTTGGGTCGATTTCCAAAATCGTAAACTTTAAAAACAACGGCACTTCGGCGTAGAGTTCGGAACCCGGCAATCCAATTCCGTCTGGCAATTCGAGTTTCTTGCTCAAACGATCAAGCTCTTCGGTCAAGAGTCGTCGGGTTGAATCGTTCTTGGCTGAGTCTTTGGATTGGAGCATTAGCCACACGACGGAATCGCCAGCCAATAGTCGTTTTGACAATTCACGGCGTATCGGAGACTGGAACAAGTTTGCTGTCGAGGCAGTCTCAAGAGAGCCATGCCAATGGTTTACCACTTCGGCATTACCGAGCGAAGTGCGAATCACGACATAAGGCAGCGTCACATGGGGTTGGTCTTGGAAGGTAGCCCAAAGGTCCGTTCGTTTGCGATCGGTGTCGTGACCAACATGGCTTCGCCGCACTTCTGCATTTGCGGAACCACCCTTGTCGGATGCTGCCTTTTCAAGTTTCTGTAGTTGTTGCTCTTGGAGATCGGAAAGTTTTCCGTCATGAAAGACAATCACTTCGCACAAATCGGGCTTCCAACGTTCGAGTGCGTACCGAAAGACCGGCACGTTGCAGGCAAACGCCATCGTTGCGCTTAGGCAAATCGATAATGCGATGCTTGTTTGCACACTTGTTCTTCTAAATAACATCCCATTTCCTTTACTCACCAAAACACATCAATCGGCCATCGATCGTGGACAAGAACAATTTGCCACTTGCACCTGCCATACCGTCCCAGGCTGGCAATGTTCCCAATTCAAGTTCATGTTCCACCATGCCACTATCGCAATTCACACAAAGCAACAGGCCACTGAATTTGCCCTCCAAGGCGTCGTCTTGTCTTGCGAGTAACTGCTGAACCTCTTCGTCCTTTTCCGATAGTTTTTTGAAAGTCTCTTCTTCATCGATGATGTCCAAGGGGCCTGCGATGAATAGTTTGTTTCCGGCTAGCACCATGGCTCGAACGTAGATCGGAACATCGTTGGCCCATTTTGGTTTCACGAGGCTATTACCCACCTTGTTGCTGCCGCCTTGATTGTCGGCGCCGGCTTTTGGTGCAGCCGCGTTCTTGGCTGTAAATTGCATGGCTTTACCGATCTTGCCTTCGACGACCGAACCCCCCTCCATCGTACCGTTGTTTCGATAGGTGGAAAAGTCGCGAGCGGTGCCGTCATCAAAGGTGACGACCAGCCTCGGGTCGTTGCCTAGCTCAGATCCATTCGTGAAGCGTTCGGCAATGGCCTCATCCTCGGTTGCGTTGAGATAGAACCGCACTTCATCGATGATTCCGGCAAACGAGTTTGGTGTAGCATATTCACCGACAGACGAAGTCGCATCGGCCCCCACTTCCATCCCTTGAGCGGGATCTTTCGTCAGCAAACCTGAGGCGCGCTCTTCGGCAACGCGCTCGCCATCGACGAACAAACGCATCTGTTTGTCTTCGGTCAAAACGCCAACGATATGATGCCAACCGCCAACAATGCGTTTGGGGCCTTTCGCGATCGATAAATTGCTTTCCGACCTCACGAGAAAAGCGGGTCGACCTTCTTCGATCACCAGCGCAAATCCCTCTGCGGGGCCACCGCGAGCCACGATGACTCCGTTGGGTTTGGTTGCGGTTACCCATGCTTCGATCGTCAAGGGCTTACCGGCAGGGTTCAGGCTGGGGGCTTTTTGAAATTGAGCATACGAGCCAGCTGGCGAACCAGCCGCCCCCCCCTTGTTAAAGTTTTCTGGGATCTCAGGTGGCGTGGGATCGGCTTTGAACAGCTGGTGCTCCATGGTGGTTGTCCACCGCAGATATTCGGGCTTGCGACCGTATCCATAGACGTAACCATTACCGTTGACCATGATACGCCCCGAAGGAGCATACTTACCTGCTTGATAGTAACCCGCATGACCACCTGCGAAGCTTTGTCCGAGCACCCAATAGGATCGATGAAACCAGGAGTCATCGAGAAAGCCCATGGGTGCAAACAAGTGAGCGCTATCACCTCGCTGCACGGACGCTTGGGCTGCAAAGTCGCCCGAGTTTGGCCCAATCTCCAATCGCGCTCCCTCAAGGTTGAACTTCTGTGACTTCATGTACATGAACTTTCCGTCCGAAGACAAAATGTCCGGTAATCCAACCGGCATCTGCAGTATCTTGAGTTTCTCCTGTAGATTGTTGCCTGTCTCAGGATTGGTTTCATCCATGATGTTCTCGCAAAGCTTTTCACCGGTCGCCAGGTTCAATCGGATCAAGCGTAGGCCACCGTCCAGGAAATTGGATCTGCCTGAAACGCAGTTGACAATGTCGTCTTGGATCAAAACGCTACCGTGCACCGGCCAAAGGGATTCTAGCTGTTCATAAGCCATGGTCCTGCGATCCAAGGGTGCTGCGCGGTAGCGCCACGCCAATTGTCCGTCCGACGCTTGCAAGCAGTAGACCCACCCGTCTGCTCCTCCGAACACGACTCTGCCCCGGTGGACAGTCGGTGGCGAGTCAATTCGAGCGCCAGCCGTAAACGACCAAAGTTCCCTTCCATTCGACTCATCCAAAGCGAACAGAGTGTGGGCATCCATTTTGGCAACGTAAACGCGTCCCTGGGCGATTACGGGCGAAGTCAACCGACCACCTAAATCGACGCTCCACTTCTTGTCGACGGCAGGCTTTATCGATTGAGAGGCAGAACCGCTGCGCGCTGCATCGTGTCGAAAGGTTGGCCAGTCCCCAACTTGGATGTTGGCGACATCGTCGAGCGGTTGCGAGAATACAGGGCCCTTTTGCAGTCTTCCTTCTTCCGGCACATTTGCTGGGATAGGGCGAGTCGGCGCCAACGGAGCGAGCGCGTTGAAGCCGAATAATTTTGCTTCGGGATAGCAAGCGCAGTTATGGGGCGGCGTGTAGGTCAAACCGTTGCAGGGCATCACACCATAGAGACATCCGCCTCGCACCCAGTGGTTGATATCCCAGTGCTTGCTATCAGGACTTACGAACTCGACTCCCGTGCGCGATGGAATCAAGAAGTTATCGGTCGCTTTGGCAATGTAGCAACGATGGTGAAACCAGTACGTGTCCACGTCGGGCGCAAATTCCTTTTTGACTTCGCCCGTCTTAGCATCGCGTCCAGTGTAGACGCCGGTGTCTTTGCCCGAAGTCGTAGGAGCGCACCAGACCAGCCCACCCATGACGAGCAGATCTTGAGGTGACTGGTACCCCGAATTGGGATGGACCGCATTCCACAGCAATTTGCCATTCTCCTTGGAAACGCTGATCATTTTACCGTCGCCACCCGCGTACAAGACGACTTCCTCATCCACGACCAGACGCGGCCCAAAGTTGAACGTAAACTGATTGCGACGACTTACCGGTTCGGTTTCCCAGGCGACAGCGCCAGATCGGTGATCGACACTGATCAATTTTTCGCCATCGTGGAAATAGACTCGTGAACTGTCGGCAGCCAAGGTGAGGGGCGAAATTTTGGTTTGTTTGGCCCAGAGTGTACGACCCGTGTCCGCTTCCACCGCCATCAATATCCGCGGGTCTTCGTTCCAGAACATCCTTCCGGCAAGGGCTTGGTCGCCGACGGTTCCATTGAGAGGCGCGTAGTCCGCAAGTTCCGCTTTGCCCTTTCTCACGACAAGAAACAAAATCCCTTGCGTGGTGACAATCTCTTCGGTGCCGTCGGTTCCCGCGTAGGTTTGCAGTGTCTTGCCAGTTGCAGCATCGATGGATGTCAATGGGGCGTCGTAACCCAAAGTGGCATAAACGGTATTGTCCATCGATACCAAGCGGCGCGAGAGTTGTGTCGGCCCACTCTTGAGAGGCCAAAGATGGCTTTGCCAGCTTTCGATATCGCGTTTCCACAAGACTGTTCCATTGAACGCATCGCGGGCAATCAACTTCCATTTTGACGGGAGTTGGATAGAGATTCGGCTTCCTTCGTCCATGATGTAAAACATCCGCCCGCCCGTCGATACGAGTGCGCTCATGCTAGCCATACGATCGTGGTGACGAGAGTAGCGTGGGCTACCGACCCACTGTAGATGTCGCGGTGGAGCGACCACATCGTCGTGAGCAACGGAGTTTCCACTCGCATCGTGCAAGTAGTGAGACCACTCGTCAATATTGCTCGGGCGCGGTTTGACGGTCTTCGTCCATTCGCCTTTAGAATTCTTGAGATAGGCAACGCCATTGGGAACGAGGACTCGCAGTACTTCTTCTTGCGGTACGTCCCCCTGGTCCTCAATCACCATTAGGTTGACTAAGTTATCGATATAGGGAAGCTGCGATCCTACGATTTGATCCACGGCTACATCGCCGTAGTCTCCTGCCTTGCGAATGAGCTCGCGGGCTTTTTGAACAACAGTCGCGTCGCGGTCTAAGCCCTGTACTTGGACTCCATCACCTTGTCGAAGGGCTGCCGTTAACTCGCCTGTTCCAACGCCTAAATGAACGAAGAACCCGCCGGTGACCCCGGTCTGACTCAAAATCTCGGAGGCTTGCTGCTTTGCATCCGCGAAAAGCGTGTGAGGCGTAATAACCATGGACAACGTCCACAGAATCGGCACCATGGCAAATGACTGAAAACGCCGCATGGATTGCCTCTGCTTTACGAATGTTTTACGAATGGACGGAAGGATGGAGACGATGGGCTATCGTGACTCGCGCAGTCACACTGCGCAGTCACCCTGTGTAGTGTAACCGCTTGACGCATCTAATGCACGCGTGGAAAAGTGCAGTCGATAGCGCTGTAAGCCTATCGCACTGCACAAATCATTCAAGGCGAGCGGTTGGATGAGAAATACCCGTAGTACAGGCTGCTAGCCTGTATCGACATGCAAAACACAGGCTGGCAGCCTGTACTACGTGGTAGTAATTGTGCTGCCGCTCGCCCAATTTTGAGTCAAGACAACTACTTCTTGATCGCGTACAACGCCTCGTACGATCGAATATACAACGTTCCGTTGGATACGATGGCGGATGCAGTGATCGCTTCACCCATTTCCATAGTGCTGACCAACTTGAACTCTCGACCGGCACGAACGACAGAAAAATGCCCGTCGTTGGAACCAAAGTAGATATGCCCATCGGCGTACGTCGGACTTGAGCGGTGCTGGCCAGAGTACGTTCGCTCCAAGTACAGTTCCTTGCCCGTTGCAAGCTCCATGCATTGCAGCTTACCATCCTTCTGCAGCAGATAGACCAAGCCATCCACGATCAGCGGAATCGAGACGTCGGGCGTCCTGGCTGAATTCCATGCGATCGCTTCTTTATTTTTCGAGCTGTCACCCTTCAGGGTGGACGCTTTCAAGGCGATGACCGGTCCTTCTTTGGCCGTCGGAACAATGATGGAATTAGTCGCCGGTGACACGCATGGGGACGCGACAAAGCGAAACGTCTTGTCTGTCGGTTTCGAGTTGTTCTCGCTCGGACCGTTGAGCAGCCCGAATCGCCAGACTTCATTCCCTGTGCTCAAGTCATGGCCCGTAATGCAATCCGCGCCATGAACCACCAGAAACTTGCTCGACTTGTCATCGTATATAAATGGGGAAGCGTACGAGTGCTTGCACTCGAAGGCAGCATCTGTTGCTCGCTCGACTTCCCAAACCGTTTTGCCCGTCATCTTGTCAAGCTTGATAACCTTGCCTGTCCTGGTGTTGTCGTCCATTTTCATCCGTCCATGGATGAGTTGCATATAGAGATGGTCTCCATCCAACACGGGCGTTGAAGTCATTCCGAATTGGATATCCAGTTTGCCGAATCGATCGCCAACGTCAAACTTCCAGACTTCGTCACCGTCCTTGGTGTAACAAGCTAATACACCCGTGCCAAAGAACACCCAGACATGTTTGCCGTCAGTGCATGGAGATGGAGACGCGGAGTTGCCTTCGCCCGCCCGTGCGTCCTGATTACCGGTGCCGACTTTTTGCTTCCAAAGAACCTTGCCATCGGTTGTGCTTACGCAAAGGACCACTAGGTCATTCTTGTCGGCGCTGGTTGCATAGATTCGGTCCTCCCAAACGCATGGTGTCGCACCCGCTTGTCCAGGCATCGGCGTTCGCCATGCTACGTTTTCCGTTTTGCTCCATTGAGTGGGCAAGTTCTTTTCGGTCGAAATCCCGTCGCTGCGGGGTCCACGCCACTGTGGCCAATTCTCAGCATTGACGTTTCCGGAAAAAAGTAACGCCAACAATGCGGAACAGGTAAGATGCGATCGTTTCATGAAATGCGAAGTCGGTTGGTGGGAAGGTAAATGTTCACAAAGTCACAAGTTCGAGAGCGCCTATTCTAATCTCCAAACCGCCCAGCGGGATCACTCGACGTTACTTTCAACTCGACGCAGCTTCCAAAACTGCTCCGCATCCGCGATCCAGGGCCTCATTTGTTCCAATTCTCTAGGGACTGCGGCAATGGTCGCCTTGGATTTCGCAAGCCAAACCTCAAAAAAATCAACGGCTCGCCGCGACACCCTGGGCTTTCCGTCAAACTCAAAGTAGAACGGAGCTGTGGTCGCTAGCCTGTAACCTTTTTCATGAGCCGTTATAACCCGAATCACGAGCCAACCCGATTGATCGATTTCCATCGGCGGAAATTCTCCTCGTTTGTAATGGTCTTCCAGTTTGGCACTGTACATCGTTTCACCATTGAAGATTACGTCCAAGTAATCGACCGGTTCTCGCACCGAAAGCGACACGCCAATGTCAATCGGAATCGGTTGCCCACGGTAACTTGCTTGCACACTTCCAGGCGGCATTGCATTAACGCTGGCCCGAAGCAACGGACCGTTGGTCACGACCGTGCGCCCCTGCGAGATCGCTTGCCACCAAGTCGCTTCCGTCGGTTGCTCCTCGGAATAAATGTAAACTCGATTGTAGCCAACATGCGTTTCGTTTACCGCAAAGTCACTGCTCGCGGTTGGTGTCAGTCGGAGTCCCGCTTCGAGCATTTGCCAATAGAGATACTCGTTCAAACGTCCGACGCCGCGCGCGTCTTTGAACTTCAATTCCTCTTCAGCGCCGATTGGGGCGAAAAGTTCGCTAGCAACGCGTTCCTTGCCGCGTGTGATTTGGATTTTGCCGCGAAGCGTCTTGCTCCCCTTTTCGCTCGATAACATCAGCCGGTCGTCGCTGTTCGGGCGATTGAAGGTGGAAAGCAACTGGACGGACCGAATCGACTCATTCCCAAGTAAAATGGGAACGTCGCGGTCCCACAACCGAACAAGTTCAGGAATGACCCCCTCGGTACGCTTGGCCTTGTCGAGAAGTTCGAAGGCCATGGCCGCAGTCATCGTCGCAGTCCCGTTTGTCGCTGTCCCGTTTGTCGCAGTCCCGTTTGTCGCAGTCCCGTTTGTCGCAGACTCGGCCAAAGCACCTTGTTTAGACGAGGGTTGATTCGCTGCCTGCGCAGGCTGTGCCGTAGGAGGTTCTCGATGAAGCAGGAACGATCCGTGTTGCCAGTCCAGCAATCGACTCCTCGTATTGAGTTTGAGACCCAAGGACTCAGCATTGTTCACCATTGGCTCCTCGACTCGGTCTTTCGACTTCGATGGCTTGGTTGGCTTGGCTGCCGCCGCTTGAGGTTCCTCGGGAGCAGCGACGGATACGACTAGGTCGACTGCATCGGCTTGTTGCCAGCGCGATAGCGATCCGATGGGTAGGCTTGATAGATGGTCCCCGCTATACCAGTGTTCGGCATGCATATCGATGGCTCGCGGGACTTCCACTAGAACCACATCTTTGGCTCGCGGCTCGATGGTAAAGCCCCCTCGTATTTCAGTGAACTCAGGGCCACGCCGGACAATGAATTCAAAATCGCCATTGGGAACCGAAAGCGGAAACTTGGGTTCGGCAAGCCATTGATCTCCGGAGAAAAGAAGCTTTTTAGGCCGAGTAACTTTTCTGGTCGACTTGGTGAACATCATCCTTGCCAAGACAGGTTCACCGCTTGCGCTGTCGACGAACTCCATATCAACCGAGCCTTGCGCGACGACCCTATGCGGGTTGTTAAATGCGATCAAACAGAAACCAACGACGGCATAGAGGACTTGCGAGATTGAACTTGGCAGCATTTTGTCAGTCTGATCGAGTGTCGCTTTGGACATGGAAATTTTTCGTTGACTTTACAAGGATTGTCCAGCATTAGTGGGCGAATCCTCACCAGACAGCTTGCGCTGTTCCGCCGCAAAGTCGATCGCTTATTGCACAAAAAAATCGACGGCAATTTGCGTCGCTACTTTGGCTCTGTCGTTCTGGTCTGACTCATCGACTATCTTGGTTTCGAAGGGGCGCGCCAAGCTATTGCCCGCTAAATCTTCGAGATTCGTGGCGATCTCGACCCTATAGTCGTGGCTTTTCCAAGGATTCGCAGGCTTGAAACTCCAACGAGTCTCATGCTGTTCCACGGTCGTGTCCCCCTCAATCCGAATGCCCGACGGACCACGAACAACCAACACACGATTCAGCATGGCATGGTCCAATGATTCATCGAAAGTCAGCGTCACGGGCTCCGTCGTATTGGCCTTGGGCGTTCCGATTTTCCACGTCGTTGGGTTCGGCTGCTGATCATCCGCATCCACAACGCGAAATTTCTTGACATAAGTCGAGGCAAGAGGCTGTCGGTCTGCGCTTTGCCAAGATGAGTCAATCCGCAGTGAGTACTCGTTGCCGCTGCTCATGGGTGGACCGCTGTCTTCGCGTGGTTTAACGCCACGTTTAACCAGCCCCGGATGAACGAATAGGGTGAACCGCGTTTGTTCGGTGTCCCATAGCTCTTCGCCTAACTCCAGGAAGGGTGACTTTACTTCGTTATTTCCGTGCATCAGATGGATCCGTTGATAGGCTTCGCCGCGACTCATCGGAGCCGTAAAGTGCACGTAGAACTTCAGCAAATTCTCCGGCAGAACATCCGAGGAAGGATAGACTGCCGAGACGGATGCAGCGGGCAGCTTCGGTTTGGGATGCGTCGAAAACAGGAGCGATGGAAGGATTCGCGTAGGATCATCCAGTTGACTGGATAATTCAACTTGATAGCGAACGCTATCGCTCAACGGAAAACGGCTTTGGAATAGCAACTCCCCATCGACAAAGGAGAAGGTTCCAAGCAGCGATGGAAGCACGACATCGCCCTTTATTGGTTGGACTCGGATGGTAACCAGCTTTGATAATTGCTCAGCATCGAGGGTTCGTAAGCGATCCACATTCGGCAACCCGCGAACGGCGAAGATGGATAAGTTGGAGGTCTCTCGAAGTTCGACGGAAATGGCGGACGTTCCGACCTGTTGGCTCTGGGTTGACACCTTGGCTAACGTTCTATCTTCTTGCCCTCGAACGATGCTACCCATCAAAACAGAGAGAAGGAAAGCGACGACAGCAAAGGGTGGTGGTGACAACAACGGTTTTGACTCTTCTTTTCTCGGCGACATGGGTCATCACCGGAGGGCTCGCGTCCTTCCGGTGTAACCTGGGTGATACAGCGCCTCGCTCTACGGCAAATCGATGGTTCGTATATCTTGACGCCCTTCGTTGCTGACCAGCAGAACCGCTTGCTTTGCGTTCAGTTTATCGAGTTGCACAACACCCTTTAAGTCTTTGATGGTCTCGTAAGGAAGGCCAGCGGTATCCGCAATTCGCGATGTGATTGCTTTGGTTCCCTCGATATCGTTTTTGCTTAACTTTAGTTTCATTACGCCTCGAGCGGAATTTGCCATCAGCAGGTAATCTTGGTCACCTTTCTTGTAGACAATCATGTCGAGTGGCTGATTCATGTTGCCCAGTTCTGCAATGGTTTTGCCTTGCGTCTTGGTTCCTGGCTTGAGATCGCCAATGGGAATGTTGACGAGGGGAGTGCAAGTATAAGCAGCTAACACGCTGTTCTCATAGGTCACAAAGGTGCGGACAGGCGAAGCCGTTTCTAGTTTACCGTGAGCACCGTGATAAACTTCGACGCTGGTCGATTGCTCGCTACCATCAAAGGGATAGTTCATCAATCGCAGTTTGGAGGCGAATTCTTCGTTCGAAAGCCCTGCGACCACAACTTTGCCATCCATGTATTGGATATCGGTGATGGCACTCATTCGAGGATTGCGTGCACCTTCTTTCGAGTCGGGAGCGTTCGCAAAAGCCGCTTTGCTAAACTTCACTTTCTTTAGGCTAACTTCGGACAATGCACCCTTGGCATCCGCTTTGAAAATCACGGGTGCAGCGTTTGGCCCACGACCACGCGAAACCGACAGGTAAATATTGCCACTGAGCGGGTTCACGACCATGTCGTTAATGACGGTTTCTTCGGCGCTGCTTCCGATCATGGCCGCGACTTTTTCGTTGATTTTTTCGATGTTAACCGATACAGCAGTTGCCGCAGCTTGGTTATCGCCCGTGTCGATCGCAAAAATCGCAGCGCCGACCGTATCTCCGACCAATAGCACGCCGTGTGGGGCGAACGCCATCGCTCCAGCATGTTTCATGTCTGGTGTGCCTTCCTTCATACCACTGTCCGCGCTCAGGTAGGCACACGGAATCAGCAACGCGAGGCTCAAGGCCCATGAAGATTTTCGTCGCAACATACTTTTGCTCCTATTGCTATGAGGTTCTATCGATCGCCAACACAGTCAATGGACCAGATTGGCTTCATCGAGTCACCGAATCGCTTCGCCAACCGATTTAGCCGGGCATTATCCCATTAACCCAAGATAATGCAACTAATTCCAGCAATTGAGTTTTTGACTTAGTCGAGCGGCAGATTGCAGTATCCCAACTCGAAGCGTAAGTGAGCGACAATTTTGCAGATCTCTCATTTACATAACGGGTTATGATTGTTCGTTTTCAGTCTGCTGCTCGCCTTACGGAACTAATTTGTTGAAAATGATTAGAATAGCGGATGGCTAACGTACGTTTCCGAGCCTGAGCCGTCAAAACCGTCTCTCAAGATTCCATAAAATAGAGAACGAACCGAAATGCTTGATAGCGCTACGCTTTCCAATCTTCCGGAGATAATCCGACGCAGGATTTCGAAGCCTGAAGATCTTCGCGTGGCGTGTGCTGCGCATCGTGCGTTGGCTCCTGAATTCGCGTACGGCCGACATAGAGGCCCTGCACCTCGCTTTGCGCATCAAGCGGCCGTCCTGATCAGTTTGATCCCGATCGCTCATTCCGAATGGACGATCCCATTGACGCTTCGGCCAACTCAAATGGCCGACCACGGAGGACAAGTTTCGTTGCCAGGCGGCCGCTCGGACTCCGGTGAAACGGTTTGGCGCACGGCTTGTCGTGAGTTTGGCGAAGAGCTTGGGTGCACGACCGAGTACCTTCAACCCGTCTGCCAACTGAAGCCCGTATACGTGTACGCTAGCCGACATATGGTGACACCGATGGTGGGTGTATGTTCGTTGCGTCCATCCTTTCGCCCCAATCCGGACGAAGTTGCCGAATTGATCTTGATGCCGCTCCGGGATTTGATCGCAGACGAAGCGATTACCGTTGGCATCATGCGGAAAGGGTCAATCGAATACGAAGCGCCGGGATTTCGCGTTGGAGAACACTTTGTCTGGGGAGCAACTGCGATGGTACTCGCGGAACTTCGCACCACGATTCGGGATATCATCGCCGAACAGCAGCAAGAGCCTTGGATGATTTAATGTTTTGGTAAATGCTGTATTGAAGCCGATTGAGAAGTCAGCGGAAAAACCGGTCGAGAAGAAGGGATAGCAACGAAAATGTGACGCGTCCAGTGTTGGGCTGTTCCAGCAACGGATTTTTTCGTTTTTTCGTTGGTACAAATGACGTCTTCGACACTCGAAGAGTTACCCGCAGCACGAGGACTCTGATCCTTGCGAAAATTGCTTAATCCGCCGTCGTGCGGGCTCAGAGGCCCACACTACGGAGAATTGCTGAGCCAGCCGTAGCATGGGGCTCCGGCCCCGTGCGCGAATTGCTTTGTTAGCAGCCGACGGGCTCAGAGGCCCGTCTTACGTTCTCCCAACAACCGCATGGGGACACCACTTCGGCATTTTCCGTGATACATTTTGCAATTACTGTGGCTAATCTACTCTTGGATGGCGAAGAGTGTTCCCGTGAGATTCGATTAGTTCATAATACTTGGTTCGGTTCTCCGTGGTATGTCGCATATATTTCCCGAAAGATCGAATTTTTTGTTTTTATTGTCGTCATTATGTCGCCATTATAGTGGTGGTGATTGCATTGTTTTACTTGAACGTTCGATTAAGCTGTTTTTAGACGTGTCATCGCTCCCGGCGATAGCGTTGAAATCTAAATACTTGATGACCCAAAATTTGGGGAGGGATTAAAGATGATGAGATTAGTGTTTTTGGGCTTGGCAGTAGTTGCCGCGATGATGCTTGGCGGCGCGACGGCACAGGCAGGCCTTATTAGTGGTGGGGCATCTTTCAGCGGCACGCCGCAAAACGCCTCGATTGGAACTGTTTTGGACACTAGGAACGTTACTGCTGTTACCAAGACAGCTGGCTCCCTGGATTTTACCCAGGCACCCAACTTCACAACCACTTGGGCGGATTTCGTGCTCACAACTCCAATGCCTACGGGCGGGGGATTTGTCTTGTCCAATGCTACTTTCGGGACCTTCACGTCGAGCGCATTGCTTTCGGACACCCTTGCCACTGAAATCGTTGCTGGTAATGGCAACCGTACGATCACTTACAAGGGATTTTTCTCGGCGGGATCTCTGTTTGCTGCGAATATTCGAGATGCGACCGACGCAAATCTGACGATCACCCTCAATCAAAGCACGACCAACGGGAACACGTTCTTCTCGAATACTATGACGCTGACCGCGTCTGGGGTTCCAGAGCCTACCTCGATTGCGCTCGTTGGTCTTGTCGCGTTGGGATTAGTTGTTCGACGATTCCGTCGCAAGTAATCTAGACTAAGTCAAATCTGAATGATCTTGAAACGCACTCTCGCCTCGGGAGTGCGTTTTTCTTTTTAGTTGCATCTTCGTTTTGGACGTTGTCAGGCACGTAGACATCATAGTGCAGACGACGCGTTTAGACTCATTGGGGTGGGGCCAGCTGTCGTGCGGGCTCAGAGGCCCACACTACGGCGATTACGGCTTAGGGTAACGCTACCAACTGGCTAGCCCTACCGTAGCATGGGGCTCCGGCCCCGTGCGCGGATTGCGTTTTTGGCAGCCGACGGGCTCAGAGGCCCATCTTACGTTTTCCCAACAACCGCATGGGGACACCACTTCGGCATTTTCCGTAACACACAATGCAATTGCGGCTTGCAGAGTCTGCCAGCGAATGGCGAAGAATGACATTTTTGGTAGAATCCGGCGTTGGCGATTCAGCCTTTTACTGCTCCCCCTACGCCCCTTACGAAATAAGAAAACCAATCCACAATGATTCGTGTAGGCATTATTGGCGCGTCTGGTTACACGGCTATCGAAGCCATCGATCTACTGCTCAATCATCCCGGCGTTCAAATCGTTGCGGCAACCAGTCGCCAGGCGGACGGCAGTATGATCGCGGATATGCATCCAAGCTTGGTTCGCCGCTTGAGAATTGCCGTCGAGGATTTATCACCCGTTCAAGTAGCAGAGCGATGCGATGTTGCGTTCTCCTGCTTGCCACACGGGGCTTCGGCGCACCATGTTATGCAGTTGTTGGACGCAGGTTGCCGAGTCATCGATCTTTCGGCAGACTACCGATTGAGCACCCCTGCCTTGTACCAAAAGTGGTACGGTGAAGTGCATCCGGACGCGGGTCGTTTGGGCTCCACGCCGTATGGATTGCCCGAGCTGTTTCCCAACGACCTTCGCGACTGCAAGCTCATTGCGAATCCTGGATGCTACCCAACTTCAGCGATCTTGCCCCTAGCCCCCCTACTCAAAGAAGGGCTGATTTCCCCTCAAGACATCATTGTCGACAGCAAGTCTGGGGTAAGCGGCGCCGGACGTACCCCCAAGCTAGGAAATCTTTATTGCGAAGTGAACGAGACCATTTCCGCCTACTCCGTTGGCAATCATCGCCACCAACCCGAGATCGTGGATATCGTTCATCGCTATAGCGGTATTGAGCCTGAGGTTGTCTTCACACCGCATCTGGTGCCCATGGAACGCGGCATTCTGTCGACCATTTACGTTCATAAGGCTTCGGGGGCATCACCCAATCAAATTCGCGAGTGCTTGAATACGTATTACGATGCGAGCTCCTTTGTGAGAGTGGTTTCGCATCTGCCTGCCACTCGATTCGTTGCGAGAACCAACTATGTGGACATTACCGTACGCGAAAATGGACCACGAATTATCCTCGTGTCGGCAATTGACAATTTGGTTAAGGGCGCAAGCGGTGCGGCTGTTCAAAATTTAAATCATATGTTCGGTCTCGAGCCAACGCTTGGGCTGAAATAAGCATCCATTCACTTTCCTCTCTTTCTGGAGTCGTTCATGATTCGTAACCTGTTGTCGATTGCATTTTGCTTTGTTTGCTGCCCGACTATCATTGCCCAACAACCTCAAAAGGCGCCCATCGAATCGGCTGGCATGAAAAGTATTTTCAATGGCAAGGATTTAAGTGGATGGGACGGTGATCCAAGGTTGTGGTCGGTGCGAGATGGCGTGATTCATGGCGAAACCACTCCAGAGAATGCAGCCGCCGGCAACACATTCATCCTATGGAAAGACGGCACCGTCAAGGATTTCGATCTTCGGCTTTCTTTCCGCTGCAACGCGACCAATAATTCGGGAATACAGTATCGTTCGAAGCATATTGTCGACGACAAGGTCAAGAACAAATGGGTCGTTCGTGGCTATCAACATGAGCTAAGAAACGAAGTTGGATTCCCAAACATCTCGGGCTTTATCTATGACGAAGGAGGCAAAAGAGGACGAATCTGCTTGGTTGGCGAAAAAGCAAGTTGGGAAGCGGACGGAAAGAAAGTCACGGGAAGCTTGATCGAACCCGAGGAGTTCAAGAAGCTATTTAAGCTCGACAACTGGAACGATGTCGTAATCATCGGCAAGGGGAACAATATCAAGCACTACCTAAACGATCGGCTCATTCTTGACTTCACCGACAACGAGCCAAACCTCGCCTTAAATGAAGGAATCGTTGCGTTGCAACTGCACGCGGGCAAGCCGATGTGGGTCGAATTCAAAAATATCCGACTGTTTCAATCAAATCCGTGAACGGAACGACAAAAGTAGCAGGCACGCTCCGCCGTGCCGTTCGCAGTTGAGCTTTTGCCAGGATTCAGGTGTGCCAGGATTCCAGGTGGACGGCACATAGAATGTGCCTACTACTTTGACTTTTGTCGGCTGTGTCATCGTAAGCACGGATGTCTACCCCCGGCTTCACAATGCAGGCAATCCAGCGATCGCTTGCGGCTTGCGGATGGCCTTAAGACAGATAAACATTGCCGACAAAGACTAGCTGGATCGAAGGCCGCGGTGCGTACAACTTGAATTCTCGTTGCAATCCTTAAGCGAATGGATGGGTTATGCCGAGAACCACCAATAAGTCGACCACCAATGTTTCAGCATTGGGCTTACCCCTAGGTCGACTTTTTTCGAACACTTTACCAGCAGGTGGCATCATGTCACTCAAGTTAGCTAAGACGGCAACTCATATCGCATCGTTCGGCCGCTCGGCTTTTCCTGTTCTCACGGGAGTCGGCGCTGGCTTGCTCGTGCAATTCGCGGCGGCACAAGAGAACCTTCTCCGGAAGCAGGAGCCCCCAATGCCGAATCGTGCGATCCTCAATGCACTACCTCCATCCGAGGCGCCGAAAGACTCCAGGACCGAGGCGAACGAAAGCGAGTTTTTGACGCCTACAAGCAACGACCCTGCTGAACGATTTGCTAGCATTGACGACGTTAAGTCATCGCAACGATCCATGGCGAAGGATCGAGGTCCGATCGTCTTACCCGCTCTTACCGTCCCAAATATCTCCATCAGCGAGATCGGCAGTGAAAGAGCAAAAGGTTCCGCGCCAGAGGATGCTGTAGCGGGTCGTTTGCCGAACATGATTCCTTTGCCCTTTGGTACTGACCGATTCGGCCAATGGTCTCTTGATTACAAGACGTGGACCGCACCCGTTTTTTGTCATCAGCCAACTTATTTTGAAGATACGATGCTCGAGCAACATGGTCACGAGCGCGTTCCGGCTCTGCAGCCCATTCTATCTGGAGTGAGATTTTACTCCACCGCAGCATTCCTACCGTATCTCTCTTACGTGAATCCACCATTGAAGTATAGCTACAATGGCGATCACTATCGACCTGGTTCATGTGCCCCAGCTCTTCGTCAACGACCGCCCTATGATAAAGGTGCGTTGAGATTCCAGTTATTGACAACCGGTACAGCAATCTTGACGATGCAACCCTGAGCATCCCAGATGTTAAAATCGTTACATTGAGAATCGATTCTCCGAACGCAAGCAAGCGAATCCCAAAAAAGAGAATATCTTTACAAAAAACACTCAACTTTCGAGACGTCAAAGTTTGACTGTTCCGAAAAGTGTCCTAAGTTTCAAGTGGCGTTACAAGTGTAAAACGCCGGCTGTTACGACAGCTTCTTGTTGCCCCCGGAAACTTCTGAAATCATGGCGATGAATTCAGGCAGAATTCTGAGGGTTAGTGTTTTGTTGTTCACCTCGGTAAGACCGAGATACCTGTCGGAGGGTAAAAAAATGAAGAGTTTCGCCATGAAGATGAAGCGTTTCTTGAAGAGTGAAGATGGACCAACAGCTGTTGAATACGCTGTTATGTTGTCCCTCATTATCGTTGTTTGCTTGACCGCTGTTACCAGCCTCGGCAAGAACGCGAGTTCCACGTTTAATAACTGTGCTAACCAACTTTCGGGAGCGAGCTAGTTTTGAGTCTTGGCAAGTCCAGCAGACTTTTCGTGACTTCAAATCGAACCTCAGAGGAAGAACAATGAAATCAATCAAAAATGCATTGAGACGTTTCCTAAAAAGTGAAGACGGACCAACCGCAGTTGAATATGCTGTTATGTTGTCGCTCATAATCGTTGTTTGCTTGACCGCTGTGTCTACCTTGGGAAAACGGACGAGTTCGACGCTTACGACAATTGGAAATCAGCTTGGGAGCTCAAGCTAGGCTCCGTCTTTTACTTGGCTAACCTCAGCGAAGCAGTCGGTGGAGTCCTCCTTTCAGTGGGCCTTAGGGCTCACTTGAATCTTTGAATCAGAACCGGGGATCGATCAGCGTGTGCAGATCGATCCGCCGGGTTCTTTGTTCTTTTCAAAACAATCTCAACTTAAACAGGCGTTACCCAATGACTCAAGCATTCTTTCCTATCGAGGCGGTTAGCGGCCTCTGGGAGATCGTCTGCTTTTGCGGTACGCTGTTCGTCGTAGCAATGGTATGGATCCTCGCTCCTCGTTGAGCC
>Ga0247843_1004660_pt1 | contig 20156 bp, 19 predicted proteins | sample LaCruzMarch2017__FD_192420 | JGI IMG/M metagenome (GOLD analysis project Ga0247843, IMG submission 192420) | Freshwater microbial communities from meromictic Lake La Cruz, Castile-La Mancha, Spain - LaCruzMarch2017_8m | ecosystem: Environmental > Aquatic > Freshwater > Lake | place: Spain...
GCCAATGAAGCCAAGATGCCGATGATGGCAACCACCACCATCAACTCGATCAAGGTGAAGCCGTTTTGCGCCAGCCTCGACGCTGACGTCAACAAGCTTTGTTCCCAAGGTCTGGAACAGGGGTGGTCGGGGGGGTGGCATGGCATGGTCAGCTCCTGTGTGGTGGGGAGCTGCCATTGTTCAAAGCCGGCGCCAGCGGGTGTGAAAGTGCGGTGGCCGATGTTTGTGAGCCGCACTTCCCCCTGTGCTCAGGGGGGCAATTCGCGGTTCAGGTCTTTGGCTTTGCCCCAGCGCTTTTTGGCTTGCCCAACCAAGACAACCATCAATGCACCCGCCACACCAGCGGATTGGTAGAACCAGGATTGCACCTTGGGTGCGGCATCGCCCAACACCTCGGTTGGCACGTAAGGCAGGACGGCTGGGTCCGTGGCGGCCATGGTGCCAGCGATCCAACCCATCAACATGCCGCCCACCGTGATCACCCAGGGGAATCGGTCCATCAACCGAATCACAAAGGTGCTGCCCCAGACGACGATCGGGATGCTGACCAACAGGCCAAAGACCACCAGTGCCAGCTTGTAGTCGCCGCCACCGGCCTCGGCCGCAGCGGCCACGCCGACCACGTTGTCCACGCTCATGACCAGGTCGGCAATGATGATGGTTTTGACCGCGCCCCAGAGTTTGTCGCTGGCGTCAACTTCGTGGTCATCGTCTTCTTGGGTCAGCAACTTGATGCCGATCCACATCAGCAACACCGCACCCACCAGCTTCAAGTAGGGAATGCCGAGCAAGGTGAGGGCCACGCCAATCAAGGCCACGCGGATGATGATCGCCCCAGCGGTGCCCAGCAAAATACCACGGCGGCGCTGGTGCTCGGGCAAGCCACGGCAGGCCAAAGCGATGACGATCGCGTTGTCGCCACCCAGCAAGATGTCGATCAAGATGATCTGGCCGACGGCCAACCAAAACGCGGTGTCTTGAAACAGTTCCATTTAAAGCATGGCCTTGAGCAGCTTGCCCATTTCGGAGGGGTTGCGGGTGATTTTGAAGCCGCACTCTTCCATCACCGCCAACTTGGCCTCGGCCGTGTCTGCGCCGCCACTGATCAATGCACCGGCATGGCCCATGCGTTTGCCCGCAGGGGCGGTCACGCCCGCGATGAAGCCGACGATGGGTTTCTTCATGTGGGCTTTGCACCAGCGTGCGGCTTCGGCTTCGTCGGGGCCGCCGATTTCGCCAATCATGATGACCGCGTCGGTGTCGGGGTCGTCGTTGAAAGCGCGCATCACATCAATGTGCTTCAAACCATTGATCGGGTCGCCACCGATGCCCACGGCGCTCGATTGGCCCAAGCCGATTTCGGTGAGCTGCGCCACGGCTTCGTAGGTCAAGGTGCCAGAGCGCGACACCACACCGATGCGGCCTTTGCGGTGGATGTGGCCGGGCATGATGCCGATCTTGATTTCGTCAGGGGTGATGAGGCCAGGGCAGTTGGGGCCGAGCAGCAGGGTGCGCTTACCGCCAGCGGCTTCCTTGGCCTTCATCTTGTTGCGCACATGCAGCATGTCGCGCACAGGGATGCCTTCGGTGATGCAAATCGCCAAATCCAGGTCGGCTTCCACGGCTTCCCAAATCGCGTCTGCCGCGCCAGCAGGTGGCACATAGATCACGGAGACGGTGGCGCCTGTTTCTTGCGCGGCTTCTTTGACCGAGGCGTAAATCGGGATATTGAAAATCGATTCGCCGGCTTTCTTGGGGTTCACACCCGCCACAAAACAGTGTTTGCCGTTGGCGTATTCCTGGCACTTTTCGGTGTGGAACTGACCGGTTTTGCCGGTGATGCCTTGGGTGATGACCTTGGTGTCTTTATGGATGAAGATGGACATGATTCAAGCTTTCAATGCGGCTACGACGGCTTGCGCGGCTTCGGCCATGGTGTCGGCACTGATGATGGGCAGACCGGACTCGGCCAGCATCTTCTTGCCCAGGTCTTCGTTGGTGCCCTTCATGCGCACCACCAGTGGCACGCTCAGGTTGACTGCTTTGCAGGCGGTGATCACGCCGTGCGCGATCGTGTCGCATTTCATGATGCCGCCAAAGATGTTCACCAAAATCGCTTTGACTTTGGGGTTCTTCAACATGATCTTGAAGGCTTCAGTGACTTTCTCGGGGGTGGCGCCGCCGCCTACGTCGAGGAAGTTGGCGGGTTCTGCGCCAAACAGTTTGATGGTGTCCATGGTCGCCATGGCCAAACCTGCGCCGTTGACCAAGCAGCCGATGTTGCCGTCCAGGGAGATGTAGGCCAAATCAAACTTAGAGGCTTCGACTTCGGCCGGGTCTTCCTCGTCAAGGTCGCGAAACGCCACGATCTCGGGGTGGCGGAACAAGGCATTGCTGTCGAAATTGAACTTGGCGTCCAAGGCAATGATGTTGCCTTGGCTGTCGCGGTTGAGTGGGTTGATTTCCACCAAGGACGCATCGGTGTCCATGTAACAGGTGTAGAGCTTTTGGAACACGTCCACGGCCTGGGCAGTGGAATCGGCGGGCAAGCCAATCGCGTCGGCGATTTTTTTGGCTTGCGCGGCGCCCAAACCGGTCATCGGGTCGATCAGTTCGGTGATGATTTTCTCGGGCGTGCTGTGTGCCACTTCTTCAATGTCCATGCCGCCTTCGCTGGACGCGATGAACGCGATTTTTTGGCTGGCACGGTCGGTCACCAAGGACACGTAGTACTCTTTTTGGATGTCTGCGCCGTCTTCTATATACAAGCGGCGTACTTTTTGGCCCTCAGGCCCTGTTTGGTGGGTTTTGAGCTGCATGCCCAAAATCTCGGTGGCCAAGCGCTTGACATCGTCAATGCTCTTCGCCACTTTCACGCCGCCGCCTTTGCCGCGACCGCCCGCATGGATTTGGGCCTTGACCACCCAGACCGGGCCCCCCAATTTTTGAGCCGCCTCGACCGCCTCTTGCACCGTGAAGGCCGCGATGCCGCGTGGCACGGGCACACCAAATTGACGCAAGATATTCTTGCCTTGGTATTCGTGGATTTTCATGAAATCTCGCTTTCTATTCAGCGTCAGGGGCCGCTGGTTCTATGCCTCAAACCCTGTGTGGGCTGAACTGGCACGAAATGTATCATGTTGCAATGCATCAAGAGCACTTCTAGACGCAGACATGACAGCGGCCTGACACCGCTGATTCAGGCTTGTTTTGACCGAAAGTAATCGCATGGCAAAGGTTTTTATCGATGGCGAGGCCGGCACCACCGGGCTGCAAATCCGCGAACGTTTGGCACGGATGCCGCAAGTGGAGGTGGTGAGCATCGATCCGGCACTTCGCAAGGACCCGGGGGCCAAAAGCGCCTTGATGGCGGGTGTTGACCTGGTGATCCTGTGCTTGCATGATGACGCCGCGCGTGAATCGGTCGCCATGATCGACGCCATGCAAGACCACCAGCCCCGCATCATTGACGCGTCCACTGCGCACCGCACCCAATCTGATTGGGTGTATGGATTCCCAGAGTTGGCTGTGGGCCAAGCTGCGCTGCTGCGCCAAGCGCAGCGGGTCGCCAACCCGGGTTGCTACGCCACCGGTGCGATTGCCTTGATTCGCCCATTGATCGATGCCGGCTTGATCCCACCCGACTTCCCCTTGAGCCTGCCTTCGGTCAGCGGCTACTCGGGTGGTGGTCGCACCATGATCGAGTCTTACGAAGCTGGGCAAGCGCCTTTGTTTGAAACCTATGCCCTGGGCCTGTCGCACAAACACATCCCAGAGATCATGCACTGCACCGGGTTGACCTGCCGCCCTTTGTTTGTGCCCAGTGTAGGCAACTTTGCCCAAGGCATGATCGTGCAGATGCCTTTGCATCTGGCGGCCCTGCCCGGCCAACCGGCTGCGGCTGATTTGCATGCCGCTTTGTCAGCGCACTACGCCCAAACCAATGACCCCGCCAATCCCTGTGTGAAGGTGTTACCGCCCACCGCAGATTTCAAGCTCGACGCAACCGCCTTGAACGACACCAACGGGATGGAGCTGCGTGTGTTTGCCAACGATTCACACGGGCATGCGGTGTTGATGGCGCGTCTGGACAACCTGGGCAAGGGCGCCAGTGGCGCGGCGGTGCAGAACCTGCAGTTGATGCTTGGGGTTTGAGGCGCTGCGCCGCTGACTATGCTTCCTCGACGCCTGCCACCACCTGCTTGACCACATCGCTGGCGAAACCACGGGTGGCCAAGAACCGTGCCTGGCGGTTGCGGGTGGCCGCGTCTTGCGCGACATGGCCGAATTTTTTCTGCCACACCGCACGTGCCCGGGCCAACTCGGTCCCTTTGAGGTCAGCCATGGTCTGCGCCACCAACTCAGGCGAGACACCCTTGGCTTGCAGCTCTTGGCGCAAGCGCATGCCACCCCATTTGTCTGCCCGGCGGTTGACCAAGGTTTCGGCGACACGGGTGTCGTCGAGCAAACCCTTGGCCTCGAGCTGTGCCAAGGCTTGCTCGACCTGTTCAGGGCTGGCGTCTTCGCTGGCGAGCTTGTCTTGCAAGGCTTGGCGCGAGTATTCGCGCTGGGCTAAGAGACTCACTGCACGGGCTTTGACCGAGGTGATTTTGCCCGGCAGTTTGTCTGAGGTGCTGGCAGGCGCTGGCGTTTTGGCGCGCAACAAATCTGCCAAGCCAGTCGCGTCGGCAGGGACTTGCGCCCCGCCTTGGATGACTTTGAAAGGCCAACTCACCGTGGTGGGCCTCATTTGACTGCTTGCAACTTGACGTCTTCCAGCTCTTGCGCGAGCAAGGGTATGCCCAAGGACTCGCGCACTTTGTTTTCAATCTCGAAAGCGAGCTCGGGGTTCTCACGCAAAAACTCACGCGAGTTGTCACGGCCCTGCCCGATTTTTTCGCCCTGGTAGGCATACCAAGCGCCAGACTTGTCGACGATTTTGGCGATCACGCCCATGTCGATGATTTCCCCTTGGCGGCTGATGCCTTCGCCAAACAAGATGTCGAACTCGGCGGTCTTGAAAGGCGGCGCGACTTTGTTTTTGACCACCTTGACTTTGGTTTCGTTGCCAATGGCTTCCTCGCCTTTTTTGATGGTACCGGTGCGGCGAATGTCCAAACGCACAGAAGCATAGAACTTGAGCGCGTTGCCGCCAGTGGTGGTTTCAGGCGAGCCGAACATGACACCGATCTTCATGCGGATTTGGTTGATGAAGATGACGGTGCAATTGGTTTTTTTGATGTGCGCGGTGAGTTTGCGCAGGGCTTGGCTCATGAGACGGGCTTGCAGGCCGGGCAAGGAGTCGCCCATTTCGCCTTCCAACTCAGCTTTGGGGGTGAGGGCGGCCACCGAGTCAATGACGATCAGGTCGACCGCGCCAGAGCGCACCAGACTGTCGACGATTTCCAGGGCTTGCTCGCCGGTGTCGGGTTGGCTGATCAGCAGGTCTTGCAGGTTGACACCGAGCTTTTGGGCGTATTGCACATCCAGCGCGTGCTCGGCATCGACAAACGCGCAGGTGCCGGCTTGCTTTTGCATTTCGGCGATGACTTGCAGGGTGAGGGTGGTTTTGCCGGAAGACTCCGGGCCGTAGATCTCAATGACCCGACCGCGTGGCAAACCGCCCACGCCCAAAGCCACGTCCAAACCGAGCGAGCCGGTCGATACCACTTGGATGTCCTCGATGGCCTCGCCCTCGCCCAATCGCATGATGGTGCCTTTGCCAAACTGTTTTTCAATTTGGGCCAATGCGGCTTGCAAGGCCTTGGCTTTTTCGCCGGCGGCGGCGATGCTTTTGACGTTGTCCATGAAAATCTCCTTGTGGGTCAATGGGTTGTGGTGTTCATTCCAAGCTGTTGCTAAGCACAGGCTGGATGCTTGAACAGTACTTTATCTTAGAATATCAATCTGTAAACCCCTTTTTTGGTCAGTTTGCCTTACTATATACACATGTCCTTTAACCTCCTTCCCTCGGCGCATGACTGGCGTCAAGCCCACCTCGGGCGGCTGCTGGGCCACGCGATGCGCCGCTTTGACGAGCGGGTGCTGCAGTTGATGGCGCAACATATCGAGGTGCCACTGGCGCTGGCGAATTTGGCCGCGCGCGACAAGGTGAGTGCAGCCCATATCCACATCACCCGGCACCTGCCGTTGGAGGGCGCACGCCTGAACGACTTGGCACTGATGGCGGGCATGAGCAAACAGGCGATGGGCGACCTGGTCACGCAGTGCGAGGCCTGGGGCTTGGTGGCGCGCGGGCCGGATGGGCGAGACAGCCGTGCCAAGCGCATCATGTTCACCGACACTGGCTTGGCCTGGCTGCGCGCTTTTGAGCAAGCGGTGGCCCAGGCCGAGGAAGAGTTTGTGCAGGCCGTGGGCAAGGATGTGGCCACCGTGGTCAGCTTGGGACTGGAGGCCTATGCCAATGGCTATCGTTAACCCCATGCCCACGCCTGAAGGGGCAAAATTTGCATGCCTGCACCCTAGAATGATTTGACAGCGTTTGTTTCGCTGGGGAGAGCGTGCATGCGCATACTGATTGCCGAAGATGACCAGGTGTTGGCCGATGGTTTGTTGCGCACCCTGCGCGCATCCGGCGCAGCTGTGGACCATGTCGCCAGCGGCAGCGAGGCCGATGCTGCCCTCATGACTTCCAACGAATTCGATTTGTTCATCCTCGATTTGGGTCTGCCAAAAATGCATGGCCTCGAAGTCCTCAAGCGCCTGCGCTCACGGGGCAGCAGCATGCCGGTGCTGATCCTGACCGCCGCCGATAGCGTGGACGAGCGGGTCAAAGGCCTGGACTACGGCGCGGACGACTACATGGCCAAGCCGTTTTCCTTGCAAGAGCTCGAAGCCCGGGTGCGTGCGCTGACACGCCGTGGCATGGGCAGCACCACGGCCACCATCAAACACGGCCCCTTGGTGTATGACCAAGCCGGGCGCATGGCTACGATCGATGGACGCATGGTCGAGCTGTCAGCCCGCGAGCTGGGTTTGCTGGAAGTGTTGTTGCAACGCGTGGGCCGCTTGGTCAGCAAAGACCAGTTGGTCGAGCGTTTGTGCGAGTGGGGCGAAGAGGTCAGCAACAACGCGATCGAGGTCTATATCCACCGGCTACGCAAAAAGATCGAGAAAGGCCCGATCCGCATCGCCACAGTGCGCGGTTTGGGCTACTGCTTGGAAAAAATCGCGCACCCACCTGCCTGAGATGTTGACGCCGACACACTCTGTATGGTGAAGCTGTTTCAACGCCGCCAAAACTCGCTGTTTGGTGAAATCCTTGACTGGATGCTCACCCCGTTGCTGCTGCTGTGGGCAGTCACCTTTGGCCTGACTTGGCTGGTGGCTGAGGGCATTGCCCGGGTGCCGTTTGACCGCGGCTTGGGGCACAACGCCAGGGCATTGGCGCAACTGGTTCAAATCGACCAGCGCCAGGTGGCTTTTCAACTGCCGCACCCTGCCCGTGAGATTTTGCATGCCGACGAGACGGACCAGGTCTACTACCAGGTGCTGGGCAGCCAAGGGGAGTTCTTGAGCGGCGAAGCCCTGTTGCCGTTGCCACAAGACGATGAGAAGCTGGTCACCGATGAACTCCACATACGCGACGACACCTTCAAAGGCACGCCCATCCGTGTGGCCTACATCTGGGTGCGGGTGCAAGCACCCCAGGCTCGACCGGCATTGGTGCAGGTGGCCGAAACCCTGGAGAAGCGGTCGGTGTTGGCCAGTGAAATCATCCAAGGGGTGATGCTGCCGCTGTTTGTCATCTTGCCCTTGGCGGTGTTGTTGGTCTGGTTGGCGCTGGCGCGGGGTATCCAGCCGCTGAACCAACTCGAGGAGCGGATTCGACAACGCAAACCAGACGACATGAGCCCGATCGACGAAAGTGTGGTGCCCACCGAAGTGTTGCCCCTGGTGTCATCCATCAATGACTTGCTGACCCGACTCAAGGACTCGATCGCCACCCAAAAACGGTTTTTGGCCGATGCCGCACACCAGCTGAAAACCCCTTTGGCAGGCCTGCGCATGCAAGCCGACTTGGCACAGCGCACCGAGGCCAATGCAGACGAACTCAAGCAATCACTCAAACACATCGGCCGCGCCAGCATGCGCGCGACCCACACGGTCAATCAGCTGCTGGCATTGGCACGGGCTGAAAGCAGCGGCGCACCGATTGCCAAGCAAACCTGCGATTTGGCCGCCCTGACCATGGAGGTGGTGAAGGATTCCTTGCCCCGCGCCATGGAACGCCATTTGGATTTGGGTTTTGAAGGCCCGGAGACCCAGCGTGCGCTGATTTTGGGCAATCCCACCTTGCTCAAAGAGATGGTGCGCAACTTGATTGACAACGCGATCAACTACACCCCTTCCTCGCCTCACCAACCAGGCATGGTCACCGCCCGGGTCAGGGAATCAGCCGCGGGCGTCTGGCTGCTCGAGGTCGAGGACTCAGGCCCTGGCATTCCTGAGGCTGAAAGAGAGCGGGTTTTTGAGCCTTTTTACCGGGCCTTGGGGACCGAGGCCGATGGCTCGGGCTTGGGCTTGGCCATCGTGCAAGAAATCGCTGACAAACACCTGGCCAAGGTCAGCTTGGGTGATACCCATTCCGGCCAAAACCCGCCAGGTACTTGTTTTTCGATTGCCTTTGATGCCCTGCCTTCCAACCCACACTGATAGCGCCAATCATGAAAACCAAACTTGTTCATTTCTTCACCTTGTTGTTCCTGACCCCCCCCTTGTATGCCGCATGTCCGAGCGATGCGCAAATTGATGCCTTCCTAAGCGACTTCAGCAAACGCCAACTCAGCGTCGGCTTTGGCAACGACATCACGACCGAGGATGCGCATTGCGCCAAGCACAAACTGGCCGCGAAATTGCCCTTGCACCTGGGCGAGCGCATTGGCTACAAGGCGGGCTTCACCAGCCCCGCGTCCCAAAAGAACTTTGGCATGGACGGGCCGCAATGGGCCTACATGTTCAGCCGCAACATGGTGGACATCATTGCCGTGGTTCCTGCGCAGTTTGGCGCACGCCCGACCTTCGAGGCCGATTTGCTGGTGGAGGTGAAAAGCCCGGCCTTGGCAGACGCCACCACGCCGTTGGAGGCACTGGCCAGCTTGGAGTCGGTCATTCCCTTTTTGGAGCTGCCCGACTTGATGGTGGCAGGCAAGTTCTCAGGCAACGCCTTGCTGGCCGCCAACCTGGGCTTTCGAGGCGGTGTGCTGGGCGCGCAAGTCCCGGTGCAGCAGACCCAAGCCTTTGTGGACGCGTTGGCGAACATGACCGTGGTGATGAGCGACCAAGGCCCCAAGCCCCAGGAATTTGGACGGGCCAAGGGCAGTGACTTGTTGGGCCACCCCTTGAATGCCGCCGTTTGGCTTGCCAAGGTGCTCAAGAAAGAAGGTATCAGCCTGAAAAAAGGCGACTTGTTGAGCCTGGGCGGATTTTTGCCACCCGTGCCCACCCAATCGGGCATGCAAATTCAATTGCAATACATCGGCTTGCCAGGCGACCCGTCTGTATCGGTGAGCTTTAACTGAGCAGCTGGCGGCTGTCGCTGCCAAAAATCACCACATGGTCGGCCTGCAAACGGATGCCGATCCATTCGCCGAGGTGGTGGTCATGGTGACTGGGCACATGGGCCATGACGGTTTGCCCACTCGCCAAACGCAGGGTGTACAAAAACTCTGAGCCGCGAAAGGTTTTGCGGATGATTTCGGCCTTCACCTCTGCTTCATCGTCATGCACGATGTCATCGGCGCGCAGCAACACATCGCATTCGCCTGCGTTGCCGGTGGGCAGTGGGGGCAAATCATCGGCCACGTCATGCAACAAGCCCAACGGGGTGTGCAAGACCATGGTGGCGCCTTCGCGCTGCGCTTGGGCCGGGGCAAACACCCCATGCCCAATGAACTCAGCGACAAAGCGGGTGCTGGGTCGGTGGTAGAGCTGGTAGGCGTCATCCCATTGGTGCAAACGACCTTGGTGCATCACCCCAATGACATCGCCCAGCGCAAAGGCTTCCATCTGGTCATGGGTGACAAACAAGGCGGTGATCTGCGCCTTTTTCAAAATATCCCGCAGTTCGTGGGCGAGGCGCTCGCGCAAATCGACATCCAGGTTGGAGAAAGGCTCGTCCAACAACAACAAATGGGGCTCCGGTGCCAACGCGCGCGCCAACGCCACCCGCTGTTGTTGGCCGCCTGAGAGTTCATGCGCATAGCGCTTGCCCATGGCATCGAGCCCCACCAGGGTGAGCATGTCGCTGACCCGGGCCTGGCGTTTCGCCGCTGGCCAATCTGCCAACCCAAAGGCCAGGTTTTGGGCCACATTGAGATGCGGGAACAAGGCATAGTCCTGGAACACCATGCCGATGCGCCGCTGTTCAGCAGGCACATGGCTGGATTCACTGCTGAAGAGTTGCTCCCCCATGCGTATGTTGCCAGCCCGGATCCGCTCCAAACCTGCCACGGCACGCAACAAACTGGTCTTGCCACAGCCAGAGGGCCCGATCAGCACGCCCATTTGACCCATGGCCAAGCCAAAGCTCACGCGGTCAACCGCTGGCTGCGCGCGCCCTGGGTAATGCATTTCTAAATCAGACACTTGGAGAAACATGGGTTCCATTGTAGGCAGGGCGGTCTGGCAAGGCGTCTGCCTACAATCTGCGCTCTCTCTCAGCAGCCAGTTGCACTGGCACCCCCTATGCCATTGACCGCCTTGGTTCGACTGCTTGTGACCCTCCTGCTGGCCCTGCCGGTGCTGATGGTGTTGGCTGCATGGTTGCAATGGGACGCCCAATCAGCCGAGGTGCTCCATGCCTTGTCTCAAACGGTTTTACCTGACTACATCGGCAGCAGTCTGGCCCTGTGCCTGTGGGTCAGCCTGGGGGTGATCAGCATGGGCAGCGTGAGCGCGGCGGCGGTCACTTTGTTTGATTTTCCTGGGCGACAAACCTTGAGCTGGGCGCTGCTCTTGCCACTGGCCATGCCGGCCTATGTGGTGGCCTATGCCTACACCGATTTTTTGCAGTACAGCGGGCCGTTGCAAACCAGCATGCGCTCGTTTTGGGGCCTGCAAGGCGCCTTGTGGCCGGACGTGAGAAGCCTTTGGGGGGCTGCTGTGGTGTTGAGTTGCAGTCTCTATCCTTATGTTTACCTGCTCACCCGCACCGCCTTGGCAGACCGGGCGCCGCAGTTGATGGAGGCGGCGCGGTTGCTGGGCGCGGGTTTGAGCCGCCGGATTTTCCGTGTCGCTTTGCCGCTGGCGCGCCCTGCGATTGCAGCGGGCGTGGCCTTGGCGCTGATGGAAACCTTGGCCGACTTTGGGGTCAGCAGTTATTTCGGCATCCAAACATTCACTGCTGGCATTTACAAAGCCTGGCTGGTGATGGACAACCGCTGGGCAGCCGCCCAGCTGTCTACCTTCCTGCTGCTCATGGTTGCCTTGGTTTTGTTGCTCGAGCAGCGGGCGCAGGCCCGTTTGCGCTTTGTCAGCAGCCGAGCAAGCGGCCAAAGCCATGAATCTCAGCCTTTGCAGCTCAGGGGTTGGCATGCCGGCTTGGCCATTTTCCTGTGCCTGATGCCAATCCTGCTGGGCTTTGTTTTGCCCCTGGCCATCATGGGCCATGCCCTGTGGCAAAGCAGTCTTTACCAACCCCTGCCATGGTGGGACTTTGCCCATTGGGTCTGGAACAGTTTGCGCCTGGGTGCGGTCACGGCAGTATTGGCTGTGGCCATCGCCCTGATGCTCGCCCACAGCGTTCGAATGCAGCCAAGCTTTTGGCGTAGGTTTTCAACCCAGCTGGTGGGTCTGGGCTATGCCGTGCCCGGGGTGGTGATCGTGGTGGGTTTGTTGCTGCCGGTGGCTTGGCTCCAATCGCAATGGCCCAACAGCCAAGTGGGCTACTGGTTAACAGCCACGGTGCTGGGTCTGGTATGGGCCTACTTGGTGCGCTTCATTGCCGTGGCTTTGCAAAGCGTGCAAAGCGGGTATGCCCGCATCTCCAGCAGCACGGATGAGTCTGCTCGCATGTTGGGTATCGCTGGCTGGTCGCTGTTTGCCCGGGTGCATTGGCCGCTGATGACCCGCGCCAGCGCGGCCGCTTTGCTGTTGGTCTGGGTCGATGTCATGAAAGAGCTGCCGGCCACCTTGGTCTTGCGTCCGTTCAACACAGACACCTTGGCCGTGGTGGCCTACCAACTGGCGCGCGATGAGCGCTTGGGTGAAGCAGCATTGCCCTCGTTGGCCCTGGTCTTGGTGGGCCTGATACCGGTCCTGATGCTCAGCAAAACATTGCGCAAATCCACTTGAATCGCAGGGCATTTGAATCTCATCAAATGCGAATCATTCTTATTGGATTTAAAATCACATTTTCCTTACCTAAAAGTGTGACATGCTGACTTGCCAATGGACTCTTACACATGGCTGGCGAGGCTGGTTGCTGGTCAGTGCTTTACTGGCTGTCCTGCCTGCGGCCTGGGCGGAAGAACCGGTGCTCAACCTCTACTCGGCCAGGCATTACGCCACCGACGAAGCGCTCTACAACGACTTCACCCAAGCCACCGGCATTCGCATCAACCGGGTTGACGCGGATGATGCGGGGATTTTGGCCAGGCTCAAAGCCGAGGGTTCGGCCTCCGCGGCCGATGTGATTTTGTTGGTTGATGCCACCCGCTTGTGGAAGGGTGAAATAGACGGTCTGTTTGCATCGGTGAAATCGCCCTTGCTGCTCAAAGCTGTGCCAGAAAACCTGCGGGCCAAAGAACGCCCTGAGGGCACCGCCTGGTTTGGTTTGTCCACCCGGGCGCGCGTCATCTTGTACGACAAGCAAAAAGTCAACCCCAGCGAGGTTGATACCTACGAAAAACTGGCCGATCCGCGCAACCGGGGCCGCTTGTGTGTGCGCTCGGGCTCACACCCCTACAACCTCTCGCTGTTTGGCGCCATGCTCGAACACCTCGGAGCGCCTGCCACGGAAACTTGGCTCAAGGGTCTGATGCGCAACATGGCCCGCAGCCCAAAGGGCGGCGATACCGATCAAATCAAAGGGGTGGCCAGTGGTGAGTGTGGGGTGGCCTTGGCCAACTCCTACTATGTGGCGCGATTGATGCGCAGCAACACGCCCGAGGACCGGGCCGTGGTTGAGCGCATTGGCGTGGTGTTTCCCAACCAAGCCAGCTGGGGTACCCACATGAACATCGCTGGCGGGGCGGTCGCTCGACACGCCAAGCACCCTGGCAATGCGGTCTCATTTTTGAACTACCTGGTCAGCCCGCATGCCCAAAAATATTTCGCCGATGGCAACAACGAGTGGCCGGTGGTCAAAGGCATTCCCATGACCAACCCGGCTTTGTCTGCCATGGCTGGGCGTGGGTTCAAAAGCGAGCAACTGCCCACCAGCCTGGTGGGTATGAATCAAATCAAGGTTCAGCAAATGCTCGACCGGGTCGGCTTTCGTTGAATCAAGGTGGGGACAGCCGGGGCTGCAATTGCAAGGCCTCGGGCATGACCTGCTCTTGCACCCGCTCGGGTTCGCGGGGCTCGTCTGGGCCAAACCCCAACACACGCAAGTGCCCGTTGGACCATGCCCAGATCCACAGGTTAAGCAACAGCAACAGGCCGCACACATGGGGCCAGTATTTCCTCATGCCAATGCCCCCAAGCGCACACTGACCTCGTCGCTCGACACGGCCAGCCGGCCTTGCGGGGTGTCGATCTGCAGCACGCCTTGCGCGTCCACACCGGCACCCACGCCCTCAACCCCATTGGACAGCCTGATGGTCTGCCCCGCCAACAGGTCACGCCGCGCAAACGCGGTGCGCAGCGGCGCAAAGCCAGTTTGTGCAAAGCGGTCGAGCGCATCCACCAAGGGCAGCAGCAAGGTTTGCAAGGTATTGGCCACCGTGGCCTGCGGTTGCACTTCGCACCAAGCAGCAGCGGGCATCGAGAGCGATGCCGCTGTTGGCGGATGCAAGTTGATACCCACGCCAATCACCAGATAGCGGGCCGACTTGGCGCCATCGAGCATCGCGGTTTCAAGCAAGATGCCGCCGAGCTTGCGGGCTTGCTGGACGGGCCCCAGCCACAGGTCGTTGGGCCACTTCAAGCCCAAACCGTGTTGCTGATGGGGGTCCAGGCTGTTGACCAAGCTCAAGCCCACGGCCAAGGACAGGCCAGACCATTGGAACGGGTTGAGCTCGAGCCCCAAGGAGAACATCAGGGCTTGCCCGCGTTGGCTTTGCCACTGGCGGCCCAAGCGGCCACGACCAGCGGTTTGTTGCTCGGCAATCAGCAAGGTAGAGGCGGTGTCGCCCCGGCGAGCGCGGCGCATGAGCTCGCTGTTGGTTGAATCCACCTCGGTCAAGGTCTCGATCAACCAATGGGCGGGCAACAAGGCTTCAGTCCTTGGGCGACAACAGGGTGCCGCGGCAGGCTTTGGCGCCGCAGCGGCAAGGGTAGTCGGCCAGCAGCGCTGGGGTGTAGGGCTCGTCAATCACCAAGCCGTAGTCGTAATTGAGCTCTTCACCGGCCTTCAATTTACGCAGGGTGCGGATGAAGATTCGGCCCCCCGCCTCGTCTGCTTCACAATTGGGCTCGCAGGCATGGTTGATCCAGCGCGCGTCATTGCCACCGTAAAGCGCGTCAATGACGTGTTTTTTGTCAATGTGAAAGTAGAAGGTGTGGTTGGGGTCTTTGGGATCGTGGGGATGGCGCTTGAGCGCTTTTTTCCAGCTGATGACCTCACCGATGTATTCGATGATGATCTCGCCTTTGGCGATCGGCACCAGGGCAAACACCCCTTTGCCATGCACGCCTGAGCGCCGTACTTCAATGCGTTTGCCGCTGGCAGGGGCTGGGATGGTGGAAGTCAAGTTGAAAACTCTGGTAAGTTGAATGCGGACATGTGCGCGCATGCGCGCGAGACGACGAATTGTAAGCAAGGAATATTTGCATGAGTAAAACACTGGTCATCGCTGAGAAGCCCTCCGTGGCACAAGACATCGTGCGCGCCTTGACGCCCACGGCAGGCAAGTTTGAAAAGCACGACGATCATTTTGAGAGCGACGGCTATGTGGTCACCAGTGCCGTGGGTCACTTGGTGGAAATCCAAGCGCCCGAAGAGTATGACGTCAAGCGCGGCAAATGGAGCTTTGCCCATCTGCCGGTCATCCCGCCCTACTTCGATTTGAAGCCGGTGGAAAAAACCAAATCGCGTTTGGCCGCGGTGGTCAAGCAAGCCAAGCGCAAAGATGTGAGCGCCATCATCAACGCCTGTGACGCGGGCCGCGAAGGTGAGCTCATCTTCCGTTTGATCGAGCAGTACGCTGGGGGCAAAAAGCCTTTGGACAAACCGGTGAAACGCCTGTGGCTGCAATCGATGACCCCGCAAGCCATCCGCGACGGCTTTGGCAGCTTGAGAAGCGCCGCCCAAATGCAAGGATTGGCCGATGCGGCACGCTGCCGCTCCGAGGCCGATTGGTTGGTGGGCATCAACGGCACCCGCGCCTTCACCGCGTTCAATTCGCGCGACGGCGGTTTTTTCCTCACCACCGTCGGTCGGGTGCAAACGCCCACCCTCAGTGTGGTGGTCGAGCGCGAAGAGCTGATTCGCAAATTTATCAGCCGAGACTACTGGGAAATCCACGCGGGTTTTGCAGCCCAAGCAGGCGCCTATGCGGGCAAATGGTTCAACCCCACGCACAAGGCCAACGCTGATGACAAAGAGATCAAGGAAGACCGGGTCTGGAGCTTGGCCGAGGCGCAAGCGATTGCGCAAGCGGTGCAAAACCAAACGGCTACCGTTACCGAAGAAAGCAAGCCCAGCAGCAAGGGCAGCCCCGGTTTGTTCGACCTGACCACCTTGCAACGCGAAGCCAACGGCCGCTTTGGTTTCTCGGCCAAAACCACGCTGTCGCTGGCGCAAAGCCTGTATGAGCGCCACAAGGCCCTGACCTACCCACGGACCGATTCCAAGCACCTGCCTGAAGACTATTTGCCCACGGTGAAAGAGACCATGCAAATGCTGGCCAACAGCAAGATGGGGCACTTGGCCCCGTTTGCCAAAACCGCCATCGCGCAGGGCTACATCAAGCCCAGCAAAAAAGTGTTCGACAACAGCAAGGTCAGCGATCACTTTGCGATCATCCCCACTTTGGAAGCGCCCAGCGGTTTGTCAGACGCCGAGCAAAAACTCTACGACTTCGTGGTGCGCCGCTTCATCGCCGTGTTCTATCCACCCGCGCAGTTCATGGACACCATCCGCATCAGCCAAGTCGCCGCTGCGGGCAAAACCCACCACTTCAAAACCACGGGGCGTGTGCTGGTCGAGCCCGGTTGGCAAGCCATTTATGGCAAAGAAGTGGACGAAGAAGAAGACAAAGAATCCGGCAAGATTTTGGTCAAACTGAATGCGGGCGAACAACCCAAAGTGAGCGAGGCCGAGCCCAAGGCCCTGAAAACCCGCCCCCCTGCGCGCTACACCGAGGCCACCTTGTTGGGTGCCATGGAAAGCGCGGGCAAGCAGGTGGAGGACGATGAGCTGCGCGAAGCGATGCAAGAAAAAGGCTTGGGCACACCAGCGACCCGCTCGTCGATCATCGAAGGCTTGCTGAATGAAAAATACATGCTGCGCGATGCCCGCGAATTGATCCCCACGGCCAAAGCCTTTCAGTTGATGACGCTGTTGCGCGGTTTGGGTGTTGAAGAGTTGTCACGCGCCGACCTGACCGGCGACTGGGAGTTCAAGCTGTCGCAAATGGAAAAAGGCCAGCTGTCGCGCGAAGCCTTCATGCAAGACATCGCCGAGATGACCGGGCGCATGGTGAAAAAAGCCAAGGAATACGACCGCGACACCATCCCCGGGGACTACGCCACCCTGACCACCCCCTGCCCCACTTGCGGCGGCGTGGTGAAAGAAAACTACCGCCGCTACACCTGCATCGGCTTGCCCGGTGCCGTGGCCAAGACCAACGCAGAAGGTGAGATTGAAGGTCCAGGCTGCGGCTTCTCGTTTGGCAAAACACCGGCTGGCCGCACCTTCGAGCCCGCTGAAGTTGAGCAGTTTTTGCACGACAAAAAAATCGGCCCGCTGGAAGGCTTCCGCTCCAAAGCCGGTTGGCCGTTCACCGCCGAGATCGCTTTGAAATACAACGAAGAAGAAAAAAACTGGAAGCTGGAGTTCGACTTTGGCGAAGACAAAAACGCCGAGAGCGGCGAGATCGTGGAATTTGGTGAGGCTGAAACTTTAGGCGCTTGCCCCAAGTGCGGCAGTGCGGTGTATGAACACGGCGCCAACTACCTGTGCAACAAAGCCGTGCCCACCAACGCCCAACCCACGCCCAGCTGCGACTTCAAAACCGGCCGCGTCATCTTGCAACAGGTGATCGAGCACGATCAGGTGAAAAAGCTGCTCGCTGAGGGCAAAACCGATTTGTTGGAGAAATTTGTGTCCAACAAAACCCGCCGCGCCTTCAAGGCTTACCTGACCTACGACGCTGAGGCTGGCAAGGTGAGCTTTGCTTTCGAGCCGAGCAAATACCCCCGCAAAGGCGGCAAAACCCCCACCACTGCAGCCCTGGCCAAGGCCGCTGGCAAAACCCTGCCCGGCAAGAAAACACCTGCTGCGAAAAAAGCTGCCGCCAAAGCGGACAAGGAAGCCAAACCCAAAAAGCCACGCAAGCCCGCCGAAGGCAAAGCGCCCAGCGCCGCCTTGGCCGCGGTCATCGGCTCAGATGCTGTCGCCCGCACCGAGGTGATGAAAAAGCTGTGGGACTACATCAAAGAACAGGGCCTGCAAGACCCGAAAGACAAACGCACCATCCACGCCGACGCCAAGCTCAAAGCGGTGTTTGGCAAGGACTCGGTGGGGATGTTTGAGATTGCGGGCTTGATTGGGCCGCATTTGAGTTGAAGCCACATTGGTGAGGCTGACCGTGGTAAGCGGCTTCAGTCCTCTGTGAAAAAGTCTGTGTCCAAACGTTTGAGCGCAAACGTTTGGGCGGTTGAAACACCTAAGTTATGTTCAATCATCAAAGCGGCAAGTCGAGCGCCATCAATAAGCACAATTTTTTGATCTGATTTGTTGCCATGCACCGCAGCGCGTGCTGCTGGCGTGAAGTAGCTTGTGGTGAGGAACACGCCTTTTTTCACACCCTTGATGACCAACGCTCCAATGAAATCTCGAATAGGGCCTTCTCCTACTGGATCTTGCCAACGCTTGGCTTGCAGGTAAATCGTGTCAAGACCTAATGGGTCTTCATTGATGATGCCGTCAATTCCGTTGTCTGCACTCTGTTGTGTCACCTGGCCTGCGTTAGTGCGCTTCCCGCCATAGCCCATGGCCACCAACAATTGAACTACCAAATGCTCGAAGAACTGTGGTGGCGCTGCTTTGATCGTTTCCAATAATTCTGCTGACAGCGCTTCGTTGGCTTGGTTTTGGATGGCGGCCATGCGCAATTCGGGTGGCTCTGGAATCGAATCATCTTCATCCTCCATCGACGACTTTGAATCATCGTCTACCTCAACAGTAAGTTGATTGCTTTTCCAGGCTTGGTAGCGTTTTTTTACCTCCGCCAAAAAAGCAGGCGCATCGTAGGGCGAACTCACGACTGATCGACCTTCATCTGTAATCGTCCACACTCCGCGCGATTTGGAGACATACCCGCCTTTAACCAAACCCACTGAGGCAAATGCAAAGATTGAGCGCCAGCGAGTATTTCCAGTTTCATACACATCTAGCGCCCATTCGTCCAATGAAACTGCTGCTTCGATGGCTTGTAAGAGTGCGCTTTTTTGCAACTGCCCATTCGGAGATGATGCAAGCGCTTTAAGTGCCGCCAAGTGCATGGCGGCGATGAGAATTGATGAACGCGAGGGAGCTTTATTCATTTGTTAAAAATCAGGCAATACATGGTTAGGTCTAAATTTGTGCTTCGGAAACAATGCGCTTTGTAGCAATTTCCAACAACGCTCTGTCCCTCTCCAACTCCGCTTGCAACTCCGCCTCGGTGGGCATGACCGCTTGGTATTTGCTGGCAAACAGTTGGGCTTTGTCGGCCAGCAGCGAGTACTTGGCGACGGCCGCGTTGCGCTCTGAGCAAAGAATCAGCCCCAGCGTCGGGTTGTCGCCCTCGTTGCGGTGCTGTTCGTCAAACACGCGCACATACATGTCCATTTGCCCCACGTCTTGGTGCGCCAGCTTGCCCACCTTCAAGTCCACCAGTACGAAGCACTTGAGCAGGTAGTTGTAAAAAACCAAGTCGATGAAACAGTCTTCGCCCTCCACCCGCAGGTGTTTTTGCCGAGCGACAAAGGCAAAGCCTTTGCCAAGCTCCAGCAAAAAGGTTTGCAACTGGTCGAGCAGGCCTTGCTCCAGGTCTTTTTCGTACAAGGCTGGCACGGCGGGAGCGCCTAAAAACTCCAACACATAGGGGTCGCGGATGAAATCACGCGGGTCGGGGGCTGCGTCTTTGGCGATGTGGTGAGCGGCCTCGTCTTGCAGCTGCGCTTTGGCTTGATCTTGCGTGCTGAGGAGGCGCTCGTAATACAGGGTGGATATTTGCCGCTCCAACGCCCGCACGCTCCAGCCTTGCTCGGCGGCTTCTTTGGCGTACCAGTCACGGGCTTGGGGGTTGTCGATGCGGATGATGCACAGGTAGGCGCTCCAACTCAATTCGCGAGACAGCGTCTCTCGAATTGGGAACGCTAAGAAAAGCCTGCGCATATTGCGCAAGTTGCTCACATCAAACCCCGCGCCAAATTCTTCGCTCAAACGCTTTGCCAACTCGAGCAGCACCTGCTTGCCATAGGCTGCTCGCTTTTGCCCGCCTTGTTCGTCTTCCACAATCATGCGGCCGATGTGCCAATAGGTTTGCACCATGGCTGTGTTGATGGTTTGCCGCACCTGCGCACGGGCCGTCAGCAGCAAGGAGCGAATGGCTTGGTGCAGGTCGGTGTGGCTTAACGCCGCATCCTCTGTGGCGTTCTTAGATTTGATGATCTTTCCAACCATCTCAGCACCTTTCCACGAGGTTCAAAGTAGCACCGAGCAAATTCAAACAAGTTTGAATACTAATTATTAAATTTTATTAAATACTCATCTATTTATTCATTAATAGAATTTATTGCCGCTCGTTCAACAACCCAACCCA